>JACCDX010327053.1_pt1 | contig 14445 bp, 20 predicted proteins | sample 7449681 | NCBI WGS metagenome assembly JACCDX01 (sample SAMN15323450, study PRJNA562643) | freshwater metagenome | isolation source: river surface water | place: USA:Blue River Watershed | collected 2017-08-18
TAGAGCGATGGAATCATAATCCACAGGTCCGCGGTTCGAATCCGTGAAGCGCCACCAAATTTCTCAATGAATACAAGGACTTAGAGCAATCTAAGTCCTTTTTTCTTGTCTCAAAGTATAGAAGTGTAGAGTTCTATACTTTTTGGGGCATCAACCGCCTCGCCTACTACACAGATTGCCATTTCCCTTGGTTCTGACAGGATCCGCACCCCTATCAACAACCAATGAGGTTTCAAATGTCAGCAACAGACAAGTCAAGTGCAATTCGCAACTTCCGTAAAGTCATCGACTCAATGGAAAGAGAAGAGATGACTATGGTCATGGGCGTCTACGGAGATGCACTCAAACAGATAGTCGGCATCGTCAAAGAAAACAATCTTTCACTTCGGCACATAGAACACGCATTGAACATGAAAGAACCCAAGGAAAAGAAAGTGCGTGTGCCGAGGAAAAGAAAGAACTTAGAAGTTGAAACATCTACTGTTCAATGACAACACACAAACCCACCGATGGTGGGTTTTTTCACTTCTAAGGAAAAATCATGTCAATCAAATGTGCAATCTATCTGCGTGTATCGATCAAATCTCAAGACACCACAAATCAACTGATACCGTTGAGTGAGTATGCGAGTCGTTGTGGTTACGAAGTGGTCGAGGTTTATGAGGATAAGGGAGTCAGTGGTGCAAAGAATTCAAGACCAAGTCTTGACAAGATGATGCAAGATGCGAGACGCAGGAAGTTCTCAATGGTTCTTGCATGGTCGATAGACAGGGTCGGTCGAAATATGAACCATCTATGTGGATTTGTAGACGAGATGAGTCAGTTGGGGGTGAACCTGTATTTCCATCAGTCAAACATTGATACCAACACATCAGTAGGAAAGATGTTCTTTCATATCATCTCTTCAATCGCAGAGTTTGAACGGGAAATGATTCGGGAAAGAGTGATTGCGGGATTGGAAAAAGTTCGTCAAAATGGCAAGAAATTGGGTCGTCCCACAACGATGAACGATGGTGTTCGCAACGCTATCAAGATCCTGCAAGAAAAAGGTGTCGGTGTGCGTGAGACATGTCGTCAGTTAAAGATTGGACCAGCATCCTATTACAAGGTGGTGAGAGAATGAAACATAACACTTAAGCAGATACCAACATTACATCGGCGTAGGTGTTCTAAATTTAACTATGTGTTTTGAATGCTGTCATAAAATAAATTCTCTATGAAAATTCATAGAGATTTAGGAGTGGCGCTGTTTGTCACACTTTGAGTCTTACATCTTGAATTTGAATAATCCCAAACCAAAAAGACAAGTATCTGACGATGCTATAGAAAAAAAACGCATCGCAGGTTTCAATCTTTGGGTCAACAAATCGAAAAATCAGCACGGTGACAGATTCGATTATCTATCTTCATCAACTGAGTTCGTTAAACAAAAGTCACCTGCCGTGACGATTCGCTGTATAGAACATGATGAAACCATTTCGGTTTTACCGTTCAACCATCTCCGATTCAAAAGCGGAGGGTGTCGTAAGTGTGACGAAGAACAAGCAAACTTTTATTTTCTTAACAGGGAACGGAAAAAGTTCATCGAATTTTTTGAACTAAACCTTGCAAACAGACTAACAATTGAGTCTGAGTTTCAAGGAATGACTCAAGAAATGAAGTTCTATTGCAAGTTACACAAGAAGTCTTCAGCACACAAACCAACATTTCTAATCAACAACTCTGGGTATGGGTGTCTTGAATGCGCCAAAGATTCAGCAAGAAGTTCCAGCAGGTTACGCATTGACGAAGTCATTTCAGAGTTTGAGGGGGAATTACCTGACAACATAAAAATCTTGGGGATCGAAGTAGATGAAAAGACAAGGTACTCCAAAGTTCGTATAAGTTGCGACATTCACGGCGAACATCTAACGACTAAAGGGTATTTGAAGAGGTCTCAGTTCAAGTGTCCAAAATGCGGTGATGAGTCCGTTGGATATGCAGGACATAGACTGAAGGCATTAATTGATGCTAAACAAAAAGGAAAACCCACTTACATAGGCGCAATGGAAGTTGAAGTTTTCGGCATCAAATCCTTGAAAGTTGGTGTAACAACACGAACTCTTGAAGAGCGATACAAGTGGAACCTAAAGAAAATACATTTTTCAGCGCAACTTAATGAGATTGATGCCTACATTCTTGAAAACAGAATTCATCGTGAATTTATGAAAAATCATGACCTGCGGATACTAATGGCAGGGATGCGTAATGGAGAACGATGGAGTGGTGATACAGAATGTTACTGGCATGACAAGTTAGATGAAATCATCGAATTTATCAAAGATTACATCAGCAACATACAAACAGTTGCTTATGAAGAAGAACTGCAACTCTATGAGACTCCAAACTTCTTTACTAGAGATGTAAGCAGAGAGAAGGACGAAACGAATAAACCAATTGCCGTTGTAGGAGTTCACCCAGATACCCTTGAAGTTATTATTGAATTCGATTCAATTTCAGACGCATACAAGGCGGGTTACCAGAATGTCTCTACCATCATATCGGGCACAACAGATAGACAAATCTCACAGGGGTTACGATGGTTTAAGAAATCCTCATTTGATATAAAAAAAATTAACCCACTTAAACCATCAAACAGAGGCAATCCAAAGGTAATTGTCTGTCTAGATACAGGGGAAGAATTCGAAAGCATTTCTATCGCTGAGCAGGCACTACTTAGTCGTGGAATCAAAATCTCAGGTACGCACATATCCTCAGTCTGCAAAGGAAAGAGGAAAAGTGCGGGAGGTCTTAAATGGGCATACAGAGATGTTAGTTAGTCCGAGCATCAACCTCAGTTAGCAACTTCACACCTAACATCTAAATTTCAGTAACTGCAAAAAGAGGAAAACACTGAATTTACGGAAGACTTTTTCAACAGATTATTTCTTTACCACCAATATCTCACAACAATCCTTGCTAACAAACTTCTGAATCTCTTTAAGCGCTGATTCAAGTGACTTTGATACAAGTGGATTGATATGTAGATACAGAAGATTTTTTGTCGGGGTTTTCTGAATCAAATCTTTCAACCTGTTCTTGTCTATCGTCATTGATACACCTCGTTCATGTCGTTTAGAACTGCGGTGATGCCTCTATTCTCAATGTCTGAAATGTGTCGCTCAATTGCATCTCTTGCAAGTGTTGACATCGGTATCTTTGTGCGTTTAGAAATGTTGGTGAATCTTGCATGTTGTGAGTGATTGATTCGTATCGGAATCTGCTTTTGTGGGTGCTGTTCGTTGTTGTAGAGTGGCATTAATGAACCTCCTGTAATGGATAGAGACTAAGACCCACACAGGACAAGTTAGTGCGGGACCACTTGCGAACATCCATCAGGGATGTTCATCGGTTCAGGTATTTATGCCAGTTGAATGTCTGTGGTAACTCAATAATCAGTTCAACAGAAGCGGGCACGAAGGGATTGATGAGAAGAGAAATCAACCTTAAAACCAAATAGACTAATCTTTACTGAAAAACAATCCATTAGCAGGGAATGCAACAGAATTGTATATATCTGCAATTTCACTTGCCGTTAGCGCTCTGCTCCATGCATTGGAATTTCTAATCTCACCAACAAAACCAGTCTGAGGTGATAAGGTAGTTCCATCATATGTTTCACCGCCCAGCGTGATTGAATTATTGAAATTCAGAGTATTGACTGAACTTTTAGTAAATCCATTCACAGGATTAGCAGTAGAGTTTGAGAGTGGCACACCATCAATAAAAAAAGTTGTTCCAGTTCCTGCAGCAGTTCCATCAAAAGTCACAGTAATCATGTGCCAGTTTGTATCATTGATGTTAAATCTCTCACTCCAGACACCCCCGACTTGGAAATCTAATTGCATCAGATATGTGCCAGCACCATTGTTGTAACTGGGAGTGCGTGACGCTATGTCAATAAGCAGTGCCGACCTTCTGTAACTACTAAGAGTGCCCTGCCCAATAATGGTTGAATATCTAGTCAAAGCAGATGGCAAGCGTATCCAAGTGTTGTATGTCCTTGCGGTACCGCCAGAAACTATACCTGTTACATTGGATGTATAAATGAAATTAGTGCCGGAGAATGAGTAGACAGTTGAACAATTAACACCAATGTTAGAAACATTTGCATTGTTCACAGTACCGGTTCCACCTGCAACCTTACAGTATTGCGAGTTCGGTTGAGTTGCAATTGTGACTGCGTAATTAGAGTTGGTTGAGAGTTGATTTGAAAATGTGTAGTTACCATTACTGGTAATAGACTTACTTTCGTTACCATCAGTCAATATCAATGTCTTTCCTACTCCTAAACCGGAAACAGAAAAACCAATCGTATAAGTGGGTGCCGCATTGTCTGCACAGTTGATGACGACATTTGTAATATTGTTGTTTGTGATAGTTCCTACACCTGAAGAAACCGTACAGGTTTGCCCAACAGGTTGACTAGTCACACTTACGGAATATGAGGTGCCTGTAACTGATGCAGTCGCAAATGTATACGATGCGTTTGAAGTGCCAGCAATTGAATCACCACCATTTTGCAAAGCAACTTGTTTACCAACTCCGAGTCCGAAAATGGTAAGTCCTACTGTATAGGTTGCTACAGGGTTGTCTGAACATGTAACAACCAAGTTCGTGATGTTGTTAGTAGAAACTGTGCCATTTCCATTGGATAAGGAACATGTCTGACCAATTGGTTGTGCAGTTATGTTTACAGAATAAGAATCGCCTGAGAGATATGTTGATCCAAAAATGTAATTTGTATTACTTGTTACAGTCTTGTTGTTTGAACCATCACTCAAAATAACACTCTTGCCTGCGCCCAATCCTGAAACTGTAAATGCAACTGTATAAGTTGCAACTGGATTGGTAACACACGAGACTGAAATATCGGTTATGTTATTTTTCGATACAACACCAGAACCGTTTGTAACGGTACAAGTTTGACCTACAGGTTGCGAAGCAATTGCTATTGAATACTGCGAACCAGTTGATAGTTCGTTTTGAAACTGAATTGATCCATTAACAGTTGCAGTAAGAAATTCAGAACTATTTGAAAGTTGCAATTGCTTACCTGCACCAAGTCCAGAAACAGTTGCGGTCAAAGAAAATCGGGAATCACTAACATCGATTGATGTCGAACCACCACCTCCGCACCCCACAAGGCAAAATGAAAGAATAATAGCAATAGAGTATTTGAATTTAGTAACCATATTTCAACCCTATCTTTGCTACAGGTTGATATCGTGATTTGAATAACGCACTTCGATTTGCATCTGCTTCTAACTGCAAGTCTTGAAGTGTGATACTGCTTTCACCTAGTAGATTAGTTTTTACATCCGCATCGTAACGACCAATCATTACGCCAATTTCTGCTACCCCATTCCATCCGTAATCATTGCCTGTTCCCGACTCATAACCGATCCCAATAAATGGAGTTACTTTGGGGAATTTGTATGTTATGTCCAGATAGTTGTCGCCAGCAGGTGCGACCTTGCTGTTAACAGCGATTGCACTGTTGGGAGTGGACTTAACTTTGTGCTGAATACGATTGACATTAATGCCTGCTACTAACTTGAACCCGTTTTGGGTTGGATACCAATCAACATAAGTTCCAAGACTGTAGTTAGATTTGTCAACTACATACGCTGATCCATTAATGGTCTGCGACTTACCAGTTGACTTATAAGCATTTAAGTCAGTCCGTAGGCGAACATTTGGACTAACATAGACGGAGAATCCAAAAAAACCAACACTGCCAATACCTGCATTTGCCGTAACACTACTGCCAAAGTTTCTTTTTGAAAGTTCATTCAACGCATCATCAGTTGACAATGCAGACAAGTTAGGCGCCAGACTGATTGCACTAGAAGTTGTTACTTCGGAATTTGAACCTCTCCACTTGTCAAATTCACGGCGAAATCTGATTTCAACAATACTGTCCACTAACGATTTATCCTCCACCACTGAGGAAACCTCTTTAATCAGTTGGCGTCTAAAGTCATCCTCCATGCCGGCATGTGCATTGTTAATAGACAAAGCAATATTCAACACTACCCAACATAATGGGAAAGTGGTATTTCTTGATTGTCGTGTTAACTGATTCAAGGACATATGAGACCAATTGAGTTCATTGGTATCGACCTGAATACAGAGAACTTTAGGTCAGGTTTCTAGTATTTTTGCTAGGAACAGGAATCAGATGGAAAATCAAATTCTTAAGTTTGGCACCGGAAGAAATAAAAATTGGAATAAAGAGTTTGACCAATGGGGAAAGGTCTTACCACCTCTTCCATTGGTTAGGTTATGGTGGATCGTCACTGCGTTCCGATGTTCACTGGCGTGAACATTCCACTTTATAAATCTTATTGGAAACAGGTAGAAACCAAACCATCTGCGGGTGGATTGGAGACACACTTCACCTATCCGAGGCAAAGTGCAGTTCTGCGTTATGGACACATCAACTCATTCGTGTAGACAACCAGAGTCAATCTGGTAGGTGCGGTTAGTCTTTCACCTTGCGTCTGCTTCCCAACGGAACCCATCAAGCACGACACGAACCATGTCTTGACGAGCGGGTGTTGTCTTTTTCTCATTGCACCCATCGACAGAATCATTTTTTTAGAACTCGGTTTCTGCTTAGAGTTCATCATTATGTAGAACACTTGGTCAAGTCCAAGTGGTGCCTTGCTTCTTTACCTTACTGCAACTACGCATCCGAAGGGGGTAAAGTTCTGGGAATTGCTTTTCTCATATATCTATTTATACAAGTTCAATCTTCTGGAATGAACTGGAAGTGGTAGAAATCAAAAGAGATGGGTGTTCTCAAAACCCACCTCTCTCTTCGTTGCGTTCCCAGTACTGGGAAGTGTTGTCATAAACCGTTATTCAGTTGTTACCGAAATCAAGTGATTATGAAAACTGAGACATCCAAAGAACTCTCGCATCGTGCAATCTTCGATTCAGTCTTTGTTCATCATCCATATCACTATCACTCAGTAACAGGTAAACCTGACCATCATCTCCAATCACAGGTGCAGGTTCGTAATCCTCACTCCATGCAACCGTGCCGTTTCTATTCTGCCAACCATTTGCTTTTAATTCATCAATCAGAATTTGGGGAATATCAGAACGCCCCTTCATGTAATCATCTGGTATTGGACCTACTACATCTTTTTCAATTTTCGTAAGGAACCCAATTACACGGATATCTATCTTTTCAGTCATAAGTTTCTCCATTAGTTGATGCATTTGTAAACGGAGTGCATCTAATCTCCGATAAAAATTTTTTTTAAAACTTTTTAGCAAGTTGCATTGTGAAATCATCATTTGAAGCATCAATGTTGAACTTACTCTTGAGGTTCTTTTTGATAATTCTTATTTCAGTGTGTCTTGCTCTCTTGTCGCTTGGTGAGATGGATGTCACATAGACCCATTTCACATCATTGGCGTCAGTAAATTCAACTTTGATATGTTTGGATTGTGTGCATTTAATTTTCAAACCCCAATCATCTTGTTTTTCTTTGACGGCATTTTCTAACCAAGGAATTTTTACTTTACCTTTTCGCATACGAATCTCCTTTATTCTGAAAAGTCAGATTCGACGCAATAGGCAACATCTACCGACAAGTCGCCACCAGATATTTCTTTGAATTCCTCATTCCAAATAGCGAAATGCGATTCAAAAACCTTCTTCATTGCCTCTTCCTTTGAGTCTGCAACTACTTCAACTTGAATGAATCCATCACACAATACTTTTAACTGATAAGTCATGGTAAAACTCCTTAAATGATGCAGATAAATTGGAGTGCATCTAATCTCCGTTGACTGAATAAATTAATCAATCAATACTGTCCATGGTACGGATCCACGAAACCTGCACAACCAGTTAGATGCATGTTTGCCAGAGTGTGGTGTTTTATTACCAGAATGAAAAATGGTATTCTTGAAGTTCTAACTTAGAACTTTTAGGATCGGACATGGGGAAAGTTACAAAGATTGAAACCTCGGAAGTGCTGCCCAAGATTGATGGGGCACTAGTAAAACGAGCAATCAAAGAAATAACAGATGCGGGGCAGGAGGCAACCACCGCATACCTCCGCCTTGCAGACAAAATCGCAAAGTGGCACCGTGACAAGCATTGGAATGAAATCGAACGAATTCTGGTTACCGAAAAAATCGTTTCAGATTCGGTTCTAAAGAAACTGATCCTGATTGGTTCCAATCCTGTTTTAATGGATCAGTCCCATTGGTCCAAATTGCCAATCGGATACAACCACCTCTACCCGTTCACTCAAATTGCCCCCGAAAAATTAACGGAACTTATTGATGATGGAAGAATTCACAACGGACTTAGTGTTAAGGAATCCAATGAACTGAAAGACAAGTTTCGGCATAAGAAAGAACCTGCCCCGAGAACTCCTAAGACTGTTCAATTCAAAATAACAATTAAAGCGTCAGCGAACACAAATAATGTTCAATCACTGGTCAAAAAACAATTCTCCTCTTTGAGGAACCAAGTTTTGAAGTTGGATAAATCTGCATCAATAGAGTTGTCGTGAAAAAAACAATTAATCAATTTTCTGGCATTGGGTCAAGTGTTCTCTATGCGAAGAATCAGGTGGTTGTCTTCGGCGATCCGCCAAATGACGACCTAGTTGTCGAACAAAAATACATAAAAGTTCAATCTCCATCTCTACACAATTCTGGAGTAAAACAACAAATTGATGAACATGCGCTAGAAGAGTTAATGAGCAAGGTTCAACACTTGACCTACTCCAATTCGGTTGCTCAATTCATAATAAATTCTGAACTACTGCAACAAATCAAAATTGCAATAAAAGAATGGGCATCCACACACATTAGGATGTTCCCTCAAAACGGCAAACTAAGGGTGCTAATGTTCGATTGCCGTATGAACGACCAAAAACTTCGTGTCAGTCGAAAAAGTTCGTTGCAATTACGATACTTAGACTTACCAATTAGAGTCTTTGATAACTTCACTTTTACATTGAAGTCAAGTTCGTTCGCAAAACTGCCTGTGGAAGACTACGCAGTAAGAATCGGTGATAACGGGATTTGTGCTTTCATTGCTTCAAATAAAAATGTTCAATTCTTATTCCGAGACCAAGAGTTACACGAACCATTGATTACTTTTGCGAGTCCCCGCCTTGCTGCAGAAATTGCTTTTGCGCCAGTTCCCAACTTTTGATGCGCCCAAGACTTTCATACCAGTCAACGCTTGGTCCCGATACAGGTATCAACTTGTCTTTGTAATTTTTATCAATACGACCTTTAGTTAATCTGCGGATATCCCCGCCATACAACTTGACCAATTCAGGTTTTGATTTGGTAGTGTCTGTTGCGAAACCAAACCTCCAATGTTCAGTCAATGCCTCTATTGAGTTGTCAAATAGAGGGACCAGATTGTTGTCATCCATTTTCTTTACATTTTCATCATAATGCGACTTGATGAAATTTTGGATGTATTCATCTGTGTTTTTATAGAGTCGTGAGAAGTAAATGTTGCGCTTATGTTCTGACTTAGTACCTTCATCAAGTTTCAATTGCTTATACGCAAATCTTTGCAACTTATTTTTTGAATCTTTGCGTGAGCGAACAGCATCGTGAAAATATTGTTCAGGATGACATAGGCGGATCCATTCATGAACTTGTTCATAAACCTCATTAGTCATTTTCAAAGGGACAGTTCCCCTACTCTGCCCGACCTTTTTCCAGTACGGCGTTAATCCATCGTATTGAGTCCGTCCGTCTTGTCCCGTATCGCCGTATAGAGATGTAGTTGTAACACCAACTAATGTGTCGCCGTATGTTTTTTTCCATGCATCTGCCACATCTTTTGACAAGCACAACAAAGATAGCAACTTGCCGCCTAAAAAGACTGATCCAAACGGTTGAGTTGGAACAATTGTTTGACCATTAGCAGTTATGTTGAAGGCATTGCCATCTTTATTAAACCCACCAATGTCAGCACCAATTGACTTGTTACGATCCGTCAAATCCAGCATGTCTGAGGTGATTGAAATCACTCCAAGATATTTTTTTGTTCCCTTGTCTCGCACCAAGAAGTTCAATGTGCGACCGGGAAATCTGTCATACCTTGCACGAGAGATGAGAACCCTAAGAATTTCCCACTGCTTACTCAATTCGTCAACGGGTTTAAGTATGTCAGTACGACTCTCGCCCCAGATGTTGAGTGCGTCTACCTCATAGTGACCATCAACAAGTATCAACTCGGGATTAATTCTTCGGTAATCTGACTTGCCTTTTGGTTTCCAAATTTGTCTTTCGACCCAACGAATCATCCTAGGGTCTTGTTTCGGTAACCACTCTTGAAGTTCGTGATATTTGTGAAATAGCGTGTTGTCCTTCACGCTTAAATTTATTTGTTTTGTCAAATCATCTTTAACCAGTTTATGAATTTTCTTTGTGTAATTTGAAATCGCTTGTTGAGTTTGACTTTTTGGTTGCGACTTCTTCCACTCAATGAAATCTGGGTCAAGTATTTTTTTTGAACTTGTCATCCAAGACCTACTTTCTGCGATTGTTCACTTTCACAGCAGACTTCATTACAGATGAAGACAATGCAAATGTGCCGAAATCATCAAGTTGCACCTCCTCACCATTCTTCAACTTTTCGGACATGACTTGCAACATCACACCAACCATCAAGTCAATGTCTTTCATCGTCATCTTTTTGCCCACTCGCTCATGGACTTCTCGGATCAATTCTGATTTGTTCATATGAAATTAAATTAAAAAATTCTGTCTGCTTTTTGGCAATTTCCAGTCCAGTAATTTTGATTTGTGTGACTTATCAGAGTAACTACTTCCTCATATGCATAGTTTCCTGTATATCTGTTTATCATCATTTTTGCATTGATGATTACCTTTGTTTTTGGTTCGTCTTTAGTCGTCCATTTAGTGACGGTATATTCAATTTGAATACTGTCATTATTTTGTGCAAATTTTTCTACTGTAATTGGCGCTTGGTAAGACAGATCCCAGTTGTATAGTTCTTGTGTAACAGTTACTTTGTCTTTGTTAATAGCAATGATTGTGTAGACTTTTCCGTCTGATGTGCATTTCAATGCAGCAGTTTCTAATTTGTTTTTAGATTGCTCACTAGCAATTGAACTCAGGATTGTCAGCATACTAATTGCATAAATCACAAAATACTTCATTTCTTATCCTCGTAGAAACCTTTACCTGCAATCAAGTGACGAACACCACCTCGTGGGTTCTTTACATCACCTTTGCGCCTAGGGATTAGATGAACATGACAGTGAAAGACTGTTTGACCTGCAACTTCACCACAGTTCATACCGATGTTGAAACCTTCAATTGAAGGATCACCATTCATCAACAACTCTTTCTGCTCAGACATCAATGAGTTGATTGCGTTTACCTCTGATTGCACTAACCCGAAATAGTCTGCAACATGTCTCTTCGGGATGAATAGAGTGTGTCCGTCTGTAACAGGAAATCCATCACGGATCGCATACGCAAGTTCATTCTCCGCAACTATGCGCTTGCGGTCATTTGTCTGTATGTCACAGAAAAGGCAATCTTTCTCAAAATCCGCACTGGGCGCATTGATTTCATTCAAATGCATAGAGGCAAGTGTCATATCTAACTCAATAGTCTGAAGTCAACCTCATACCTCAAGAAACGAATCGAATCGACATGCTTAAGTGCATAGTCTAATTTCTCATCTTTTCTTTGAGCAATGATGCATCCTGTAACCTTCTGATTTGAATTACAAAGATGTTCTTTGACCCAACCCATGTACCTTAGAGTTTGACCTACAACCACATCTGATGCTCGATCCCGTTTTAGTTCGACAACCAAAAAATCAGTCTTGTCTTTTCGTTGGGCAAGTATGTCTACAGGTCCAGTGTTTGTTCTAAATTGTTGACCACATCGTTGCCCATCTTTTTCATAGATTTCGTATTCTTTAGCAAGAGGGGTTCTATCCCAATTCGACACCAAGAAATCTTCAAGTTGCTTTTCAAAAAAGAATGAACTTCTTTCGTTGTCTACAATTAAATTGTTTTCAAGAATTTCAGTTTTTTGATGTGGTGAAATGATTGCTTGCAACTCGGCAACAGAAATAACAAAACGAATACATTCGTAACCCTGAGGTGTCTTGTACCCATCTTCAAACTTCACAATTGAACCAGTACCCAAAAATGTGAATGGAGGTTTCTGATTCCATCGTGCAAAAAAATAGGGTGTGAGTTCACCCGAAATAAGTTTTTGAAACAGTGGGTTAGTCGAACGTTTGTTTGGTTTACTGAACCAAATCAGCGTGTTTGTATTTTCATCGTAGTAGTTCTCAAAGTCATGTCCAGTTCTACCAGCAACACCAATGTTCATAAAAACAAATAACTTGTCATCAATCCGGGCATAACCAGTTGTCCAGTCGCCACCATACGGTGGGTTTTCTGGGCGAACGATATTTGCAATTTCATCCCGGGTGTATTGAGAACCTCTCTTAAACATAGTCGCTGCCTTTGAATTTATTTTAGAAACACACCCATTTACTTTTAGACTTTTATAACGGTCTTAGAAACATCGTTCTGCATGACCATCACTTACCTCTACCCTATTTTGCAGTCTTCTTTGCTGCAACTCTTGGTCGTTTAGCATTTGTATCAGATTTCACGGTCTTGGACTTAGTGGTTTTCTTGGGTTCGGTTTTTTTGGTGGTTTTCTTCGATGCGGCAATTCTTGCCTTCTCCTCTGCCTCTGGGAAAGCATGCAACTGTTTTCTTACATGTTTTGTGGTCAAGTGTGAGGCATAGAACTTGTCCACCATTTGTTGACTTGTTCTCGCATTCCTTGCCAGTGCGAGTGAGTCAACCCTGCCAATGACAAGGCGCAACATGATGGAGGTATGGCGGAGACTGTAAAGAGTAATGTTCTTACCAGTCTTTTGTTCAATTTTCGATTCTTCGAGAATGCGTCTAAATAATCTGCCCAACACCTCCATCGCAGTATTTCGATTTGAATACTCTGAGAGAAAAACATACTCATCCAGTCCGAGTCTCATCTTCTTAGACTTCTTGAACGCAACAAGTTTGTTGTAGATGTGAACAGAGGCAGGCATTGCTTGCACCTCTGTTGCGTTGGTCTTTGTTGCGGGGTGGTTCAAGACTAACCAAGCATCCTTGCCTTCTTTCATCTTCTTAATGTGTTTGTGTTTTAACACTCGGATATCGGATGGTCGGATGAAAGAGTTGACCATGAACTGGATGAGGTACTTCATCTCATCGGTAATCAACACACCTCTTTCAATCACTTCATTTTTCGCAAGGGTTTCTGCTGTCTCAACAAGTTCTTCGTATTCTTCTTGCGTGAGATAGTCTCTTTTCTGGGTAGTGACCAACCTCCCCTTGACTTGAGGGAAAAGTGGCAAATGTTGCATCAAATTATTGGCAACTGCGAACTTCAAAATTTTTCGCAGCACTACGAGGTAGTGTTTGATGGAGGCAACACTCAGGTCTCGTTCTTTCAGTCGGTTGATGAGGACACTGACTTGTGCGTTGGTGATGGTGTCAATTTCTTGTTCACCGAACACGGGGAGGATGTCAGTCTTGTATCTGGACAGGTCAGTTCTATGGACGGTTTTGGTCGTTGTTTTTTCGACTGATTTGAAATAGTGACCGGCAACTACTGCAAAAGATTTACTTGCGTCTGCGGTTCGTTCGGTGGATGCGGTTACGAGGATTTGTTCGTAAAACTTAACTGCGAACTTTTTGGCATCTGTTTCAGATGTGGTTTTGGTGGATTTGTAGTGGTATTTGTTGTTGAAGTAGATGCGGGTCCAGAAGAATTGGGAGGCATCGGTTTTGTAGATGATGAGTTTGGAGGGGTATCCACGGATGGTTTGGATAGTCTCTTTGATGGGGGAGAGACGGTTTCTCGCAGGGGTGTCTGGGAGAGGGGTTTTGGGGGGCATGGGTGCGGTTAGGTGGTGGGTTACGGAGTCGAATTTTGCCCTAAAAAGCGACTTTGACTTATATACTCACTTATATACTTTCATAAAAGAGTCTTGTAACCCGCATGGATATTGAGTAAAATTTTCAGACCTGTGGATTTTTCTTCATCATAATCCACAGGTCCGCGGTTCGAATCCGTGAAGCGCCACCAAATTCACCCCGTAGAGCTGCCTCTACGGGGTTTGTTTTTTTATCGGGTTTCCTTACAAACCATGTGTTTTTGAGAGTCCCGTTAAGGTTCGGTCAAACAACTTATAAGGGCCATGCCCACAACACCCATGGAACTGCTGCTAGACCCCAATGCTTGGATTGCTTTTGCCACACTCACACTGCTTGAGTTGGTGCTGGGCATTGACAACATCATCTTCATCTCCATTCTTGTTGACAAACTTCCGCCTGA
>JACCDX010573135.1_pt1 | contig 14437 bp, 21 predicted proteins | sample 7449681 | NCBI WGS metagenome assembly JACCDX01 (sample SAMN15323450, study PRJNA562643) | freshwater metagenome | isolation source: river surface water | place: USA:Blue River Watershed | collected 2017-08-18
CATCTCAGTACGGCGATTACGCTTCTCTAGGAAGTGTCAGCCATACAAACTTTTCAATTATTCAGACAGGTACTGGGGCTTGTGGCGGGCATACATTTATTGTTCGAGACAACAACACGGGACAAACCGTGTTTACCTCGACTTCCGTTGTTCAATCTGTCAGTCTTTTCTTTGATGGACAACCACCACCACCACCAAGTTCAAAGTATGACTGTATAAATGCAGCGTGCATCCCAAGCACTACCTACAACACACCCGGCATTTACCAATCTCTGAGCGACTGCGAACAAGTTTGTGGTCCCGGCTGTAGTGGTGTGTGCTTGTCTAATGCTGACTGGGCAGAAATACAAGGTAAAGCAGCCCAGCTAAGAAATAAAAATTGTAGTAAGTAATATGAGCAATGCCAGCGCAACTATCAGCAATCTCAACCAGGCTTTGCAGTGCGCTGGTAAATGCGATTGCTGCCAAAACCTCCAAAGTCAAATCAACAATTTACGCAATGAATTAGCCAATCTCAAGCGCAACACTACTGTTGATGAAGAGGCTAGGAGAATGGCTAGACAGGCACTAGCTGAAGCTTATAGGGCTGATGCTAGAGCTATGATTGCAATGGGTAATGCAGAAAATGTTCGGGCTGAAGTTAAAGAATTAAAAGCAATTCTTACTGCCATAGCCGCAGGAATAGCCGCAGCCGCAGCACTAGCGGGGGTCGTTACCGCTTTGTCTGCCAAAATAGCAGCTGTCGCTTCCAGTCTGGGAGGGATTTTAGAGAAAATTGACAGAATCCTCAGTATCATTGATGCCTTGTTGTTTTTGAAACAGGTAATAGAAGAAATCAGAGCAGGTCAACTGCAACTAGAGACAGTAGTGAATGGCTTGCAGATGCTGGTGGGTGGTTTGAGGAATGCTCAGGGAACACCTGGTAGACCTGGTAGGGATGGTACTGATGGTAGACCCGGACGGGATGGGCGTAACGGTGTTGACGGTCAAAGGGGTTTACCCGGTAGTAATGGTCGCAATGGTGTTGACGGTCAAAGGGGTTTACCCGGTAGTGATGGTCGCAATGGTGTTGACGGACAACGAGGTTTAGCCGGTCGTGATGGTCGTAACGGTGTGGACGGTCAACGCGGTTTAGCCGGTCGTGACGGTCGCAATGGTATTGACGGTCAGAGGGGTTTACCTGGCGCACCTGGTCGTAACGGTGTGGACGGTCAACGCGGTTTACCTGGTGCTAGAGGTGAACGCGGACTGCCTGGTCGTGACGGCACTGATGGACGCAATGGTGCTGATGGACGCAATGGACAACCTGGGATTGATGGCAGGCCCGGAAGCAGTGGACGCGATGGTGTTGATGGTCGCAATGGTATTGACGGAGAGGACGGACGAGACGGTCAGACAATCACGATCACAAAAGTTGAAACTATTTCCAGAACAATAGAAATCAAGCGTGTTGAGTACGCACCAATAGTCAAGGCTACACCTACAGCAATTCAGGGACCACCCGGTAGACCTGGCAGGGATGGACGAGATGGAACGGACGGGCGTAATGGTGTCGATGCTGTTTTAAAACCTTATCCAATTCCTAGAAATGGTGTTGACGGTAGACCTGGTTTACCTGGTAGACCTGGCAGGGATGGACTCAGAGGTTTACCAGGAACGGCTGGCAGGAATGGTACTGATGGACGTAACGGTACTAATGGGCGCAATGGTACTGATGGACGTAACGGTACTGATGGACGTAACGGCACTGATGGGCGTAACGGTACTGATGGACGTAACGGTACTGATGGACGTAACGGCACTGATGGACGCAACGGTATTGATGGTCGTAACGGTATTGATGGTCGTAACGGTATTGATGGTCGTAACGGTATTGATGGTCGTAACGGCGCTGACGGACGCAACGGTATTGATGGTCGTAACGGTATTGATGGACAGAATGGTGTAGATGGACAGAATGGTGTAGATGGACAGAACGGGGTTGACGGTAAAGACGGTAAAGACGGAGAGGATGCCGATGTGAGGTTTGTAAATATTAATGTTCCAGTTTGCAGTTGCACTCAGGGAAGTGATGGTACATGGTCAGCTTCCAGAACAGAAACTCAGGTAAAAGCAATTGCTAATAAAGATGGAACTGCTGATAACCGAACAACAATTATCAATGAACATGAAGAGTTATTTAAAGCTAATGAAGCAATTTGTTTAGCTAAAAATAACAAACAACAAGAAGCTTATGCTGTAGTTCCTGAATGGTGGCAAGTTAGAAGCTTCCAGAAGCCACAATTAGTTATTCAATGGGCAGAGGTTTTACCTAATGGCAAACTAGGGAAGAGTAGATGGGCTTTAACTATTCCTCATTACAACAAAGGTAAAGAATTTAATTTAAAATTACCTGATTATGAAAAAGGGGAATATGAAGCTATTAAGGAATTAAATGATAATTCCAAGCTGATTGTTAACGCCTCTAATGAAACTGAATGCTTGAGAATAATCAATATCTTGCTCCAGCACGTCGACCAAAGGCGAACCGTTGGCACTAAACCTCCTAAAGTTGGGAAGAGGGAAGGGACTTACAAGAAGTGTAAGGTTACGGCTGTTAGATGTCATTTCTTTGCAACTGGTCAGCAAGATTTAATTCCTACTTGGTCAAAATCTCTCAAAGAAGATAACAAATAATGGCTGATTTTTTTGAGATATTTGTTATTGATAATCGTCGTGCTGTTCTGGTTCAAGCCTATGCACGATTGATTAATTATTCCCCTGGGTATTTAATTGAAATGATTAAAAGGCTCAGGAGAAAGAGGATTTATATAGGTGTTAAATGGCGTAAATATTGGTATATTTTTCTGCCTCCTATTCAACCAATATCATCTACATCATCTACATCCAATAGTAACAATGAGAATCTAACGGAACTTCCTAATGGACAACAAATTGATGTAGATAAAAACTGGGAAAAAGCTACAGAACAAATTCCCGAATTGTCACCCAAGGACAGCGAGGGTGGCTATGGTGCTTCTCGTCGTCCCCCAATGACAGTTTCTAGGAATGGCACTTTGGGGATTGTTGTTAGAGCATCTCTCACCATGTCTTCGACCTTAACCCCGAAGATGGGTACTGAGATTGTAGGGGTTCAAAATGCCACTTACCGCGCTACAACTAGATACAGCTACGGAAACTTTATTGAATACGACCCAAACAAGATGAGTACATTTGACCCCGGAACTTCTGGTAGTTTGAAATCTACACAAATTCCTCAAGCGTTTTTTGAAGTTTGCAGATTGTTAGATGCTGCTGAAAACGCCCGTAATGGTGCTAACCCTGGACTTGCACCCAGACGAAATTTATCTACTACTGCTAGTTTTGATACTGGCACTGTGGCTGTTGCTGCTACTATTCCCATTGTCACTTCTATTCAAATAGACGGTACTATCAAAATTTCTGGAAATGATTATTTAGGTAGTACCTACTCTACTTTTGCTAATGGTAGTGGTGATTTAACTTCCAGTAATGTTGTTGGCGCTTTTCTAGAATTAGCCACCTTACTGGCTGCGGCTGAGAAGGCTGTAACCCCAGTAGAAAACCAGCCTAATAACGTTCAGATTGTGATTGATACTGAAGCTGGTAATGCTACTGTTTCTGCGAACTTGCCTTTCACTACTGCTGCTGCAACTAATGGTGATGTTACTATCAAAGCCATTGATTACCTCTAATTTTTGATTAATTTATTCACTATTTTGGAGGTGATTTAGATGGCAGGAACGCAACAATCAAAGAAAAGGGGACCACGCGCAACCGTTTTGTTTAAATCAGGACGGGGGCAAGGCAGGGGAGCTACTTCTCAATATGTTTATATGCTGAGAAGTGTGGCTGAAAAATTAGGATTTCAGGTTAAAAAAGACGCTACCATTACCCGCAAGTCTGGGAAAAGTGGGGGAAAAGAGGTTAAGGTTCGCGTCCGTGGTTCTGTTGGCGCTAAACATATTAAAGTACCAACGCCGGGTACAAATTCCAGGGGTGCTGGAACAAGAGGGGTTAAAGTCAAATGGCTTTCCATACCCGTGCCAGCAAGCGCGAATTTATCCGACATAGAAAAGTTTCTTGCAACAGCAAGCAAGAAAATTGAGAAATATGTTACCCCTGATGGGCAAGTTATTGACCTCAACACGACAGCTAAGTAATTAAATGGAAACTCAACTAGTTTTCCAGAACGAGTACAGATGGGATTTGAAGAAAGTCGAATCTGTACTTATTCCCTACGTTTTTGGTGATGACCCAAGCTTGATAATTACTGTTGAATCAAAATCAAAACTATCTAAGAATTATCAAGCTTGTGGAAGGCTGGATGAGGTTTTGGTTGATTACCCTAACAAGCTTGTGGCATCTTCACAAACTGTCAGGTTAGAGAAGAATTTTCAATATTTATTCTCTGGTCAAGGACGGTTTCAATTAATGTTTTACCCCTATCAATTCCTGGGTAAAACACAACTTTCTGTGAGGCGGATTTTATGACTACTGAAAAGCCACCCATGACGACGGAACGGGTGACAATGTTGATTACTGTGCTGACTATCGTCACTCAAGGTTCGCTTTACCTGTTATCAGGTGGGTTTGCCGCCGGGGGAAAGCTTAATCAAATTGAATCAGAAATGAAGCTGATTCGCCAGGAAGTGGTTGCTGCCAATCAAATCCAGGATTACCGTCTGGATAAGTTGGAAGCTAGGTTAAAATGATTCTGGTGGAATCGCGTAACCAGAATGCGACGGGCGCTCTGCGGGATAAGCTGGCCATAAACCCCCGCCACTCTTATTGCAAGTTAATGTCAAATTTATTTTAGTGATAAAAAAAATATTTTGACGAAATATCAATACTTTCACCCGGCGCAGCGCAGAGCCTCCTGGGGCGTTTTCTTATTGCGAATGGATGAGAGTGTGCTGTAGGAATTGAACCCACCCAAAGGGCAACGCCCTTAATCGCTAGTCCTAGAGTATAGGTTTTCGCGGAAGCTCCACAGAGCCAAAGCACCAGTTCTTAACACACTTTTTACAACTATAGCTGCAAGTTACCTCTAAGTTTTCTATGACTTGTCTATAACTTTTCGGATTGGGGATTCAGTCTAAAACTTTTCTAGTTTCAATTAGCATTTTGAACAAAAGTTTAACCGCCTTGACTGCTATCCTCATCCTCACCAAGGCGACCGGCTTACCAGCAGCTTTTTCATAATCAAGGAATTCACCCAAACTTTTGACAGTGGAATTAGAGCGACGGCGGGCGGGTTCGACTGCACTAAAAACCCACTGCCAAATTGCACGACGACAGATAGCACTGCCACCAGAAACTTTTAATTTGGAAATATCACCACTTGACTCTTGAGTTGGTGCAAGTCCCAAAGCCTTTTGAAACTTTCTCAAACTCAGGTAACGTTTGGTAGGTTTGCCAGACTTTCTCCCCTTGCGAATCTTCACCAGGGGTTGGCCATCCTCACCCAAAAAGTTTTCTAGTGGGAAAATTTGACTGATGATGACAGCTTGTAGGCGATCGCCAAAGTTGAAATTCTGGAAAACTTCACGGTAGATGGTAAAGCGTTCGTCCTGGAGCAGCTGTGAAAGTTCATCCTCAAGCAACTGCTCCTCACGCTGCAAGCTACAGATGCGCTGCGCGTGAAACTTAACCGAGTCAGTTAAACCAAGTCCAGCCGTTGCCGCGTAAATGCGATCGTACTTGTTACTCTCTCTTTCCCCAGCAAGCCACCCCCAAAGCAAGGGGACGTTTCCAGAAACGCCGCGGCGTGAAACTACGAGCGCCACTTCTGGAAACTGCCAAGCTAAATCCTGTCTTGCACGGTTAATTATGGGAGATTGAACTTTACTAAGGTGGTTAAGTCTAAGAATCAGTTCCCGAATTCTGGAAACCACCGGATCAAGTACCCTAACAAACCTGCCCAATTCACCACGGTAATCAAAGTAATAACAGGCCAGTGCTAGAGAATCAGCATCATCATCTTTGTCAGGCAGTCCCAAATGGTTCTCTCTGTAGCGGCGCAACTCCTTGTGACCTACTAGCCGAATCTCCACACCATTACGGCTGAGGTGTTCCGTCCAGAACTTACTGTAGTTAACACCAGTTGGCTCTAAAACAGCAATATCCGGTTTGAGTGCCAGTAAATTAAATATTCCCTTTTGGTTGTTCTGGAAAGATTGAAACTTACAGTCATAATAAAACTCCCTAACATCACTCGGCTTGCTTTCCAGTAGACAGCACGAAACCGAGGATTTAGAGATATCTAAACCCACAATTCTCATATAATTTGTAAAGGGTGTGAACTAATTACGCTTAAGAATCACCCAAAGGCCGCAAGAGCCTGATTCAGTCTCAAAGCAGCAAAAGTAACCAAGCTTATGAAGATAAAAAAGCCATTACAGCTTAATTCCAGCTCAAAGCCTTAAGTTACTTTGCTGGTTGCAAGATTGGTTTGGACCCAATCCGCGACACACCGAGGGGTGTGTTTCGGCTACTGGGTCAGGTAGCCATCATCAGGCGGTTACATATAGTCTTCATCATCCTCATCTTCACCCTCGTAGTAGTCCTCCTCTTCGACTACCTCAACCTCCACAGTTAACTCACCACTGACTGCTTTAAGAAGTCGTTCAAGCTGTGGCATAGATGGGGCTTTGGGACGGATGCCTTGAGTTCTTAAAAACTCGGCGGTTGCATCCCATTCCGTACGAAGTTTTTTCAGCTTATCTTCGAGTTCTTTTACTTCTTTTCGTAACTCCCATCTTTCGTTGAAATAATCGGAGAATGTCTTACCTACTTCTTCTGCTGCTCTTTTTCTTAATTCTGAAACCACTTGTTCGATGGTTTCACCTGGTTCTAATTCAGTGGTAAAACCAATTCTTTCTCTACCACCATTACCAGTGGGAATTGTGAAATGAGCGTGAATTAATTTGATATCCATGATATTTACGCAGATTTTTTAGGGTCTTGGTTGTAAGAAACAATGATTTTTTCAACGTATTTGTCTAATCTTTCTTGTGTCCAATTATCAGTAGCCTTGATTGACTCAGCCATGAACATATAGGTTAGACGAAGGTATGACTGATTGATAATTGCAGAAAATTGAATAGCCATAGCAACTAAACAATTATCCCAGGCAGTTAAACGCCGTTTACTTACAAGGACATAATCATCGTCATAAGGTAACAGGTGTGGTTTTTCAATGTTGCTCATAGATTCATAAAGCCAATTACTGCATCTAGATTCAAACCAATGTTGTCCTCATAGGATTTACGAATTGCTAAGATTTGCTCCGGGGTCAGGTCTTTAACTAGTTCAGAAACTAATGCAATAAAATTTTTGGCAATTTCTTCGCAGTTATCTCCAGTCAATTCTTCTAACTGTTTAAGTGCTAAACCTAGAGTAACCATTTGGGTAGCATAATCCAACTCATGAATTAAAAATGTTTTTCCGTCGTGAGTATCAAGGTAATCTTTGATAAACAAAGCATCATTGTCTGAGTAAATATTTGATGTGTGGTTGTCCCAAACAACCTTGCATTTCTGACGTGGTGTATTATTGCTGTCTAGGATAATATCAAAATCAATCTTATACGCTAAATCAAGATTGACGTAATTTCCACTTGGTAATTTATGCCACATTATTTAAAAACCACCTCCTTCAAACGTATTATTATCAAAAGGGATATCATCTGGGTCTGGTTCGAGATTGGAATTTGGAACTTCAAATGAATCAGGAGTTAAACAATCAGAATCATACTTTTCTTTAAGGTCTCTGACGTGGTTTAGTAATTTAGAACGCTCGTTTTTTAATTCCTCAATTCTTGTTTGTAATTCCTCAACTCTTGCGGACAATCTATCTAGTTCTTCCTTAGATTCCTTGTACCCAATCATGCGTTGAACAAAGTTCATTAACTCTAATGTTCTTTGTTCAACATCGTCACCATCATTTAACATGACGGTGTGTTCAAATTCCTTCCAAGAATAATTTCCGGTGTTGGCGTGTTCTTTATAGGTAATAGAATTAGGCATCAAAAACTACCTCAAACTTGTATGGTGTGTTAGCTTTAAGAAGCTTCAGGTATTCGTCCGCGTCATCGCGTTTTCTGAATCTGGCGAGTAATAAATTTTCGGGTGTGTCTATACGGAAGACAGCCCAAGGTTGAAGTTGTCTGCTCATGAGGAACTTGTTCTAAGTAGAGACACGTTTGGCAAGATATGTAGCCAAAAGGATAGAAAGGAGAGGGCAATGGCACAAACCATAATTCTCTATCCCATAAAAAAAATTTAAAAGTCCCATGTCTGTTAATAGAAAAACCAATATGGTATGTTCTCAAAACTGGTGTACCTTTTGGACCGAATAGGTGGCTATTTTGGCTCAGTTTTTCCAATCGTGAAAATTTTAACATGGGTAATTCCAATGTTGTAAGAAACCAGTATTAGCCACCAGCTAATACTGGGAGGATATATAGCTTACAGAATCAATGTTTGACCGGATAATCGGGTATCCCAAAAACACAAACACATCAAATAAGTTGTTGATTTTCGTCTAGACTTCACCTCCAAACTCTCTGTTAATTGATAATTGATAATTGATAATGCTGTTTATGGATTAAAAGGCAGAAGGAAAGCCAGTAAAAAACTTAAAATCACAAAGAGAACAGTAAATGTCAGCGGGTATTCAATAGCGAAATCATAAACTGACTCAAGGAAGTTCTCAATTGTTTTCAGCATTAATCTGGCGGGTAATTGGTGCAGGATTCCGACGCTCGAAGTAAAAGTTGATTCTTTGTCCAGGACAATGTTTACGAAGTTCCTGTACGAGGTGTTGCGCACCTTCTTGAGTCGGAAATCTATCAATGGTGTTGGCGAAAATTCCCTGCTGGTGATAAACAACCCAAGGGTAAGTTTTTCTGCTTTTAGGCATAAGTTGGTTGTTGGTTATTCTTCGTTTAGGAAATACCCCGTGACGGGTTCGATGTTGATGAGGATGTTGTTTGTGATTTTGCACCGGGTTATTTCTTTGATTTTGAATGCGTCCCCAGTGGCTGTTAGTCTTTGAACCACACTCCAAGCATCGTATTCAGATAAAGCTTCTATTAATTCATTAATTGTCATTGTCCTTATTTTGTGATTGGTTATTAGTCATTAGCTATTGTTTATTACTGTCCCGTTGAAGTTGATTAACAACTTGACTAAGGACAGCGAATAATTTCATAGCTAACTCTACGGAAGAGGCTTTGAATGTTAAACGAACGGTTTTATTGTTGAGTTCTAGATTACATTCGTAAGTACTTTTTGGTTTTTGGTTAGTCATTGGTCATTGGATCATCAGGTCGGAAATACACCAGTTAGCCGTCATTTACTTGTTGTCCATATTTGGACTTCTTGGCGATTTCAATTATTTCTTTCGCCACACTTGGATTAAACCTATCTAGTACACGCTCAATGAGTAACATTGCAGCGACAGTTGCTTCTATTTCAGACAGGGTTTTGTCTCGTTTTTTGAACCTCTGAACCAGAAAGGTTATTTGTTCGCAAATTGCTTTCTGTACTTCATTTAGTTCAGAATTTTCTGTTTCGATAGTTATTGTGTACTTTGGTCTCCTTTTCTTGGTAGGTGAACGCAGACATGATTGAGGGAAAGTCCCCCAGGGGGGTGGGGGACAGGGTGCGTCAATCATCTATCAGTGAGGTTGATTCCACACGGGGCGCTCGCTACCTGGTGTGTGGGTGCTTGCTCCAACTTGAGTATGATGTGTCCTCACGGGCGCTAAGGCAAAGGTGAGGAGGGAGCGAGGGAAAGGGATGATACAAATCATCTCTGGTGTTATCAGGTGTTTTCTAAGGAGTCGGATTTTTGGATATCCGATGATTTATAATATTGCATATCTGGATATCCTGTGTCAATATCAATAATGGATTTTCAGATATGCAATAATTAGAGGCAACATATTATGCGAGCCAATATCTATGGTGAGAACGGGACGACCGAAAGGACGCGAAACCAAGGGAGTAAGCTTGAAAGTAAATCCCGATGCCTGGGAACTCTTCCAGGAGTTAGCACAGAGTATGGGACTTACAAGGTCAGAACTGGTAGAGAAGATAGCCACGAACCAAATACCTCTATCCTTGGATCAGAGTCAATTGAAGGAATCGCTGGGAAACTCATCAGCCAGCTAATTTGTGAGGCCAAAAAACAGCTGGCATATCACGAGCAACAAACAGCCCTCCTGAGAGACAGAATTCAAGAACTAGAGAAGATTTCCGAAAATACAGACACAGAATAAACCGTCCTACCTATGCCCACAGGTCAGGACGGTTTTTTCGTGGTTAAGCAGCAATAATCACTTAAATTGTGAGTTGTACCTAACAACGCAACTGTGATTATGGACATTTCAACCTTAGTAATCATTTTCTACACCTTCATGCCTCTAATCGTCATTGTGGGTGTTTTCCTCCTGATCTATTTGTTCATGAAATTGTTACCTGAACCAGTTAGGCGTGCGTTGAACTTCAACTTCACTGACCCATCTGCCAATCGGAGAAAAGGAGATGTTTACGAATCCAGAACTGTTGAACTTCAACAACAATTACTAGCACTACTGAATGGTAACAAGCCCAAAGCTAGGCAGTTGTTAGCACAGGAGAAAAAGTTAAGACCTGGAATGTCTGAGGCATGGTATCTGGAAAAAATTGTTGATGACCTGAGACGCGATCGCATTTAAAAAACTCAAAGCCACCGGGAGGGGTGGCAGATTCAACCTTATTGATTATGACACAAACACAAATTACAGTTTTACGGCGAGACTATCTAGAAATCACAGGAAACTACTGTGCAGCCAAACTCATTGATTACTTCGAGAAATGGAGAAAATGGAAAGTCAAATACCACCGTACAGAATGGATTTACCAACCCATTCGCCAAATTAAAGAAGACCTGATGAATGAGTATTGTAAACCAGCCATCACCAAAGCCATAGGAATTCTGGAAGACCTGGGACTAATAGAAAGACGACAGAACCCTGGCAACAGACAAGACAAAACCTGGCAGTACAAATTGAACTTAGGGAAACTCAAAGAACTACTGTGTCACCGCAAGGAAACATCTGAACCTCCAGAGTCAAAAAATTACCATTCGGAGTCAATAGATGAACAACACCATAAGTTCAATACAAAAGAATCTAATCTTTCTTTCTATCCAGGTGGGGAGAAAAACCAAGAGGTAGAATTTAATACCAAAGACGTAGAATTACCAGAAATTGAACCAGAAAACATCCAAGAAGTAGAGGTAATTCAACCAAGAAAACCAATAGTTACTCATCAAGTCAAACATTCCGCGCCAGACTCATTAGAACCTGAAGTTTGGGAAATTGCGCCAGGACAGCCCTACCCTGTATTTCTCAATTGGTGGGCGAAAAACAAATACGAATCTCAAGGAGATCATTGGGCTAAAGATGCCTTGGGTAACGCCTACAGTGAGTTTTACAAAAACAAAACTAGAACCACAGTGGCAATTTACCCGCAGTTTCTGGAATACATGAAACGTTCAACAGATAACTGTGACCTGCTGTTGAAAAATGGTAGTAAGCAAGCAGTATTACCATCATGTTTTGTCCTGCCTCCTGAAGCCACAGAAGAAAATACCCAAGCTCTAATGCAAAGAGTAGAGCATTTAGTTTCTGAAGGCGTACAAGTTGCATTACCACAACATTATCCTGGTACACCTCAACTTGTTGGCTATGACTCCTTGGACAGAAGCATCAAACCATTTACCCAGAATCCTCAGTTAGAATCTGTTGTTTATGAAGATGCCGAACTTGACAAACAACTTGAGGAACTAGCACTAGCTCAAGAGGAAGGTCTAATTGATGAACAAGCTTATATGACTGCATTTGAAAAAGCTTTGGAATTAGGGGAAGAACTACCCAGTCCCTTTGATTTTATGTTCTAAATTTTGGCTTTTGGATTTTGAATTGTCAATTATCAATTGTCAATTATCAAGTGTTTACCAACCATGAAAGTACGTTTATATAACAGCGACGGCTCACTCCAGGAGCGTGACATTGCTGTTAGTTATCAACCATTCGCTGTTTACTGTGACGGCTTCTTTTACCTTCACCTCACAAACGGCTATTACTCCCCCTGCCCTTATTACCTGATTCCTTCTACACCAGTTGAGGGGGAAGAATCATGACCGGGACATTATTTGAATTGGAGCAATACAGTAGCATCAAATCCGTATATGATGCTCGCGCAAAGCATGACCCATACTGGGATGAAATCGTCCTTGATTGTTCTGGAAGTGAAGATAAAACAGGACAATTAACCCTGTTTTATGATGATTCATCTGAACCACCAGACCCTGGCGACTTCCCATCACATGATGACTATATAAAGGCGTTTAATCGTTGGCGGGAAAACTTTCCAGAACAAGATTACATTTTTATGAAATCGCCAGATGGTGATTTTATAGATACACTTCCAGAACAAGATAATAGTGTTCTGGAAGACGAAGTAATCAGGGTTTCAGAGCTTCCAGAACAACCTTCAGAACCACTTCCAGAACACAGAAAAACTCAATGGGTAGAAGAGTATTCTGTCAAGCGCAGCGGGACTAAACACTGGTACTACCGCTACTGTTATTACGCCAAGAGGAAAATTTACCACATTCATATTCCTGGGGGAAATTACCAAAGTGCAGTCGCACAATCCAGGAAGGAGATGATAGAGAAAGCGATCGCACTGGGTAAGACACCCAGAGAGATTGAAAACTTTATCAGGGGCGGCTTTGGGATGAATGGTAACAAGCTCCTGTCTCCTGTCACCTGACACCTATTCCCTATTCCCTATTCCCTATTCCCCAAAAATAAAAACTCCCCCAACGCGCCGGGGGAGTTTCGGTAAATTCCAGTGTTTGCTTATCATCAAGTTTCAGTACAAATATATCACACTGTTGGTTGTGAACCCAATACCCATTTTTTCTGATAAAAAACTACATATTTAAAATCACCACCTGACTGATGGGCGCAATCCAAAGAAAGCTTGTGCAGTTCATTGGCCAATTCTTGTAAAGTGTGTCGTTCTGAAAAAACAGCTAATTGAGCCAGTTTCGCCTTAATAGGTTGGGGGATGGTGTTCATAAAATAGCGATCGCTTTCTCTACGTGGATAGGTGAAATATCTATGTAACGTTGCAAACTCGACAAAGACCGATGACCTGTAAACCTTTGAATAACTGACAGAGTAACACCACCACTGGCCAGATTAGTGGCGGCGGTGCGCCGGAAACTGTGAGTGCTATATCCCATGTCCCCAAGTCCCGCTGCCTTGACCGCTCGCCGGAAAGCATCATCAGCCGACTGGAATTGAAGATGTTGATCAGCCGCGCCTGGGAACAAGTAGCCAGAGAAGTCAGGTTTTTGTAGATGCCAATAATTTTTTAAAAATTCCTTCAACCTGGGACTTACAGGAACTTGTCGTGTTTCCTTGGTTTTGGTGGTTTGTGCTTCATAGGTAACTTCTTCCAGAACTTTTCCAACCGCCGAAAAGACATCAGACGTTTTTAGTTTCACCACCTCACCCATCCTTGCACCAGTGTAGTAAGCCAAACGAAAAATCATTTTGTGATTTTCGCCAACCGTACAAGAGATTATTTTTTCATAATCTTGACTAGAAAATATTGTTGCTTGACCGTGCCTATTATTTTTCATCTACCAATTTCATGATTGAAAATAATAAAAGATGTAAATACTCTAGATTACTAATTAAATAACCTTGCTCAAGTATAGTCACAGTATGCTTTTGACGCAATCAGTGCATCTACATCTTTTACCCAAAAGATGTAAATTTGCAATTTACAGCTTCTGATTTATAAATGGTTTTAGACATTATTAATAATCAAGAAAATGGCAGAACCAACATTAACGGAAGTCTTTGGTAGTGGTGCGTCTCAAAACTCTACAACATTAACCATTGCTAAAGCTGATTTACCAGGTTTAACAGCATCTGCAAATAACACAGCAGAAAGTTTAGTTGTTGGACTTGTATTACTGCTCAAACAAACATTAACTGAAGCAGGTTTTAATTCAAATATTAACCAAAGCATCTATTTTAAAGACGGATTTCCTGGTTTTACTTACAGAGGGGCGAATAACGATGCTTATAGATACGATGAAATAACCGCCAGGTTCGCTAAACCTGACACGGGCGCTACGATTGACCCGGATGATTACTAATGCCAACGCTTTCAATTCGCGGTACTTGGTATGGCGGCGGATGCCAGATATTTTCTTCATCTCAGTACGGCGATTACGCTTCTCTAGGAAGTGTCAGCCATACAAACTTTTCAATTATTCAGACAGGTACTGGGGCTTGTGGCGGGCATACATTTATTGTTCGAGACAACAACACGGGACAAAC
>JACCDX011159389.1_pt1 | contig 14437 bp, 9 predicted proteins | sample 7449681 | NCBI WGS metagenome assembly JACCDX01 (sample SAMN15323450, study PRJNA562643) | freshwater metagenome | isolation source: river surface water | place: USA:Blue River Watershed | collected 2017-08-18
CCGCTGCGCCCCACCAGCTTGACCGACAGGCTGCCCCACACGCCCTGGCCGGGTGCGGCGGTGCCCGATGCGCTGCCGAAAACCAGCACCAGCCAGAGGTGCAGCAGCACGGCCAGCAGCAGGCAGCGCTGCAGCAGGCGGTTGTCAGGGGGCGAGGGTTGGCGGCGGCGGGAGGCGGTGGTCACTGCGGGGCGCATTGTGGGCCACGCCGGTGGGCGGGCCGGCGAACGCGATCGGGGATGGACGGCCGGCGCGCCGTGCGTCCGTGCCAACGCTCAGGTCAGGCCGGTGGCCAGGCGGGCAGCCGGTGCGTGACCGGCGCCAGCCAGTGGCCGTCGGCATTGACGCTGCGCTCGACGACCTGGGTGGTGCCGTCGGCCTGCCGGATCAGCACCGTGGCGCAACGGGTGCCGTAGACGGCCCGCGCGGGCGCGTCGTCGGCCAGGATGCGGATGAAGCGGGGCGACAGCTGGCGCTCGCGCGTGAGGCCCACGCCGGTGTCGGGCAGGTCGCCGTCGGCAGCGGGGCGGTCGTCGGCCAGCGCGGCCAGCAGTCGTTGCGTCAGGTCGGCTGTGCCCGTGGCCTGCATCAATGCGTCGGCCATGGCCGCGTGCAGGCCCGTGGTCTTGGGCCACGGGGTGCCCAGCGCGGCGTTGGACAGCGTGTGGATGCCGGCGCCGAGCGCCACCGGTGTGGCCGGTGCCCGGTTGCTGATCCAGTGCCACTGGCCGCGCGACAGGTCGGCCGTGATCAGGTTGAAGCCGTTGAAGCCCGCCGGCAGCGCCTGCGCGAAGGCGGCGGCCTCGTCGTGGCTGTGCAGCCAGCGCAGCACCAGCGTGCCGCGGGTCGGCGCGGTCGGGCGTTGCCGGCCGGGCTCGCGCACATTGGTCAGCAGCGCCAGGCGCCCCTGGCGCGTGAGGCCGAACCAGGTGCCGCCTGCGCTCAGGTCACGGCCGGCGAGGGTGTCGGCATCGTCATGCCACCAGGCCATCGGTGCGGCCGCGCGGGCGAAGGATTCGTCGCGGTTGGCCGCCATGACCAGCGGGTAGGCCGGATGGACGTTCAGCGCGAACGCGGCGAGGCACATCGGTCAGCCGTGCGGTCTCAGCATTCGACGATGTTGACCGCCAGGCCGCCGCGCGCCGTTTCCTTGTACTTGGTCATCATGTCGGCGCCGGTGTCGCGCATGGTCTTGATGACCTTGTCCAGGCTGACGAAGTGCGTGCCGTCGCCGCGCAGCGCCATGCGCGCCGCGTTGATGGCCTTGACCGACGCGATCGCGTTGCGCTCGATGCAGGGGATCTGCACGAGGCCGCCCACCGGGTCGCAGGTCAGGCCCAGGTGGTGTTCCATGCCGATCTCGGCGGCGTTCTCCACCTGCTCCGGCGTGCCGCCCATGACGGCGCACAAGGCGCCCGCAGCCATCGAGCAGGCCACGCCCACTTCGCCCTGGCAGCCCACCTCGGCGCCGCTGATGGACGCGTTTTCCTTGTAGAGGATGCCGATGGCGGCGGCGGTGAGCAGGAAGTCGATGACGCCGTCGTCGTTGCTGCCGTGGACGAAGCGGTGGTAGTAGTGCAGCACTGCCGGCACGATGCCGGCCGCGCCATTCGTCGGCGCGGTCACGACCCGGCCACCGGCGGCGTTTTCCTCGTTGACGGCCAGCGCGTAGAGGTTGACCCAGTCCATCACCTGCAGCGGGTCGCGCAGGGCGGCTTCGGGATTGGCGACCAGGCTGGCATGCAGGCCGGGCGCGCGGCGCTTGACCTTGAAGCCGCCGGGCAGGATGCCTTCGGTGCGGCAGCCGCGCTGCACGCAGGCCTGCATGACGCCCCAGATCTTCAGCAGGCCGGCGCGGGTCTCGTCGTCAGGGCGCCAGTGCGCCTCGTTGCGGCGCATGACCTCGGCGATCGACAGGCCGAACTTCTTGGTGAGCGCCAGCAGCTCGTCGCCGGTCTTGAAGGGGTAGGGCAGGACCGTGGTGTCGGGCGCGATGACCTTTTGCTTGCTGCCGTCGGCCGCCACTTCGTCGCTGACGATGAAGCCGCCGCCCACCGAGTAGTAGATGCGGCTGGCGATCTCGGCGCCGTCCGCATCGACCGCGACGCAGCGCATGCCGTTGGCGTGGAAGGGCAGCGTCTCGCGGCGCTTGAAGACGAGGTCCTTGGCTTCGTCGAAGGCGATCTGGCGCTGGCCCACCAGATTCAGGCTGCCGGTGCGGATGGCCGCCAGCAGCTCGGGAATGGCCTCGACGTCCACCGTGTCGGGCTCATGCCCGGCCAGCCCCAGCAGCACGGCCTTGTCGGTGCCGTGCCCCTTGCCGGTGGCGCCCAGCGAGCCGTAGAGAAAGACCTGCACGCGCACCGTCTGGTCCAGCAGCCCGTCGTGCTGCAGCCGCAACCCGAACAGCCGCGCGGCCCGCATCGGGCCCACGGTGTGCGAGCTGCTCGGGCCGATGCCGATCTTGAAGAGGTCGAAGACGGAGACGGCCATGAGTTATCTCTTTCCTTTTGGGCGCGCAGCCGCTCAGTCCTTAGCGGCGCAGTCAGTCAAACGCGATGTCGGGGTTCATTTCGTGCGGCGTTCTCCATGCGATCCCATGGCGCTGCTTCAACTCTTGCTGTATCCAACGGAGAAGGCGCCCACCGCTTCCCATGCCATGCCCGAACTGTCCACACTCGCGCAGTTGATCCGCCGCGCGCCGAAGTTCCGTCAATGCGAAGTGGACATGCTGATCGAGCTCGACTGGGTCAACGAGCAGGGAACTTTGGGTGGCTTCCATGTGCTCGACGTACGAGAGTCGGTCATGTTCAGGGATCGCTTCCAGGAACTGATGGCAGAAGCCGGCAGGGCGCTGAGTGACCACGCGCAGCCGCATCGACAGTTTTGCGAGGTTCGCGTCGTGAACGCTCATTTGCGAACCGCCCCCGGCGCCCGGACCAGTGCCGCAAACGAGCTGATCAGCGCTTGCAATCAAACCTCGTCGTACTCCGACAACGGCACGCAGCTGCAGAACAGGTTGCGGTCACCGTAGACGTTGTCCACGCGGCCGACCGGCGACCAGTACTTCTGGCGGCGCAGCGAGGGCAGCGGGAAGGCGGCCACTTCGCGGCTGTAGCCGTGAGCCCACTCGGTGGCGCTGACGACCATGGCCGTGTGCGGCGCGTTGACCAGCGGGTTGTCCTCGCGCGGCAGCTTGCCGGCTTCGACCTCGGCGATCTCGTGGCGGATCTGGATCATCGCGTCGATGAAACGGTCCAGCTCGGCGCGGCTTTCGCTCTCGGTGGGCTCCACCATCAGCGTGCCGGCCACGGGGAAGCTCAACGTCGGGGCGTGGAAGCCGTAGTCGATGAGGCGCTTGGCCACGTCCTCGGCGCTGATGCCGGAGCTGTCCTTCAGCGGGCGCAGGTCCAGGATGCACTCGTGGGCCACGCCGCCGCCCTTCACGCCGTTGATGCCGCCGCTGAAGTGGATGTCGTAGTGGTCGCTCAGGCGGGCTGCCACGTAGTTGGCGTTCAGGATGGCCATCTCGGTGGCCTTCTTGAGGCCCTCGGCGCCCATCATGCGGATGTACATCCACGAGATCGGCAGCACGGCCGCGTTGCCCAGCGGAGCCGCAGACACGGCGCCGATGTTGCTGGCCTTGCCGAGGCCCGCCGTGCGGTGCGCCGGCAGGAAGGGCACGAGGTCGCTCACCACACAGACGGGGCCCACGCCCGGGCCGCCACCGCCGTGCGGGATGCAGAAGGTCTTGTGCAGGTTCAGGTGGCTCACGTCGCCGCCGAACTCGCCGGGTGCCGCCACGCCGACCAGCGCGTTCATGTTGGCGCCGTCCACGTAGACGCGGCCGCCGTGGGCCTTCACCATCGCGCAGATCTCCTTCACGTGCGTGTCGAACACGCCGTACGTGGAGGGGTAGGTGATCATGATGGCGGCGAGCTTGTCGGCGTGCTGCTCGCACTTGGCCTTCAGGTCGGCCAGGTCGATGTTGCCTTCTTTGTCGCACTTGGTGACGACGACCTGCATGCCCACCATCTGGGCCGAGGCCGGGTTGGTGCCGTGGGCCGACTCGGGAATCAGGCAGACCGTGCGCTGGGTGTCACCGCGGGACTCGTGCCAGGCCTTGATGGCCAGCAGGCCGGCGTACTCGCCTTGCGAGCCGGCGTTGGGCTGCAGGCTGATGCCGGCATAGCCCGTGGCCTCGCACAGCCACTGCTGCAGCAGCGCGTCCAGCTCGGCATAGCCGGCCAGCTGGTCCTGCGGTGCGAAGGGGTGCAGGTTGGCGAACTCCGGCCAGGTGATGGGAATCATCTCGGCCGTGGCGTTCAGCTTCATCGTGCAGGAGCCCAGCGGGATCATGCTGCGGTCCAGCGCCAGGTCCTTGTCCGACAGGCTGCGGATGTAGCGCAGCATCTCGGTTTCGCTGTGGTGCGTGTTGAAGACCGGGTGGGTCAGGAAGGCGCTGCTGCGGCGCAGGTTTGCCGGGATCAGGCTCTCGACGCCCGCGGCGAATTCGGCCACGGTGGGCAGCACGGCGCCGGCCGGCGCGAACCAGGCCCACAGCGCTTCGATGTCGGCACGCGAGGTGGTTTCGTCCAGGGCCACGCCCACCAGTTGGTCGCCGTGCTTGCGCAGGTTGGCCTGCGCGGCCACGGCCTTGGCCATCACGGCTGCGGCGTCGCATGACACCAGCAGCGTGTCGAACGCCTGCGGCGTGACGACCTTGACGCCCATGCGCGTCAGGCCGGCGTGCAGGATGGCCGTGTACGTGGCGACGCGCTCGGCGATGCGCTTGAGGCCTTGCGGGCCGTGGTAGACGGCGAACATGCTGGCGACGACCGCCGGCAGCACCTGCGCCGTGCAGATGTTGGACGTGGCCTTCTCGCGGCGGATGTGCTGCTCGCGCGTCTGCAGCGCCAGGCGCAGCGCCGGGTGGCCCTGGGCGTCCTTGGACACGCCAACCAGGCGGCCGGGCATGGAGCGCTTGAACTCGTCCTTGCAGGCCAGGAAGGCGGCGTGCGGGCCGCCGGCGCCCATGGGCATGCCGAAGCGCTGGCTGTTGCCGACGACGATGTCGGCGCCGAACTCGCCGGGCGAGGTCAGCAGCGTCAGGGCCAGCAGGTCGGTGCAGACGATGAAGGCGGCTTGGCTTGCGTGAGCTGCTTCAGTGAAGGCCTTCAGGTCGTGGATGAGGCCGGTGGTGCTGGGGTACTGGCAGACGACGGCGAAGTAGTCGTTCTCGGCCATCAGCGTGGGCGCGTCGCCGACCTTGACCTCCAGCCCCAACGGCGCGCAGCGCGTCTGGATGACCTCGATGGTCTGCGGGTGCACGTCGCTGGCGACGATGAGCGTGTTGCTCTTGCTCTTGACGCCGCGCTTGGCCAGCGTGACGGCCTCAGCAGCGGAGGTGGCTTCGTCCAGCATGGAGCCGTTGGCGATGTCCATGCCGGTGAGGTCGGTCACCAGGGTCTGGAAGTTCAGGATGGCTTCCATGCGGCCCTGCGAGATCTCCGCCTGGTACGGCGTGTAGGCCGTGTACCAGGCGGGGTTCTCGAGGATGTTGCGCAGGATGACGCCCGGCGTGTGCACGCCATAGTAGCCCTGGCCGATGAAGCTCTTGTAGACCTTGTTCTTGCCCGCGATGGCCTTGAGTTCGGCCAGCGCGCCAGCCTCGGTGATGGGGGCGGGCAGCTTCATGCCCTCGGCGCGGCGGATGGACGGGGGCACGACCGCGTCGATCAACGCGGTGCGGCTGGCCACGCCGACGGCGGCGCACATCAGGGATTCATCGACGGCATCCGGCCCGATGTGGCGGGCGTGGAATTCGGTGGCGTCTTCGAGGATGGAGAGCGGCGTCGGCATGGCGGTCAGGAGCAGAAATCAGTGGGGCTGGATCAGAGCGTCTTCAGCAGCGCGTCGTAGGCGGTGGAGTCCATCAGGCCGTCGAGCTGCGCGGCGTTGCTCAGGCGGACCTTGAAGAACCAGCCGGCCTTCAGCGGGTCGGAGTTGGCGAGTGCGGGGTCGTCACGCAGGGCTTCGTTCACTTCGGTGATCTCGCCGTCCACGGGCATGTAGACGTCGGCCGCGGCCTTGACGGATTCGACGACGCCGGCGACTTCCTTCTCGGCATAGGTCTTGCCCACTTCGGGCAGGTCCACGAAGACCACATCGCCCAGGGCGTCCTGCGCGTGCACGGTGATGCCGACCGTGGCCGTGCCGTCGCCGTGGACTTCAAGCCATTCGTGGTCGGGGGTGTACTTGATGCTCATCGTTCAGCCTCGGTAATAACGGTTGGGAGTGAAAGGGGTAGAGGAGACCACCATCGGCGTGCGCTTGTCGCGCACGACGGCGAAGACTTCGGTGCCGACGGCGGTGTGCTCCGTCGCCAGGTAGGCGAGGGCGACGGGCTGGTTGACGGTGGGTGCGAGCGTGCCGCTGGTGACGACGCCGATGACCGTGCCGTCGGCCGTCACGATCTTGGCGCCCTCGCGCACGGGCATGCGCTCTTTGCCGATCAGGCCGACGCGCTTGCGGCGCGCGCCCTGGGCCAGTTGTTCGTCGATGACCGCAGCGCCGGGGTAGCCGCCGGCCCGCGCGCCACCGGCACGGCGCACCTTCTGGATGGCCCAGGTGATGGACGCTTCGACGGGCGTGGTGCTGGTGTCGATGTCGTGGCCGTACAGGCACAGGCCGGCTTCCAGGCGCAGCGAGTCGCGCGCGCCCAGGCCGATGGGCTTGACCTCGTCGTGGCTCAGCAGCTTGCGGGCCAGCGCGATCGCGTCGTCCTGGTGAACGGAGATTTCGTAGCCGTCTTCACCGGTGTAGCCCGAGCGGGTCAGGAAGGTGTCGATGCCGTCGAGCGTGAAGAAGCCGCCGGTCATGAAGGTCAGCTTGGCGACCTCGGGGTTCAGACGGCTGAGCACCGTCACGGCCTGCGGGCCCTGCAGCGCCAGCAGGGCGCGTTCGGGCATGGGGATGACCTCGCAGCGCGCGCCAATGTGCTGCTGCATGTGGGCGATGTCCTGCGCCTTGCAGCCGGCGTTGACGACGACGAACAGGTCGTCGGGCCGCTTGCAGACCATCAGGTCGTCCAGCAGGCCGCCTTGCTCGTTCGTGAAGAGGGCGTAGCGCTGCTTGAACACGCCCAGGTCGACGATGTCGACCGGCACCAGGGTTTCGAGCGCGGCAGCGGCATCAGGCCCGACCAGGCGCACCTGGCCCATGTGCGACACGTCGAACAGGCCGGCGGCCGCACGCGTGTGCTTGTGCTCGGCCATCACACCGGCGGGGTATTGCACCGGCATGTCGTAGCCGGCGAAGGGCACCATCTTGGCGCCGAGTTCGAGATGGAGGGCGTGCAGCGGCGTTTGCAGCAGGGAGGACATCGAGGGCTCCGAGGGGGATTTCGGGTGTGGATGTCCTCGCTGTCCCTGGTACCTGAGAGATTGACTCGTGCGGTGGCTCTGTCCCGCACTCGCTTGCCCCTTCGGTGGGCCGGCTGCAATTCTGAATTGGCCGGCCTCTCTCCAGTGAGGAACGCCGGCAGTGTCTGCCACCGTCGGCGTTTTGTCAGTCCTTTTGCCTGAGCGTTCGAGTCGCTAGACCCTGCGCCTTCGGCGGCTCCCAAAAATCCCGGAGCGCTCTCCTGACAGAGGCGGCATTCTAGCCACGCTCATGCGCGTCGGCACGCAGGCCGACGCCGAGCTCAATCACCCAGGTGGCCAGATTCCAGCGCCTCGTGGTCGATGGGCATGGTCTTGCCGTCGCCGCCCTCGAAGAACAGCGGCTTGCGCGGCTTGGCCACGGGGGCAACCTGGTTCAGCGTGGCGGCGTCGTACAGGCGGCCGTTTTGCATGACCTGCGCGATGCGGTCGCTCTGGCGGATGTCGGCCAGCGGGTTGCCGTCGATGATGACCAGGTCGGCCAGCTTGCCGGGCTCGATGGAGCCGAGGTCCTTGTCAAAGCCGAAGTTGCGCGCCGGGTTGATGGTGGCGGTGCGCAGCGCCTCCATCGGCGTCATGCCGCCCAGCACGAACATCCACATCTCCCAGTGCGTGCCCAGGCCCTCGCGCTGGCCGTGGGCGCCGATCATCGTGTTGACGCCGGCGCGCGAGAGCTGGGTGGCGGTGCGGGCCACGCGGATGATGTTGAAGTCTTCCTCGGGCGCCGTTTCGCGGCGCACCGAGCGCGGCTCCAGCACCGTGCGCGGCACGTAGCGGCTGAGCAGCGGGTGCTTCCAGACCTCGGTGCGGGCGTACCAGTAGTGTTCGCCGTCCAGGCCGCCGTAGCCGACGTTCAGCGTGGGCGTGTAGCCGACGGCCGTCTGACCCCACAGTTGCTTGACGTCGTCCCAGACATCGGCGATGGGCAGCGCGTGCTCCACGGTCGTGTGGCCGTCGACCACCATGGTCATGTTGTTCTGGAACAGCGCGCCGCCTTCGGGCACGACCATCATCCCGGTCTGGCGTGCGGCCTCCAGCACCTGCTGGCGCTGGTCGCGGCGCGGCTGCTGGTAGCTCTTCACGCTGATGGCGCCCTCGGCCTTCTGGCGGTTGAGGTGGGTCAGCGCGTCGTCGAGGCTGTTGACGTTGGAATAGAAGGGCGTGCGGGCCCCGTAGAGGATGGTGCCGGTCGAGTAGATGCGCGGGCCCAGCACGAGGCCGGCGCGCTGCATCTCGGCCTGCGTGAAGATGGCGCTGCTGAGGTTGCTGGGGTCGTGCAGCGTCGTCACGCCGAAGGCCAGCGAGGCGAGGTTGACCCAGCTCTGCTGCGGGATGAGGCCCGAGTCGTTCATCGCGCCGTGCCAGTGGGCGTCGATGAAGCCGGGCACGATGGTCTTGCCGCTGGCGTCGATGCGCTTGGCGTCGGCCGGGATGGCGATGTCCTTGCCCACCGCCACGATGCGGTTGCCGTCGACGACGACGGTGCCGCCTTCGATGACGCCTTCCTCGCCCGCACCCTTCATCGTCACGACGCGCGCGCCGGTCAGTGCGATCTTGCCGGCAGGCTTGTCGCTGGCCTGCTCGAAACCGATCTTCTGGCTGGTGGCCTTGTCCTTGCCGGCGGCCGACGCCGTGAACAGCTCATCGCCCAGCGTGAAGTGCAGGCGCTGGCCGTCGCCGCTCCAGTGCAGCGCGGAGCCGGCGTTGACGTCGAGCTGGCGCACCGGCAGGGCGTCCATCTTGGCGCCGACGGTGATGGTCTTGCCGGCCTGGCCCTGCACCTGCGGCAGCGGCGTGACGTAGGCGTGGTAGCGCTCGACGAAGCCCAGCCACTGCCCGTCGGGCGACACGCTGTATTCGCTGGCGGCGTCGCTGCGCGCGACCTCGGTCTCGCTGCGGTCGCGCAGGTTCAGCCGCATCAGCGAGAAGCGCTGCTCGACCTCGCTGGTGCTGCTGGTCTTCGTGAAGAAGAGTTCATCGCTGCGCAGCCCGAACTGCGGCGCGCTGCCTTCCTTGCTGATGCGCTCGGGCTGGCTGGAGCCGTCGGCGGCAGCGGTGTAGAGGCCCGTGTCGAGGCTGTGCCAGGGGCTGGTCAGCCCGCCGCCCCTGACCTTGCGGTAGACGACCAGCTTGCCGTCCGGCGACAGCCGCGGTTCCAGGTATTTGCCGGGTTCCTTGACGACGAGCGTGTCCCGGCCGCTGGCCACATCCAGGCGGCGGATGCTGCCCTGTGCGTCGTCACGCCAGGTGGCGTACACCAGGCTGCGGCCGTCGCGTGACCAGCTCGGCGCGAACTCGAAGGCCTCGGCCTGCTTCGTCAGGCGGCGCGGCGTGCCCTCCGGCAGGTCCTTCAGATACAGCGCGCCCAGTGCCGAGTAGACAACGCGTTTGCCGTCCGGCGAGACCTGCGCGCCGCGCAACTGGTGCACGGCGAACTTGTCCGGCGCTACCGCTTGCGCGAAGCGCATGGGCTCGCGCAGCTCGCGCGTGTCCTTCACGTGGAAGGGAATTTCGGTTGCGCTGCCCTTGAACGGGTCCACGCGCCAGATCTTGCCCTCGGCCCAGACCACCAGCTCCTTGCTGCCCGGCAGCCAGGCGAAGCTGGGGTACACGCCCCACATCGCCCAGATCTCCTGCAGGTCGCGCGACAGGCCGCTCCAGGCCGGGCGTTCCACGCCGGTGGCCAGGTCCTTCAGGAACAGCGTGCTCTGGTTGCGCACGCGGCGCACGAAGGCGAGGTATTTGCCATCGGGCGACGGCGTGGGCCGCACGGCGCCGCCCGCCCCCTGCACGAAGGGTTCGACGGAGCCGTCGGCCAGGTCTTGCCGGAAGATCTTGTAGATCTCGCCGTTGCCGTCCTTGTTGTATTCAAAGGTGCGGCCGGGCGTCGTGTCCTGGCTGTAGTACAGGTATTTGCCGTCGGGCGAGATGGCCGGCTCGCCCAGGTCTTTCTGCCAGTTGGGCTTCTCGTTGAGCTGCACGCCCTTGTTCTTGGCGGCGTCGGCGTCCACGGCGAACAGCCAGATCTCGCCCGAGCCCGCGCTGCGCGTGCCGGTGTAGTGCTTGCGGGCCAGCAGGTACTTGCCGCTGGGGTGCCAGACGGGGTTGTTCAGCAGCCGGAAGTCTTCCTTCGTCACGGCGCGTGCGTCGCTGCCGTCCACGTTCATGACCCACAGGTTGTCGCCACCGCCCGCGTCGCTCAGGAAGGCGATCTGCTTGCCGTCGGGCGAGAAGCGCGCCTGTTGCTCCCACGCGATGGAGTGCGTCAGCGCCTTGGCTTCACCGCCAGCGATGGGCAGCGTGTAGAGGTCGCCCAGCAGGTCGAAGACCAGCGTCTTGCCATCGGGGCTGACGTCCACGCTCATCCAGGTGCCGGTCTTCACGTCGATGCTGGCCGTCTTGGCGACGCCAGGCGGCGTGTTGACGTTCCAGGCTGGGGTGGAGGCGGGCTTGGGCGCTTCCTGGGCGTTGGCGGCGAGCGCGGCGGCCAGCAGCAGGGCAGGAGCGACGTTCAGACGTGGCATGTGAGGTGTTGTTAGGGCCGAAACGGTCGATGCTAACGAGGCCAGCCGGGCGCGATCGTTCGTCACGGGCGGGCAAACCCGCAGGCGGCGCGCGATGGCCCCGGCCCGCCGCGTCGTCGGTCAATGCTTGAAGTGCTGCAGGTCGATGGCCTGCGCCATCGCGGTGTCGCTGGGCTGGCGCCCAGATGGCGGCCTCAGCCGAACAGCCACCAGACCAGCAAGCCGCCGAAGATGAGCCACTGCAGCGCGTAGTAGGCGAAGCGGCTCTTCGCCTTGATGCGCTTGCCGAACAGGCGCACCTGCTGCACGTAAGCGAACAGCTTGTTGATGCCGCCGGTGCGGTCGGAGTCGGAGTTGGGGGCAGACGCCGCGCGGATCAGCGTGTGACTGATGAAGTGGTTGAACCAGGTTGCCAAGCGGTTGTTCAGCGGCCTCTCGACGTCGCAGAACAAGATGATGCGCATCTGGTCTGACTTGTTCTCGGCATAGTGCAGATAGGTCTCGTCGAAGATCACGCCTTCGCCGTCACGCCAGAAGTAGCGCTCGCCGTCGACCGAGATGTAGCAGCTCGCGGCGTTGGGCGTGACCAGGCCCAGGTGGTAGCGGACCGAGCCCGCGAAGGGGTCGCGGTGCGTGACCAGGCGGCCGCCGGGGGGTAGGGCGGCGAACATGGCCGCCTTGACGCTCGGGATGCGCTGCAGCAGCTCGGTCGTCACCGGGCACAGTGCGCGGGCCGACGCATGCGCCTCGTCGTACCACTTCAGGTGAAAACGCGTCCAGCCCGTCTTGAAGAAGCTGTTGAAGCCGGCGTCGTTGTACTGGTCGGACTTCTTGATCTCGCCCGCCTGGGCCAGCTGAAAAGCCTCGGCACGGATGTCCTGCCAGTGCTCCTGCAGCAGCTTCAGCTCCGGGAAGCTCTCCACCGGCAGGTAGGGCTTGGCCGGCAGGCGCGAGAACATGTACATCAGGCAGTTGATGGGCGCCATGAAGGTGGAGTGATCCATCAACTGGCGGAAGAAGCGCAGCCGCACGCGGCCGCGGAAGTGAACGTAGACGGTGCTCGCGACGAAGGCGCCGACGATGGCGAGCTTGATATAGGGAAGGTCGTGGGTCATTTGCCGTAGAAGTCGGGCTCGCCCGGCGGGCGCGACTTGAAACGCTTGTGAAGCCAGAAATACTGGTGCAATTGTCGGCGGGCCTGGGTTTCGATGACGGCGTTCATGCGTGTCGCGTCGGCGACAAGGTCGTTGCTGGGAAAGTCGGTGAGGGCCGGTTCGATGACCAGCGTGTAGCCATCCACTTCGCGGCGGGGGTAGCAGGGCAGCACGGCGGCCTGGGTGGCGGCCGCCATGCGCGACAGCCCGCCGATGGTGGCGGCCGGCACGCCGAAGAAGGGCACGAAGACGGAGTCCCGGTGGCCGAAGTCCTGATCCGGTAGATAGTAGAGCCGGTACCCGTCCTTGAGCGCGCGCAACGTGGGCCGTGTGCCTTGTCGGCGCGCGAAGATGATGCCGGTGCCGAAGCGCAGCCGCTTGGCGCGGAAGAAGGCGTCGAGCCAAGGGTCTTTTTGCACCGAGTAGATGCTGACCACGGGTGTTTCCAGCGACACCCGCAGGCCCGCCAGATCGAGGCCTGTGAAATGCGGCGCCATCAGGATCGCGTTGCGGCCGTCGAGTGCGCGCAGGTGCTCCAGCCCTTCGATGCGCACCAGCGCCTTCAGCCGTTCGCGCGACGCGAACCAGCAGTAGCCGTATTCCAGCAGCATCTGGACCATGGCGACGAAATGCTGGCGCAGCAGGCGTTGGCGCGCGGCCGGCGACCAGTCGGGCAGCACCCGCCGGAGATTGACCTCGCCGATATGCCGCCGAGACGTCGGCAGGGCGGCAATCACCTGGCCGATCACCCAGCCCAGCACCGAGATCACTCGAAACGGCAACCAGCTGAGCAGCCAGACGAACCCGACAAGCAGCTTCACGCCCACGCGCATCCCCCCGCACCAATCAGCCGTCGCATCGCTCAATCCCCAAGTTCAGGGGCCGGATGGTAGTGGAGGGAAGCGTTCCTCGGTTTGGGCCCGAAAGCTTGCGCTTGATGTGGGGCAAAGCCTGGCGCTCCGGCGGTGTTCCAGCCCCGCGCACCAAATTGGATGCGGCGCCGTGAGCGGCGCGTCGATGCGGCTGGTAGCGCAACCCAGTTGGCGTCAAGCGCCTGTTCATGGGGTTGTGGTCGTGCGTGAGGTGTCGGCGCGAGGCGTGGAGGTGGCGCAATCAGGCGCCGTCCGGTGGGCCCCGGTTGTCTTGGCGCGCGCGCCTTGACGCCCGTTTGCCCGCCATTGGTGCGTGGCACCGTGCTGAGGCGTGGTGTGGGGCGCCCGCACGACACCGTTTCAATGGGACGTCCGAATGTGAACAAACGTACAGCCTGTGTCGGATCTGCCTGCGCGACGATTTCAAGCGAGAAAAAGTACCGGAATGCCGATGGCTAAAGGGGCGACAGCGTTATCAGTAACCCCGTGAATCGGTGGCATGAGAGGCCCGGGAGGGATACCTGCAGATACAGCGCCTCTGCAGGACTGCGGATCATGTGAACCCTACCGACGAGGTTCTACGGAAGATCCACGATGAGATACCAACCACCGCGTTCGTCACTCGCCCAGGCAGGTACATCGCTCATGCGACGAATTACCCCATTTCTGCTGACCGCCGCCTGCAGCGCCTTGCTGTCGGCTTGCGGAGGTGATGACAGCGCTTCCAATACCGCATCAGCCACCTCCAAGGGGGTTGGCGTGGGCGGCAGCAGCAAGCCGCTCAGCACCATCCCGGCCGACCCCCACGGCACGCTCCGTACCGCTACGGCGGCTACGGGCTCGGCGCCGTCGCCCGGCTGCTACAGCGCTTCCTTCCCGCGCCGCCTGACGCGCGCGCAGTTCGTGAACGCGCTGACCGACTGGTCCGGTGCGCTCATCACCGACACCGCGCTGCCCGCGCGCATCCAGACGCTCGTCGTCGACACCGCCCAGTTCCCGCAGGACACGGCGGTCAACCCCGAGAGCGCACGCCACGAGGGTTACTACCGCCTGGACCCGACCGTGGCCAGCCGCCAGGTGTCGAGCATCTACAACGTGGCGCAATCGCTGGCTGCCGACATGGCCAGCACCGATGCGCGTGCCGCCACCATTGTCGGCAACTGCACGGGCGCCAGCTGCCTGGACGCCTTCGTCCGCAAGGCCGGCCGCATCCTGTTCCGCCAGCCGTTGACCGACGCCGAAGTGGCGGTCTACACCAAGGCCGCCGGTGGTGCGACCGACAAGACCGCCGTCACCAAGGTGCTGGCAACGATGATCGCGTCGCCGCAGTCTTACTTCGTCGTCGAACGCGGCCTGGCCTCCAGCGACACCAGCGCAAGCTGCGTGTCGCTGAGCGCACATGAGCTGGCCAGCCGCCTGTCGCTGCACCTGTGGGACACCATCCC
>JACCDX011584765.1_pt1 | contig 14437 bp, 11 predicted proteins | sample 7449681 | NCBI WGS metagenome assembly JACCDX01 (sample SAMN15323450, study PRJNA562643) | freshwater metagenome | isolation source: river surface water | place: USA:Blue River Watershed | collected 2017-08-18
AACTTCACCAGTGAGGGCGAAGCAACTGCCCATTACATTGGTGAAGTACTCAAAGCTAAAGGCATCAAAGTCACTCGTATTGCTAGAGGTATTCCGGTGGGTGGCGAACTCGAATATGTTGATGCCGGCACTTTAGCTAGAGCCTTAATGGACCGCCGTTAAGTGATTTTTCCTACAAACTATTCTGAAAAAAGGGGCATTTGAGCCCCTTTTTTATTTCCCACTTTCTGGTAAAATGTAGTCACATTGAGACTACAAGATAATTCAATGCTTTTTTAGTGGGAGACTCGCATGACTATTGCAGATACATATGTACGCGCCAGAATAGACATGGCAACCAAAAATCGCGCTTCTGACGCACTTGAGGCAATGGGTTTATCCATTTCAGATGCTATTCGTATGCTGATGTTGCGAATAGCAGATGAAAAGCAGTTGCCTTTTTCAGTGAAGGTTCCTAATGCCAAAACAAAAAAGGCCATAGCAGAGCTTGAGGCGGGCAAAGGCAAGCGGTTTAAAACCAGCAAGGATTTGATGGCGGATCTGCATGCGGGAGATTGAAAGATCTTCAGTATTTAAAAGAGACTTTAAGCGAATATATTCAAACCCTCGGCATAAAAAGGACATTGAAGAGCTTCTGTTGGTAGCGATAGATTTATTGGTATTGGACGGGCATTACCATTCAAATTGAGAGATCATGATCTGATTGGTCGGTGGCGAGGTCATCGTGAATGCCATATCAAGCCGGATGTTTTGCTAATTTATAAAAAGCCCGATCCTCAACTATTGCACCTTGCACGCCTAGGTAGTCATAGTGATTTATTTGGATAAGTTGTTTTCCGGGTACAGACATAACCTTTTTTGGCAGTGAATCTCCTTGATATGTCATCTCCAGGACATAAAGACTAGGTAAATTACCTCTTTTTGAGGATAATTTGGTCTGCACCACCCCTGGGCTTCAATCCCAAGCTGTGTTTGCCTCGTTTTCCTATCGGCATGTTGCTAATGCATAGCACTGGCATACCAACTAGAAATTGTGAATGACCCGCAAGATTTATCTACTTCTCCTGCTGAGCATGATTTGCACGTTTTTCGGAGCAACTGCATTTGCGCAGAAGGCAGGATCAGGCTCAGACCAAATTGCTAGTTTTGCGGAGCCTATCGATAACTTGCCAACCGAAGGAACGCTTTTTGGTTTGCCTGTAAATATTCATGGTCAAACAACTTACATCAATCAGCGCTACAACAACTTTACTTCTAGCTATTCCGGCATGAATAGTATGTCCGCTCAAAAGTCTATGGCCTACACCTGGTCAGGCACTTTGTTTTTTGGTGCTCGCGTAGCTCCAAATACAGATATCTATTTCAATCCAGAAGTCATTTCGGGCGTTCCCTTTTCGGATCTCACAGGTCTGGGTGGATTTAGCAATGGCGAAGCAAATAAATCTGCTGGCCTTAATGCAAAGTTTTATTCTGCTCGTGCATTTCTGCGTCAGACAATTAATCAAGAGGGCGATAAAGTTGTTCTCGAAAACGAAGCCAACCAAATCACACAAACTGTTAGCAGTAATCGTGTTGTAGTTACTGCTGGACAGTTTTCCACTTTAGATATTTTTGACGATAGTCGTTACGCTAAAGACCCTCGAATTCAGTTTATGAACTGGGGCAATATGACCTATCTAGCTTATGACTACGCAGCCGACGCACGCGGCTACAGTACTGGCTTAGCAGGCGAATGGTACCTTAGCAATTGGGTTATGAGAGCCTCTCGTATGTTGGCACCAAAGTCCCCTAATGGCCGCGATCTCAATTGGCAAATTTTCAATACCTATGGCGATCAAATTGAAGTAGAGCGTCAACACAATATTGCAGGCTTACCGGGTAAGGTGAGTGTGCTTGCTTATCGTAATCGAATGATTCTGGCGCGTTTTCAGGATGCGACAAATTATGTGGTTGCTAATAACGCCCAAGGTACGCAAGCAATTAATAATGTACGAACCAACTATCAATACAAAACTGGTGTTGGTATTAATGGCGAACAAGCTTTAACAAAAGACTTAGGCATCTATGGTCGCGCCTTCACTTCTGATGGTCATACTGAAACGATGTCGTTTACTGAAGCAGATAACTCCATATCAGTAGGTATGGGATTGAATGGCACAAGTTGGAGTCGTCCTAAAGATACGATTGGCATCTCTATGATGCAAAACGGCTTATCCAGTTATCGCAAAAACTATTTGCAATCTGGTGGGGTGTCTTACTTTATTGGCGACTATGCTGGTCCTGGTCAAGCAATTTCTTATCGACCAGAGCGAATCGGGGAGGTGTATTACAACGCCACCGTGATCAAGAATGTCTTGGCTGGTTTGAATTTCCAGCACATTAATAATCCCGCCTATAACGCTGCTCGCGGTCCTGTGAATATCCTATCTTTTAGGATTCATGCGGAGTTTTAAGAGGTTTGCTGACATTAGTGATAATTTTTATCTTTAAAATCAATATGTTAGAGAACCCAAATATTTAGACTTTTGACTTTTGTCCCCTATAATTCATACAACCCCCTTAAACGGGCATAGATTCGATCTAAATCTGCATCTGGGGCTATAAAAACAGCATTTGATTGATTTAGAGGCAGTGGCATTTGTTGATTCTTAGCAAACATATAACTAGCGAAGTTAAAACGCTCAAAAGCAAGACGTCATTTGCGTTAATTGCTTGCATTCTTTGCGCCTCAGTCTCTCCATCTTTGGTGTTGGCTCAGCCCTCTGTGGGTGAGACTCCGGCAAGCGTTACTGTTCAGTCCGGCGATACCTCTTTAGCTGCGCCGCCATCGATTGGTGCTCAGTTAGGCGCACAAGATCAAAAGTCGAGTGCAAACTCTAAAGCCGCAGAATTATTTGCGCCAGTAACAAAAGCGAATACCCCAAAGATCTACGCCAAGCCAATTGGATCAGGCCCGACGGAAATGGATTTACGTCAGCTATGGAATGAACTTAAGGTAAATAATCCACAACTTTCTTCATTGCGTGAATCGTATTTATCTGCCAAAGCAACTGTTCCGCAGATTAATGCGCCAGCCAATCCGCAAGTAGGGTTGGTATGGTCCGGTATGCCGGTGAATTCACCATTTGCATTGGGTGGAGCAAATGCACCATCACAGCAATATCCTGGTGGCATTAGTAGTAATAACTCCATTTCTTTAGCGCAACCTTTCCAGTTTCCAGGCAAGAAGAGTCTTGCTGCGGACATTGCCGATACCAATGCTGAGGCTTTACTAGCTAGCTCAGAGTCCACCTATTTGCAATTGGGTGCTCAGCTGTCAACTTTGTACTACAGCGCTCTATCTTCACAAAAGCAATTGGCAGTTCTAAAGGAATCCGTCATTCGTTTAGAGATGATCAAGAATGTAGCAAAAGCACGTTATGCCAATAACGCTGCAGCTTATGTTGAATATCTGAATGCCCAAGTAGCGCAAAGCGCAGCTCAAGCGGATCAATTTAATTTAGAGCGTCAGCTCAACGTAGCTTTGCATAACATCAACACTTTAGTCGGTCGCCACTCTCGTGAAAAATTAGTATTACGGGGTGATGTTCGTCGTGCTATGAACGGCGTACCAACTCTAATTGAGTTAGAGGATTACGCAGAAAGCAGTCATCCTTCTTTAAAGAGTTCAGCATTGCAATTAGACGCTGCTCGCAAAGGTGTAGATTTAGCTAAGAAGGCCTACTTACCAGACTTTCAGGTGATTGGTTCATCCTATACTCCGCGTGGACCATTCTCGGCAAATAACGGCGCACTGTTTTATCAGTTTGAATTGGATCTCATCATTCCTCTGTACTTCTTTACTAAGGAAAAGTATGGGGTAGAACAAGCGCAGCGTAATCAAGCGGCTGCAGAAGCAGGCAATATCTCCAATCGTCAGCAAATCGTTTTGGCTGTAAATACAGCCTATGCTGCTTACGAGCAGGCTAAGAATCAAACCCAGTTTTTAAAAGAGCGCCAAGTACCGCAGGCTGATGCAGCTTATAAGGTAGGCCTGACTCAGTATTCAAATAATGGCCAAGGTTTTAATGATTTATTAACTGCGCAAACACAGTTGCGTAACTTGGAGATTGCATTGGCTCAGGCTGAGAGTAATCTATTGCAAACGCAGGCGGTATTGATGGTGTCAGCGGGTAAAGAACCCTTTTAAGGAGCAGTTTTGAAAGACAAAATTCTTTCGTTTCTAAAACACTTAACTGAAAAGGTTAAGCCTATTCTGCATAAGGGCGCGGATCATGGCACGCACCATGTAAAAGTTGCTGCTGCTGGCTTAGCAGGTTTGTATTGGAATCTATCGCCGCAGAATCGTTATCGCGTTCGTCTTGCCGCTTTTGCTTTTGCCATTCTTTCTTTGGGCATCGTAGTGGGGCGTGTAACCAACGTCAATCGTGCTGTAAAGATTGAAGCTTCCGATAAGGCGCTCAAAGTTGAAAGTAGTGGCATCTTGGAATTAAAGCTTCCTGGAGTAACTCTCAATCCTGCCATTTATGTTTTCCAGTCAGCTGAAAAAGTGCAAGTGCCTGTTGATATTAAAGTTCCTGGACGTTTGGCATTTAACGCAGAGAAATCGAAAGTCCTATCAGCTCGTGCACCTGGCAGAGTAGAGCGAATCTATGCTTTCGATGGTGCTCAAGTCGATATTGGTTCACCAATTGTGGAGATGTACAGCCCAGAATTTTTATCTGCCCAGCAAGAGTATTTGCTGTCTTCAAAGACTGCCAAGGTTCTCGAGGCAAATAAAACCATGAGTGACTTGTTGGGTGATGCACGCATTACCCAACAAGCAGCCGCTAACCGCATGAGAAATCTTGGTGCTGGTGAGGGCGACATTAAGAGTATTGAAACTACGGGTAAGACAACTAATAACTTAATCATGCGCTCCCCTTTAAAAGGGGTGGTAGTAAAGAGAAATGTTGAGCCAGGCTCGGCTGTAAGTTCAGGTGACGTAATCGCTACATTGGCTGATCCTAAGCAGCTCTGGTTCTTGGGGAATGTATTTGAGCAAGACTTTAGGATGATTAAGCAAGGTCAAAAAATGGTTTTACGCCTTGAAGCGTATCCAGAAAAAGAATTCATAGCCTATGCAAATTACATTGCGCCAACAGTTGATCCGCAAACCCGTGCTTTATTAATTCGTGCTGATGTTGAGAACACTGATGATCTATTGCGTCCTGATATGTATGCTTCAGCATCATTAACTACAGGTACAGCAGATGCTGTAGTCGTTCCGCAGTCGGCTATTGTGAGAGTTCGTGAAAATCGTTATGCCATTATTAAAGTAGGACCAGAAACATTCCGTCGTGTGCCTGTTAAAGGTTATGACCTTAATAGCAAGAGCTTTGCAATTACTGAAGGCGTAGAGCAGGGCTGGCAAGTGTTGGCTGAAGGCGCTGTTTTGTTAAACGATCGTTTTGCTAAGCAGGAGGACTAAGTGAGCGTTTTCACCTCCTTTATTCGAGGGGTAGTTGAGAAGCGCGCGCTTGTCATTTTTGCGTCCATCGTTTTGCTTGGTCTGGGCATGCTCAGTTTGAGCAAGTTGCCAATTCAGCCATACCCAGGTGTTGCGCCGCTAACTATTCAAGCGATTTCCCAGTGGCCGGGAAGAAGTACTACCGAAGTTGAGCAGCAAGTCACTATTCCGGTCGAGAACGCTTTGGCAGGTATTCCAGGATTACAGGCATTCCGCTCAGTATCACTTTTTGGCCTATCGGTTGTTACTCTCAAATTTAATGACACTGCTGATCCATTTAAGGCTCGTCAAACCTTTTTAGCTAACTTGGCAAACGTAGCGTTTCCACCGGGCGTTACTTCCAGCATCAGCCCTGACTCAGATGCTACTGGCGAGATCATGCGTTACGAGGTACGCTCTGAATACGCATCCTCAACTTTATTAAAGACTTTACAAAACTACGAGATCTATAAAGAGCTCAAGCAAACACCGGGCGTAGCTGACGTTTCCTCTTTTGGTGGCAAGGTGCGTCAATACCAAGTCATTGTGAGTCCTGAGAGTTTGCAGGCTAAAGGTGTTTCAGTAACCCAGCTGACTACCGCTTTAGCCAATGCAAATAGTAATGCTGGCGGCGGCTTATTACCTAGTGGTGAGCAGCAGTTTGTAGTGCGTGGCGTAGGACTTCTAAAGAACATTGATGATATTAAGCAGGTGGTCGTCACCATCAATAATGGCGTTCCCATTCGCATTGGTGATGTAGCGCGGGTAGAGATTGGTAATGCGCCGCGCTTAGGCATGTTCCAGTTCAACGACAATCCTGATTCAGTTGAGGGGATTGTTTATTTACGTCGCGGTGAGAACGCCACTGAAGTTTTGGCGCGTGTACGTAATACTGTGGAGAACATTAATAAACACGTTCTTCCTCCTGGTATCGAGGTAAAGCCTTTCTACGATCGTCAGGTGCTTTTAGATATTACGATCGGCACCGTTAAACATACTTTGTTCTTTGGTATCTCGCTGGTATTGGCAGTCTTATTTTTCTTCTTAGGAAATATTCGTGCAGCTGCGGTAGTGGCAGCGGTGATCCCTCTAGCACTTTGTGTGTCATTTATTCAAATGCATTTATGGAGCGTGCCTGCCAATTTGATTTCTTTGGGAGCAATTGACTTTGGTGTAATCGTTGACTCGGCAGTGATTCTGACGGAAAACGTCATGCGTCATTTAGAGGAGGGCGGTAAGCGCCTGAACCAAAGCATTATTCTGGCAACCAGTGAAGTCCAGCGCGCCATGATCTATTCCACTGGCATTATCATCGTGGCTTATTCGCCATTGTTCTTCATGGGTGGCGTAGAAGGCATCATCTTTAAGCCGATGGCATTCACGATGGGCTTTGCCTTGATTGCAGCGATGATTCTGAGCCTGACATTCTTGCCGGCAATGATCTCACTGGTATTTGGTGAAAATCTACATCACAAGCCACCATCTTTCATTACCAAGATTTTGGATGGCTACAAGCCTTTGCTAAGAAGATGGATGGATAGTCCATTAACCGTATTCTCAGTGGCAGTCTTTGTATTGGGAATTACGCTCTTGAGTATGACTCGTTTGGGCACTGCTTTCTTGCCAACCTTGGAAGAAAACAATATTTGGCTGCGTGTGACATTGCCCAATACTGTCGATCTCGATTATTCAGTCAAGATTGCTAATCAATTGCGCGAAACCTTTATGAAGCAACCGGAGATTGAAAAGGTTGCCGCACAGATTGGTCGTCCAGACGATGGCACCGACTCTACTGGTGTGTTTAATCAAGAATATGGTCTTTACTTGAAGAGTCCAGAGAAGATGCCAAGCGGCTCCTCTAAGAAGGATTTGATTACGCATTTAGAAACTGAGCTCAATAAGATTCCTGGTATTACTTATAGCTTCTCTCAATATATTCAGGACAACGTTAACGAAGCCTTATCGGGTGTTAAGGGAGAGAACTCAGTCAAGATTTACGGTACCGACCTTGAAGTATTGGATCAAAAAGCACATGAAGTCATTGATCAGCTCAAAAAGGTTCGCGGTGTGGCTGATGAGGGCATTCTTAAAGAGTTAGGTCAGCCTACCCTGAATATTCAGATTGATCGTGATCGTGCAGCGCGCTACGGTATTAATGTGAATGATATTCAGACGGTAGTAGCAAACGCCATTGGTGGCGCAGCAGTGACTAACTTACTTGAAGATGAAAAAACTTTTGGCATCGCTGTGCGTCTGAATGAAGGCAGTCGTAACGACGTGGCTGATATTGGTCACTTACTGGTTGAGGCACCTGATGGTACCAAGATTCCTTTGTCCATGGTGGCCAGCGTTCGCTTAACGGATGGTCCGTTCTTTATTTACCGCGAAGCAGGTAAGCGCTATATTGCGATCAAGTTTAGCGTTCGTAACCGTGACTTAGGTAGCGCTGTAGAAGACGCTCAGTTCTTGGTAGAAAAAAACATTACTTTGCCGCCAAACTATTCGATTAGCTGGGATGGTCAGTTCAATCAAATGAAGCAAGCGCAGAAGAAGTTGATGTTAATTGTGCCGTTGGCATTGTTAGGCATCTTCCTATTGCTCGTGAGTGCATTTGGTAATTTCCGCGATGCTTTCATTGTGATGATTAATGTGCCATTTGCTGCCATTGGTGGTGTGATTGCTTTGCACCTTGCGGGTGAGACCTTGAGCATCTCGGCATTCTTTGGATTCCTATCGCTCTTTGGTATTGCTATTCAGGATGGCGTGATCCTGATTTCGTTTATTAATAAGACTGCTGCTACAGAGCATGGTCAGATGAAGGACATCATGGTGGAGGGTGCTTCATTGCGCGTTCGCCCAGTGTTGATGACTGCGGCACTCTCAGGTCTCGGCCTCTTGCCAGCTGCTTTATCGCACTCCATTGGATCAGAGGCGCAACGTCCTTTGGCATTGGTCATTGTGGGTGGCATGGTAACCACTACGATCTTGACTCTCTTGGTGTTGCCAGTGATTTATGGCTGGTTTAGAGCACGTGCATTGACCCCAGCAACTAATATTTAATCGCCTTTAATTTAATAGCCACCAGAGAGAACTAAATAGTCATGAGTAATCGTCAACCTCACATCTTGGTTTCCAATGATGATGGCTATTTAGCTCCTGGCCTATTGGCTCTGGTTAATGCGGTACGTCCTTTGGGTCGTATTACGGTGATCGCTCCCGAGCAAAACCATAGTGGCGCATCAAATTCATTAACACTCTCAAGACCGCTCTCAATTCATCGGGTTGCTGGTGGCGAACGTGATGGCTTTTTCTTTATCAATGGCACGCCGACCGATTGTGTGCACGTTGCCATGACTGGTTTCCTAGATGAAAAGCCTGACTTAGTGATCTCTGGTATTAATCAAGGTGAGAACATGGGTGAAGACACCCTGTACTCTGGTACGGTAGCCGCTGCTATTGAGGGTGTGATGTTTGGAGTGCCCGGTATTGCATTCTCACAAATTGATCGTGGCTGGAATCGTATTGAAGATGCCGCTAAAGCAGCGCACGATGTAGTAGCGCAAATGCTGGTGTCTGCCTTAAGCAAGAATCATGCTGATGGCGTAGCAACACTGCTGAACGTCAACATTCCAAATCGTCCTTACGCTGATCTTTATCGTTGGCGCGTAACCCGCCTGGGTAATCGCCATCATTCGCAGCCAGTAGTGGTGCAAGATAGCCCCCGCGGTGAAAAGATTTACTGGATTGGCGCTGCGGGCGATGTCAAAGAGGGCTCCGAAGGTACTGACTTTCATGCGATTGCTGAAGGCTGTATTTCAATTACGCCGATGCAGTTGGACTTAACGCATCATGCGCGTTTAGCAGCAATGCGCGCAAACGGATGGGATCGCGGTTGAAAGCTCCAACAGAACGCTTTGCTGCCTATCGGCAAGCGCTAGCTGCAAAAGTGCATGCTGGTGGCGTAAAGCACGGTAAAACTTTAGAGGCCATTGCTACCGTTCCAAGGCATGCTTTTATGGATGCAGGTTTGCATGCGCAGGCTTACGAAGATACGGCCTTGCCTATCGGTCATGAGCAAACTATCTCTAAGCCATCCGTAGTAGCACGCATGATTGAATTGCTTCATAAGCCTAAGCACAAGCTTGGCAAAGTTCTAGAGATTGGAACTGGTTGTGGTTATCAAGCGGCAGTTCTCAGTTTGCTAGCAGATGAGGTTTACTCAATTGAGCGTATACGCCCACTGCATGACATGGCTAGAGCGAAGTTACGCCCATTTCGGATTAATAATCTGCGCCTGATCTATGGCGACGGTATCTTGGGCTTACCTCAGGCGGCACCATTTGACGGGATCATCTTAGCTGCAGCAGGTTTGGGCATTCCGGATGCCTTATTGGACCAGTTGGCGATTGGCGGTCGCCTAGTAGCTCCAGTTGCCAAAAATGACAAAGAGCAGCAGCTTGTGATGGTGGAGAGAATGAGTTCTCAGCGCTATCAAAGAACTGTGCTGGACGGGGTCTTTTTTGTCCCCTTACAATCAGGGGTAGTATGAGTTTTATGATGAATTCAACAATTCAGAAACCAATTTAATGCCAAGTACCTTATTTAAGCCTTTCTTCGTTGCGCTCATTTCCGCATCTTTGACGTTGATGGTGGGTTGTTCTACGCCCCGTACGAAGCCTGCTAGCGTGACTGATCGCAGCGGTGGATCGAGTGAGCCAACGCCACCTGGTTACTATCGGGTTAAAAAAGGCGATACCTTAGCGCGCATTGCTTTAGATAATGGTCAAGCGCCACGTGATGTTGTGCAATGGAATAAAGCAGCTAATCCTAGTTTCAATCCGAATGTGATTGAGGTTGGCGATTTGATTTTGATTAAAGCGCCCGCAGGATCTAAGTCTGCACGTGTTGCGGATAAGAAACCAGCAGCAGACAAATCAGATTCACCTGCGGCCTCTCCAGAGCCAGCAAAATCTGAAGTCGTGGCCGAACCAGGCATCCGTTTATCTTGGCCAGCTAAAGGCAAAGTCATTGCTGAATTTAGCGAGACCAATAAAGGTATTGATATTGCCGGTAAAGTCGGCGAACCTGTTCTTGCAGCATCTGATGGCAAGGTGGTCTACGCAGGTAATAGTTTGCGTGGCTACGGTAATTTAGTCATTGTGAAGCATGACAATACTTATCTCACTGCTTACGCCCACAACAGCAAGCTCTTAGTAAAAGAGGGTGATGCTGTTCGTAAGGGTCAGAGGATTGCAGAGATGGGCGATACAGATGCCAATGCAATCAAGTTGCACTTTGAATTACGCGTTAACGGAAAACCAGTAAATCCAACGCCGTATCTACAGTAATGTTGCCTTAAGTAAGTATGGCGACCGTTCTCGTATTCGATATTGAAACCATTCCTGATGTAGCGGGATTGCGTCGTCTGGAAGATTTTCCGGAATCCATGAGCGATACCGAAGTGGCTAGCAAAGCCATGGCCGATCGTGCCGCTAAAACCGGCAGTGAATTTCTGCCCTTGTTTCTGCAAAAGATTGTCGCTATATCTTGCGTGATTCGCAGGACTACCAAAGAGGGATTGCCACAAATTAAAGTGGGTACCCTAGGCACCCCACAAGATGATGAAAAGGTTTTGGTTCAAGCCTTCTTTGACCTCATTGAAAAATACACGCCACAATTGGTTTCTTGGAACGGCAGTGGCTTTGACTTACCGGTATTGCACTATCGCGCTCTAGCAAATCACATTCAAGCACCACGTTATTGGGAGATGGGCGAGAGCCAAGAGTCTGATAGCCGTGAATTTAAGTGGAATAACTACATCAGTCGTTATCACATGCGTCATCTCGATATGATGGATCTATTAGCTAAATTCAATGGTCGCGCCAATGCGCCTCTTGATGGCTTAGCTAAGTTATGCGGCTTCCCAGGCAAAATGGGCATGGACGGCAGCCAGGTATGGCCCGCGTATCAGGATGGCAAGATTAATGATATTCGCCGTTACTGTGAAACTGATGTGGTCAATACTTATCTCATGTATTGCCGCTTTCAGTTGCTGCGAGGTGGCTTCTCTCTCGAGGAGTACCAAGAAGAGATTGAGTTTGTAAAAGCCTATTTAGAAAAAGAAGCTAAAGAGTCGAATGGCGCTCAATGGCAAGAATATCTCCAGGGTTTTTCAGCTGATGCGTAGAGGGGATAAGCCAGTCAATATTGAGGTGGCTGAGCCAATCAAAGTTGAAGCCTTAGATCTCGATGCACAAGGGATTGCGCGCTTAACGCCTAATGAGGAAGAACTTGCCCAGGGTCAAAGTGGTAAAGTCATTTTCATCAAAGGTGCGTTACCAACTGAGCTAGTAACTTACACCATCACTAGTGATAAAGCCCGTTTTAGCAAAGCTAAAGTTCGCGATATTCTGAAGCCTGCTGTGTTTCGGGCTGAGCCCAAATGTAAAGCCTTTGGTGTTTGCGGTGGCTGCACGATGCAGCATTTAGATATTCGTGCGCAAGTTGCCATGAAGCAGCGTGTACTCGAAGATGATTTGCAACATATCGGAAAAGTAAAGCCAGGAGAAATTCTGCGTCCGATGGGTGGCCCTACTTGGGAATACCGTCATCGTGCACGCCTCAGTGCGGTTAATCGCTCTATCAAAAAAGGCACGGTACTCATTGGCTTTCACGAGGGTAAGAGTGGCTATGTGGCTGACATGCTGGCCTGTGAGATTTTGCCTAAGCACGTATCCGACTTGCTACCAGAGATGCGCAAATTGGTGATGGGTTTATCTATCGTCGATCGTATGCCGCAAATTGAAATTGCCGTTGGCGAGCCAGAAGACTCTCAATCGGATGATCCTAAAAAGTCAAAACCAGTTACCGCCTTGGTGTTTCGTAATCTCAAGCCCCTAACGGCTGATGACGAGCAACTGCTGCGAGAGTTTGCTGATCGACATCAGGTGTGGATATGGCTCCAGCCTAAAGGCATTGAGACGGTTGCGCCGTTTTATCCCGAGACTGGCAAGCTTTGTTACCGACTGCCTGAATTTGAAATCGAGATGCCATTTAAACCTGCGGACTTTACACAGGTCAATCACATGATGAATCGCGCATTAGTGAGTAGGGCGATTCGCTTGCTCGAGGTAAAGCCAACCGATCGTGTGCTCGATTTATTCTGTGGTATTGGTAATTTCACCTTACCGCTTGCCAGAAAAGCAAAAGAAGTTTTAGGCATAGAAGGTTTAGCAAGCTTAACCACTAGAGCAAAAACCAATGCTGAACATAACGGCCTGGTGGATAAAGCAAGTTTTATACAAAGCGATTTGTTTGAAGTGACGCCAGAAACGATTGCATCTTGGGGAAAGGCGGAGCGCTGGTTAATGGATCCACCACGCGAAGGTGCAATGGAAATTTGCAAGGCGTTAGCTGAATTACATCTTCAGCAAAGTGACTTGCTCCCTCAGCGCATTGTGTATGTTTCCTGCAATCCCAAAACGCTAGCGAGGGATGTTGAGATTCTGTGCCATCAAGCAGGCTACTCCTTGAGTAGCGCAGGGATCATTAATATGTTCCCTCATACCTCCCATGTGGAGTCTATGGCGGTTTTTGATCGGCCCTAGTCATCCAAGTCATTGATTTAGCGGTATTTTCACCCTTAACTGCCCTAGATTGCCCTAATTTAGTGCGTAAAGCCTAAATCCAGTGCGCCTGGTAAATACTTCACCTCAATCCAAGAGTAGATTGAACTTGTGCAGAGATGTATTGCTGCCAAACCCGTAAATTACTTTTGGGAGTTGGTCATGAAAGCCTCAGATAGTTTTGCCCTCTTATTCGTTTTGATGGCACTGTCTTATGTTGTGAGTATGTTTGTTGCTGTCTAACATCTATACGCAAACAATTCACACGAAGCTTATTTTGTAACAAATAAAAAGGCGCCCGCAGGCGCCTTCAGAGAACATCACACTTCTGTTCTAAGAATTACTTAATCTCTGTTACCGCCAACAATACCCAATAGGGCAAGTAAGTTGGTAAAGACGTTATACACATCCAAGTAAATAGCTAATGTAGCCATGATGTAGTTGGTCTCGCCTCCGTTGATCACGCGCTGTACATCAACCAAGATAAAGGCTGAGAAGATTGCGATAGCTAGAACCATCACAGTCAGCATCAAAGCAGGTAACTGCAGCCAGATGTTTGCCAATGAGGCAACGATCAACAGCAGCACGCCAACCATGAGCCACTTGCCCATGCCAGCAAAGTCGCTCTTGCTTACAGTTGCAATGGTTGCCATAGTGGCGAAGATTGCAGCAGTGCCGCCGAATGACAACATGATGAGTGTTGCGCCATTGCTGTAGCTGTTCAGTGTGAAGCCAACCAAGCGGGACATCATGATGCCCATGAAGAAAGTAAAGCCCAGGAGCAGGAGTACACCTACACCAGTATCTTTATTCTTTTCAATTGCCCAGAAGAATCCAAAGGCAACTGCCATGAACACGATAAAGCCAATGAATGGGCTACCAGCGAAGAGATCCAATCCCATGGCAACACCGAGCCAGGCGCCAATGACAGTAGGCACCATGGATAGCGCTAAGAGCGCATAGGTATTGCGGAGTACGCGGTTGCGTACTTGGACGGTACTGATTGAGCCGGTTTGGCCAAAGCCGTAAGAGTTCAGATCACTCATATTGACTCCTTCTTTTTTCATAGTTATTACAAGAGCCCATATAGGGCTGTTGTCAGTAAGTATAGACAAAACACCTAAATTTCAAGCCCCCATATGAAAGACCTACAAATTAAAGGCTTATGCCCTGTAAATTCAAGGGCTTAGCCCTACAGACATAGGGGTAAATACGGTCAGGCAATGTATAATTCGGGGGTCGCTGGAGTGGGGTGGCTTATAGCCCCAACCTGGCAAATACCTTTGAAATCACTATTGGAGTCTTGAATGGCAATTGAACGCAC
>JACCDX010859549.1_pt1 | contig 14434 bp, 23 predicted proteins | sample 7449681 | NCBI WGS metagenome assembly JACCDX01 (sample SAMN15323450, study PRJNA562643) | freshwater metagenome | isolation source: river surface water | place: USA:Blue River Watershed | collected 2017-08-18
AAGTCTTAGAGCAAGCAGAATCAACAAACTGGCTGCACACATTCAAGACACGAACATGGTCAAAGACAGACAGATCATTAGCAGTTCTACCTTTTACTCCAAAGACACGATAGCCATAGTCTTCTACCCTTTCTTCAACAGGTCCCGAGAAAGTCTGGATAGTCCTCGTATAACCGTAACTAAACACAGGTTCAATCCCACTAGAAACATTGTCGGCAGAAAGAGAAATAGTGCCAGTAGGAGCGATAGAGAGTAGGTGACTGTTACGAATACCGAATTTAAGAATGTCATTACGGATGTCCTCAGGAAGAGTTTTAGCAAACTCAGATTGCAAGTATTTGTCTTTATTCAGAAGAGGGAAAGAACCCTTTTCTACTGCGAGAGAGATCGAAGAACGATAGCAAGTATCACGAATAACACTCAACACCTCCTTGGTGAACTTGATGAAGTCAGGAGAGCCATAGGCGTACCCAAGAGCTTCACCTGCGTTAGCTAGACCAGTAACACCAAGACCCATGCGACGCTTATCTTTTGCTTCCTTGGCTTGTTGAGGCAGAGGATAGATTGCTCTGTCTACCACATTGTCCATAGCTCGAACAACAGCCGGAATGTCATGCTTCAAGGCTTCGTAGTCAAACCCAGTAGGAGTGATGTACTTAACCAAATTAAACGAACCAAGCAAGCAAGCACCGTATGGAGGCAGAGGCTGTTCACCACAGGGGTTAGTAGCAGCAATGTTCTCACAGTACCACAGGTTATTCTTCCTGTTCATACGATCAATGAAGAGCACACCGGGTTCAGCCCAATCCCAAGTGCTACGCATAATAGCATCCCAGAGAGCCTTAGCACGAACAGTCTTGTAGACCTTCCCATCAAAGACAAGATCAAAGTTAGTGTCCTTAATCACAGCTTCCATGAACTTGTCAGTAACACCCACAGAGAGGTTGAATTGGGTGAGCGTGGTGAGGTTGTTTTTGATGGTGATGAACTCTTCAATGTCTGGGTGGTCAACCCGTAGTACCCCCATCTGTGCGCCTCTTCTGTGGCCCGCAGAAGCGATAGTCTTGCAGAGCGCATCAAAGATTCCCATAAAACTGATAGGACCGCTACTACGAGAATCGAGGCTCCGAATATTGTCACCACGAGGGCGTAGAGTAGAGAAGTCATAACCGATACCTCCGCCAAGACGCATAGTCTCTGCTGCTTCTGTAGCTGCCTGCATGATGCTTGCAAAGCTGTCTTCGATAGTGTTGGAGACAAAACAGTTATAAGGAGTAACTGCTCTAGGCGCACCCATAGCTGCTTGTACTCGACCAGCAGGGAGGAATCGCATATCGTACAGGATCTCCTTAAACTGGTTAAAGTGTTCTGACGAATCCTTAAGAGCATCTGCAACTCTAGCCATGCCATCCTTGAAGCTTTCACCCTTGGCACGATACTTCATCGCATGGATTTCTTTACTGATAGGAAGGGTTGGGCCGTATTCTTTTGTCATTTCGTCTCCTTAACAATCTCTTCAAGGTTTGCTGGTTTGTAGTTTGGTCCTTTGAGAACCTTACCGTCTTCTCGTTTAATAGGCTTACCATCTGGCCCAAGCTTACTCATATTGCTGCAATGGACAAGATAGAAAGCATTGTCGATCTGGTTCTGAGAGAACATAGTATGCAGACCACTTTCTTCTTGGACAGTAAGGCAATCTTGGAGTAGGTCGTGGACTCTGGCTACTTCTTCGTGAGGAGCAAGATCAGAGAAGTACTCGCCAGTGAGCAAGAAGCCTTGGACAACATAGCGAAGGTCGGTGAACTCTTTTAGGATGTTTGCCTTGTCTCCTTCTACCAGTGCTTCTTCCAACTCTACCAGTTCTTCTTCAATCAACTTAACCCAGAGTCGAGGGTCAAGTGATGCTCCAAAGGCTTTGATAAACTCCACCAGTAGTGCTTCGGTGTCTTGTGCTTTGTTCATTCTAGTTCTCCATTCTCATCAAAGAAGTCGTTAATGTCGAGGAGGCCCTCGTTGAACAGAACCTCCAGTGCTTTCTCTTGTTGGATATCTGCTAACTCCAGCATCTTCTCAATGCCATACGAGTCAACTAACATCTTAAGCTTTATCTGATCCATACTCTTTTCTCAAGGCGGCTAGAGAAACAAACTGAGGATCATAGCAACCATCCTCTACGTTACGCTTGATGACTACACCAGACCACCAGAGGTCATTCGTAGCACCAGCCCATGGAGTCCTATAGTCTTGATAGACACCACAGACAAGACCCATAAGCTTCTGTCCACCGCTCTTAGAGCGTACTGCGTAGTCTACCAGATGGCTATGAGCACAGGTGGAAGACTTGTAATTCTTGTCGATCAGAGAGGCTGCATGATGCTCACCACCGATAGCTCTACCCATAACACCAGAGATGAAGTAGTGGGAGTAGTCAATACCGTCAATGTCGATGATGCCGGGGGTGGATGCTTCGTATTCGACGATTTCGTGATAGTAGTCATTGAACCCTAGATCGTTAAACGAAACACCATACTTGTCTCCTTTAAGGTGAGGGTCTAGTTCAAGTGCTCTCTTGATACGATGCTCATGGTTCCCTTCAAGGACAACAGAGAATGGCCAACGCTTCTTAGCTTTCTTTAGAGGGGACCACATTCTGTCTTGGAAGTCTAAGTGGGACTCAATGTCTTTCTGGTAACTACGACCGTAGAAGGATGCCTTACCTTTATCGTACAAGGACAAAGAAGATAGGTCTGCTGTGTCCCCCATGTTCACCACTACGTCTGGTTTGAGGTCTAGGATCAGCTTGCCCACCCAGTCTGCTCGTTCATTGTGGAACCGAGGGTCTGCGTGTTGGTCTGGGATAATCAAATGTGTCTTACTCATACTAGCCTCGGCTCTTCAAATGGTTGGATGTCTAGGGGTTCGATCTTTGTTTGGAAATGACGAAGCATACTCCAAGCATCTTCCATTGTTTCATAGTAGATTTCTTCTGTGGTACAAACACCTTCATCATCTTCCACTAAACAAAGATTCCAGATCTGCCCATCGTCATTCTCGTATGGGCCTGAGTTAACATTCCAGATTTTCATTTTGTCCTCTCAAAGAACCACTCGGCATCTACAACAACCAGAGGTTTCTTCCTATCTTGTTTAACGACTAGAACAGGTACGTAACTCTTAGGGTTATTGGCCATAGCCTGTTCAAACCAAGGGTAGACGCTAACTGCTTTCCTACTCTTACACTCAATCGTATAAGGAATCAAGCGTCTTGCTGCCGGGGACAGTTGAACATCTTCTCCTCCCTGTCCCATAGCTGTGGACTTTACATCGTCTTCTTCAAGTTCTGGATGAAGCTTAAGAAGTAAGTCTCTGGTCCACTGTTGCAATCGTCTACCCTTTGCCTTTCCTGTTGCTGTCTTCATCCTACTGGCACCTCTTGGATACGTTTATCTGGTTCTCTCTCAACCTTAGTTAAGAAGATGTCACCCCAAGCGTAACGGAAGGCTCTCAAACCGGGCCAACATTCTGCCTTATATTCACAGAATACGCAAGGCATATCTAGCTTATAGTTACCAGATTTACCTTCTGGCAGGTCTTCGTAGGCTCTAACTGGTGGGTTAGGTGTGTCAAGCATAACCTTCAAGTCACTGATGTAGTCTTTCATGTCTTCAATCTCAGGAGAGAAATCATACATATCTAGGACAATAGTGCCATTAGCTTTGTCGATAGCTAGGAAGGCTCCATGTTTCTTATCAGTAACCAAAGGATCATCTGCTGCGCCACTGACGTACCCTGCAAGCTGTCTGATGTAACCGAAGGGGTCTTCCTTACGCAGAGAACCAGTAGCGAACTTCTTCATGGCATTGGCTGACGCAGACTTAATATCCACAGTAACGCCATCAATAACACAGTCTCTTTGTCCTCTTACACCATGGCACATCAGTACGTCTTGTTCACCAGTAACCGTATGACCTGCTGCTTTAGCTAGACTGATAAGAAGGGCTTCTAGCAAGTCTCCTTGAAGGAACTTAAGTAGGTTAGCAGGACTAGGAGGAGAGCTAGTATGTTTCATGTTAATCGAATACCAGAGTTTACGTTTACACGGTTGGCCGATATTCGACATTCTAAGGCTGGGGGAGTAAGGCGATCCAGTAGTAGGGGCCAGACGTTTGTGCATCAAGACCCCCACTTCTTCCGTAAAAGTTTTGGAGATAACCTCATCCCAACCACCGTTGCCTTGGATAACTGCGTAGATATCTTCGACCAGTGTTGAGATGTCCTTACTCATTAAAACAGAACCCCAACCTCTTCCATCGTAGGCTTAGTTGGAGTGGTGGGAACCACCTTTGGAGTTGCTCCTTCTTCCATATCAGCCTTCTCAGTAACAAAGACAGAAACAAGTCGAGTGCCAGTGGCTTTGCTGGTGGTGTACACATCAACCTCTACAGTGACCTTCGATCCATTCGGGATGACGCCATCACGTTCAAAGTCCCACTTCTCACCATCCGGTCGGTACACATCTGGCGCACCCGAAGACCACTCGAAGCGGTCAGCATGTTTACGAACAAACTTTAGGTTAGTCTCACCCAGTTTCTCCACTTCCTTCTGCCTCATCTTGGAAGCTTTAGCTGCACCAGTCTCTGCCAGCTTATCGAAGTTTGCTTTGTCCATCGTCAGTTCGATAGTGTAAGCCCCATCAAAGGGAACGTAAGCATCCTCGAAGCCACGCTTGTCTCGGTTCTCCGGGAACACCTTAGCCCAAGCAGCAGTGCCTTGCAGTTTAATCGTCTTAGTAGCCATTTCTTTTCCTTTCAGGTTATTGCTTAGTTGCTGCTTTAACTGCCCACATTGCAGCGTCTTCGATATGAGTCTGTGCAATGGATTTAAGTCGAATCACCTCACCATCAGCATGAGCATTGATTTCCTCCACCAGATCAATCATCTCAGCAGCCATTTGTTTGATTTTATTAACTGTATCATTGTTTGAAGGGTTTAAGTTAATCCCTACTCTGTACTCACCTTTAGTCATATTACCTCTCTTCTTTCATCCCTAGAACTACGTCTAGGTACATTTCATGGACCCATTCACCGTCAATTAGAAAGTAAGCCTCGTCGTCTTGAAGTTTGTAGCACATCGTCTAATCTCCTGTCAATGAGTTTCTGCCCAAGTTTTACCAATATCTGTGCTGCCAGCTAAAGGACAGAACAAATCTAACCGCCTACCAGTTTCTTCGATAGCCCACCTTTGCAGCCTACCAATCTCTTGCGCTTCCTCCATAGTTCCTATAACATCTGTCTGCCACTCGTCATGGACAAAATCTACCTGCTTATAACGAATACCAGTCTTGTCAGCCTCTTGCCTCCAAAGGACATTAGCATGTTTCATAACCACAGCCTCGCCATTCTGCAAGTACCCTGCCAGCATAAGATGCTCACTGTCACACTGAACCTTACGTCCATCAAGACCAATGAAGTAACCTCTAGAAGCATCCATAGGTATCTTATGTTCTTTTACTTTCTTTAGTTCTGGTAAAGAAGAAAGGAAAGTATCAACAGCTTCTTTAGCCTGTCCTGTAGAGCAAGAGAGGATCTCGCCAACCTTGCTAGGAGAGGCACCAAGGAGCCACGCATAGATGAAGGTCTTAGCAGCATCACGATCTCTGCACACATGGCCAAGAGCGTTCTTATTGAGGTTATGGATGTCTGTCTTGTCCTCCTTCTTGCCAGAGCAAATAGCGTCACGGTAGGCAGCAGACTTCATAATATGAGCAAGGATACGAAGCTGGATGCCTTCTGCGTCAGTGCCTACCAGATAACCTTCTGCTGTCCACAAGTCTCTAAGGGTGTAGTCGTACTTGGCTTTGACTTCTTCCACAGCGTTCTTAGGAGTGCCATGGAAGGGAGCAAAGATGTTAGCTTGGTTAGGAGCAGAGTGAGACATACGACCAGTCCAGCTACCAATGTGCCAGAACTTGCCATGGATCTTACTGTCTTCTCCTACACAACCAAGCCACTCAGCCAAGCTACTACGTCTACCCTCCAGAGTAAGCCACTTAGTAAGATACTGAGCAGCTTCTGGTGCAGTGTCAGGAAGAGTGGACAGGTTAATCTCGTTAATCTTCCAGCCATACTTCTTGTAGCGTTCTTCTTTAGGGTCTACCATCTTTTACCTTCTTCCAGTTTAGTAAGTCTCGTGAAGCAATAAACACCCAGCTTTCTAGGGGTAGTACCACAGCGTACGGTGCAGCCTTTCCTCTACTGCGGACTGCCATGGACTTAAGCATACCGTTATGTACCCATACATGGTCTTTGTCGGGGGCATCTCCGTATACGTTTAAGAACGCTAGAGGCGCTTTGTAGTGTTGGTATAAACCAGTCTTCATTATCTTTTCCTCTTCGATTTCAAGAACTCTTTGTGTCCGTCTGTCTTGTCTACTGGCTTCCATCCAGCTTTCCACAGTGCGTCGATACGATCAACAGGAGAGCCGGGGTTAAACTCTACGTAGTCATGACAAACAAGTTCGTTGTCGGTGTTGGTGTAGTAGTAGGGGTAGGTTTCCATGGCCTTCTGAACAACAGCGACAGGTTCACCAGTTTCTTTCAGGACACGATACTTAAGTCTCTTCACCTCTTTTAGTTCTGGAGGAAAGGCTTCTCTAAGGTTATCCTCTAGTTCTTTAATCTCTTTATCAATAGAGGACAAAAGATCAGTAGCTCTAGAGGTATCAAAGAGGAAGCCATCAGTAGACATTTGGTCACAGATGATAGCCATGTCATGCTCCACTCGCATAGCCTTAGACCACTGAGGGTCAAAGATCTGCTTCTTGTAGAAGTTGAAGATAGCTTCAAGCACCTCTACGTCCTGCTCACAGTAGTCAATCATCTCAGGAGTGCATACGTCCCACCCGCCCGTGTAGTCACCCTTGAATACCTTGAGGTGCTGTCCAAGTTCCTTGAGGGAGTGAGTGTTGAACTTCTTGTAGTTGACTAGCTTACTAACAACCATGGTGTCGATTGTCTTGGCAGGGTCAATAAGGTTAGGACGTACAAGTTTGTTGATAACCTTTACATCATAGCCTAGACCATTGTGAAATACCCAACGATCTGGCTGTTGTTCGTCAACAAACTCCTCAAACATACTCATGTCTGTGAATGTCCACTTACGACCATCAGGCCAAGACTTAACACAGACACAGTGCATTTCTGTAGGGTTGAGTCCGTTAGCCTCACAATCAGAAAGGAATACCTTCATACTCGTCCTCTCTCTCCTTTTTCCATTCCCATAACTCAGGGCTTACGTGGATGCCGAGACCTTCACAGAAACCTCTAAGGAAACTGAAGTCTCCCCTTATAGGGTAGTCAAAGGCTTCAACTAGGCTACTCTTTCCACGAGTTGCCTTAAGCCACTCTGCTGCAACTGAGCCACTATGCTCAAGAGAGATTGGTGTAGGGTCAAGCCACCTCTCTATAACCTCTTTCGGAATAGTCGTAGTCATACTTCCACCTCACTCAATAGCGTTGTTTCTGGGTCGTAGTAGACTGCACCAGCCAAACCAAGCCTACTAAAAGGACGATTTTTCTCAATAAAGAACCGGGTAGTGTTACGAGTTTCTTCATCCTTAGCCTCCTTGTCTCTCTCGATTCTGATACAGATAATAGCCTCCTCTTCAAGAGACTTGGCGTACTTGGTGTGGCCATCTTCGTTAACGTGAGAGATCATGATGATGCCTACGTTGAGTTCCTTGGCCAACTGTGCAAGGTTAGCTGCGAGTTTGGTAAGAGTGTTAGTAGCACCCTCGACACCACCTAGATAAGCCAGACGTTGAACGTGGTCAATGAAGATATACTCAGCACCGTAGACACGAGCAGCCAAGTTGCAATAATCCAACACAGCCATAGGATCATCACCAGACTTCATCTCAAAGACAATAGTTCTGTCTTGTTTAGCAGCGTCCTGTGCAGCCTTGATAACCTCATCCTCAGAGACACCATTGATCTTGGCATCATCTTCTGTACGTACATTCACACCAAGCTTGTAGGTGGCCATGCAGCGGTATGTGGTGGACTTCATCTCTTCCATATGCAGGATACCAACCTTACAGGTGGGAGAGTTGGTAAGCAAACCCATCTCAAGGTAGCGGAACAGTTCTGTCTTACCTGAACCCGGAGGTGCTTTCAGAAAGGTAAGCCCGCCCTTAACCAGACCTCGGATAGTCTCGTCGATACCAGAGTGGCCTGTTGCCGTATACTCATAAGGGTTTTCTTCCCGAAGAATCTTGTCAATCTGTCCATCAGAACAGAAGAAGTTTTCTGGGGTCCATCGTTGCGGTTTGAGTGCAGCCCACTTGAGGTCATCTCCATCTCCTTTTGTCAGAAACTCGTTAGCATCCTTCCACTTAGTCATGGGGACATAGAAGAACTTATCCGGGAAAGCCTTGTACATACGGTCAGCAGCCTTCTTACCAGCTTTGTCCTGTTCACCAGCATACACAATCTCCTTAAAAGAATTAAGGTAGGCATGGTTCTCTTTGATAAAGTCATCACTGATAGAGGACGAAGGAAGAGACTTAACCGGGAAGGTCTTGCCAAGTACTTGGTAGAGAGAGGCTGCATCAAACTCCCCCTCGGTGATATAGATACGAGTAGCAGAACCAGCATTGAAGTCAGGGCCGAAGAGCTTGGTCATCTTAAGACCCTTCTCCTTCATCCAAGTCTTGCTCTTGTCGTTTACGTCCCGATACTTGATGTTGTGTGGGTACTTGTACGCATACCGCACAGGAGCGCCCGTAGAGTCCAACTGTAGCTGGATGCCATACATCTGAGCCACATCTGGAGCAAGGCCACGGATGCCTTCATAGGTTGAGGATTTAACCTCTTTCATTTCAGCAGTCACAAAGTCCTCCGTGATTACATTGTTACATTGAGAGTGGCAGAAGCCTCTACCTGTTTCAAACCAAGTAAAGGCATCATTAGCACCACATTTAGGGCAAGTGTCATGAGTCTTGATTGGGTCAGCCACTATTTCCACCAGCAGAGTTCATGAGGAGCCAACTCGTGTTTGACAGGGATCTTAGTGTGTTTGCTTACGCTAAAGTCTTTCACCAAGGCTTTAAGAGTAGCTTTTGGGTACGAGAAGGTTCCATCCTTTCTGTTGTAGAATGAAAACTTCCCCTCACGTTGTAGTACAAGGATCACAGTCGCACCTTTCCATTGAGCAAGAGTTCCGAGAGTTTGTTGAACACAGTACCAGACAAGTCCTCCAGATTATTAATGGTTACATTGTTCTTGTAGAACTGACTAACACTAGAGGTCTGGATGCCGATGCCGACACATTCCACCTTTTTAGAGATGTCAGTAACAGCATCCTTAAGACCACTATAGAGTACCTGACAGTCACCGTCAATCATCTGGTTCTCAGGCTGGCCATCAGACAGGACAATAAGAACCTTACGCTTCTGCGGTTGCTTCATCAACTCCTTATAAGCCCACAAGACAGCACAGCGATCAGCATTATTACAGCCAACGGAGTACGGAAGGACAGACAAAGCAGGGCGAGCAACTTGGAGGCTCTCACCAAACCCCTTATAGATGATGTTGTTCATAGGTTCAACTCGGTGGAAAGATCCTTTGGCCTTGTACTGCATGTCGTAGTACTCTTTAATGTGGTCGGAGATACCATTGTCGAAACCTGATACTTGGTACTTGATGCCAGAGCCTTCAAGACACTCAGCAAAAGCAATAGCAGCACTACCAGCAACTTCCATACGCCTGCCTGAACCCATCGAACCAGACAAGTCAACAAGCAAGTGAACAGCAGTGTCAAACTCTTCTCTGTCTTTACGCATCTTATAGACAGACTCGAAGCCATTGTAGGCGGAGGTCAGACGCTTGGTGTCCAGACGCCCTTGCTGACGCCCGAAGTCCCAGTCACGGTTCTCCTTGGACAAAAGGACACGACGCAGCTTGGTACGCATGACGTTGACCACAGGACCGATCTTAGCAGTGATCTTGTTGTAGTCTGCCATGGTTGCACGTTTCATTGCATCATGTCTACGGTCAGTACGTTTGTTCTTAGAAGTACGAGTAAAGGTTTCATCCCAACGAGTAGACATAACCTTGTACTTGGAAGACTTAGAACCATCAGGTTTGATGCCCGAGCCTACACCTTCGACAGCTTCCTTGGGGTCAGAGGCTTTAGCCATGCCAGCGTCACCAGACTCCATAGGCTTACCTTTTCCTTTACCTTCGCCTTCTTGCTCCTTCCCTTCTCCTTCGCCTTGGCCCTCTTCTTCTTGATCTCCTTCTTGGCCCTCGCCGGGTTCAAACGAGAAGTCTTCCGGGTCACTCTCAAGTTCAGAGTCTTCCTCTACCAGTTCCTTGATCTTCTGAGCAAGCTGCAAGGTATCAGCAGTGGACTTGCACTTCTGAACACTCTCGTTCCATTTCTCTGACCACTTCTTAACATTGTCGGGGAGATAATCAAACACCTTGTCACCATTCTCCCCACCGTAAGGCTTACGACCTTGCTTGAGGATAGCAGTGGAAATGCTGTTGGCATCCACCTGAGAGAGCGCGTCAGGGTTCTTCTGGAGATAAGACAACTCACGCTCACAGACCTTCTCAGACACAGCCTTGAGGTTCTTCTGAGAGCCTTGGTACTCGTCGATGACATTAGCTTCAACACGGATGTCTTCAAGGCAGTTCCAGATCTTACGCAGAGGGCTATCTGGTTTGTCCTTGACGCTGTTCCATACCTTGAAGTCAGTGTGACGGATATGGCCTGCCTCATGGTCTACATAGCCACGAAGGACCATAGCATCATCATGGCTGATCTCTGCACCAGTGGGCATAGAAGGAAGGATGATCTCATTACCAGAGGTCTTAGCATTAGAGCCTTCGTAGACCACGGATACTTCGTTGTTACGCCCGAAGATGGACGAGGTGGTGGAGATTTCGTGAGTAAGTTCATGCACTTTCATTTCTTTTCCCTTTCATTCCCAAAACAGTAGATAATGGTCAGCTAGGAAGACAGCGCCCTTAAAGGCATCTTTAGATTTCCAGCCGTAAGCGCCCCTCTCAAACCCATTTAGTCCATCTGACACGATCTCCGACATAAAGAGATACCAACCGTACTGAACACCATCTTTCATCCTAGATAGGATCGGATCATCTTTGTAGTACAGCGTTACTCTGGCCATCGCATCAACTCCACACCACACAGGGGATATTTAAGTTTAACTTTCTTCTCTTTCCAATGGTTAAAGAGAACCTCCCTTAAACTCTTTGCCATTGTGGATTTGTCTCCAATACACATTGAAAACCAGTTAGCCTTTTCGTCAACGTAAACCATAGTATCTCCTGTGAGTGGGTGGACCGATGGTCCTTCTTAGCATTACTTCGTTACTCGGTCAACAATACCTTTTAGCGTTGCATAGTCCGCAGTAGAAGCACGGTCAAGGATGGTCATATACATTGCCTCACGAAGACCACGCATGTCGTTGCCGGGGTTAGCACCAATAAGGTGAGCAGTAGCCTTAGCCACAGCGATCATACCACGGGGCGAGATAGGCTGGAGGATCTTACCAGTGGTGAAGCCTTCCAGATGCTCAGTGGTGTACTTGTTGATCGTCTCAGCAATGTTGTCAGCCAGAGCAGGGGCATTAGCCTTGATAAGAGCCAGACGTTCCTTAGCTGACAGATACTCAACCTTAGCCCAGACAGTGAAGCGGTCAAGGAAGGCCAACGACTGAGGACGAGCACCTTGATACATCCCATGTTCATCACCCTGCCCCACAGTGTTGCCAGTGGCGAACATACGGAACATCGGGTGAGGTTTGATCTCACGACCTGCATCCTCGGTCAGACGAAGGCTGTTGTTCTCCAGAGCAGACTGCATCACATAGGCAACGTCAGGACGGCAGAAGTCAATCTCGTCAAAGCAACCAATGCAAGGCTGTTGCATCATCTGCGGGAGCAAACCTTCGACAAACTTCGAGGTGGTGGTGCCATCCTCTTGGACCAAGGTATCACGACCGATAAGGTCCATACGAGTGATCTCAGAGTCGAAGTTAATACGAACGAATGGGTAGTTCAGGTGTGCTGCAATCTGTTCCAGCAGGGTGGTCTTACCCGAGCCAGTGTGACCTTGCAGGTACATCCGCTGATTGGTTACAAGAGCGTACAGAGCACGCATCAGGATGTCCTCACGGAAGATGTAGTCAGGGTTCTTGGCCGGAACCATTGGGTGAACACCATCCCACTGCCAGACAGGAACCTTCATCTTCGACTTGATACCGGGGAACACCTTGCTTGCCTCGACCATCTCAATCTTGCCACTCGGAATGGTCCCATCACCAACCACCTCAACAGCAGCGTAGGGCTTGGCAGCAAGATCATCCAGAGCCTGAGCCAGCTTTGCTTTGATGTCCTTGGCTTCTGCTTCTGCCTTCTTAGCCTCCGCAACCAAGGCTTCTTTAACCGAGTCAAACTTGTAAGTCTCTTCGACCTTCTTGTAGATCGTACCAAAGGAAGGCAAGCCCGAGGCTTCGAGGACAGAATCAAGCACCTTCAAGGTGGGTGCCGGAGGCATGAAGATGGCACGGTCAGAGGTGTCTTCGGTGATGAAAGCTTCCACAGGTTCTCCAATCAGTTTGTCATAGCATTTGTACAGACGGTCTTTCAGTTCCGAGTCAGGGAAGAAGCCAGCAATATCCTTTGCACGTTTGTCCTGCTTCAGCATGCGAGCGGCAAAGTCTTCTGGCGTGATCTGCCCATCCATAAGAGGAAGGACATAGAGAGGGATCACTCGCTTGACTACTTCTGCCAGACTAGAGGCACCAAAGCGTTCACGAAGAGCACGAGCTTGTGTATCTGAGAGATTAGACATAAGGTAGGTCGCAACAGCACCAGCCAAACCCTTATGGTCGATGTAGGTGACTTCCAGTTCTTTGTTGATGGTGAGGAAAGGACGGATATGTTCGAGGGTCATTTGTAGTCTCCTTGGGTTTCTGAGGTTTCTTCTTTGTACTTCTTATATACTAAGAAGAATAAGACAAAGACAAGAGGAATAATGATAGTACCTTTAGTTACTACTAGTAGTACCAAAAGTACAACAACAGCCAGTACCACTGCGAGGATCATAAAGAGGTACGCCTCTACGCTGTCTGACCAGTAAGCCCAATTCCAGAAGTGTTTCATAGTCTTACCTTCACCTTTTCATACGTTAGTTGTTTCTTGACTGCAATCAGATGCTCGTCATAGGCGTGTTCATACAGTGCAGCCATCAGTGCGTCAAGAGTGTCAAACTTTGTTGGCTCCTCCCACTCAGTCACAATGTAGGAACCCTTCTTTAGTTGGCAGAAGGAACGTCGATCACTCCAACCATTGTTAGGCTCTCCTGCAAACCACTTGCCTTCTGTGTCTTGGTAGATGGACAAGTCAGGTAGGTAGTTCTTACGGAAGATCATTTGGTTTCTCCTTTGATCTCTGCGAGGGTGGCGCGGGCGAGGGCGGAACGCAGATCACGAATAACGACCAACGTCACATCCCCAGCTTCAATTTCAGATAGAGCTTCCTCTGCCGCCACCACCAGCGCCGCCACATCGGGCGAGACGGTCGGCTGGACTGCGGGGATGGTGTTGATACGGTCTGACGCTAGGTTCAGAACATGCGCGGCAGTCGGTGAACCTCCGTCAATAAACTCTTGCGCGAGGGTAGCGATAGCCTTTGCCACATCCCCGCGCCGGATCAGATCATTCGGGTTGGTCATTGGTGGTGTCCTCCGGCTCGTATGTCTTGGCAAATATGTCAGGCTTGCATGGGTAAAACTCTCCGTGGACGCCTTTGATGATGAAGTCTCCAACTCTGGCTTGGTGGTTTCCTTCAAGCGTGTGGATGACAAGTCCGTTGGCTTCGTCGTGGTTCGCATTGCGCCACTTCATGAAGTCTAGGACTTCTTTCAGGTTATCTCCTGTCCACTGAACAGCTTCAATTACAACAGGCTTCTTGCGGTATTTCATCCCTCACCCCTCCTTCTTGTCATTCTGCGAAGCAGATACTTGGATCAGCGCGAGGATGCGAAACTCTGCGTCGTAAGCCACGCTGTCCGGGTGATCCGCAAACCCAACCGCCCTACAAATAACAGCCGCCTCCCGTAGCGCAGCCTCACGGATCGCGGCGGGGTCAACCAGATCGGCGCGGATGTATTCGGTGGCCCACCCCTCCTTCGTTGGCTCAGTCGTCCATTCTCCCTCGTTGCGGCCCATCAGAAGGCAAGCCTCCCCACTTTCATCCCAAGCCCAAATCCGTTCAGGTGCTTCGGTCATTTCTGGCTCCCGTGTTTGGTGAGGTGGGCGCGGGCGACAAGCTGTTCGACCGTCAATCCCTGCCGCAGCGCGTTGGCGTAATCCACCCAGATCGGCCCGGTTGGTTTTTCCTTG
>JACCDX011135939.1_pt1 | contig 14433 bp, 25 predicted proteins | sample 7449681 | NCBI WGS metagenome assembly JACCDX01 (sample SAMN15323450, study PRJNA562643) | freshwater metagenome | isolation source: river surface water | place: USA:Blue River Watershed | collected 2017-08-18
ATACCACAGTGATCTTATCCACCGTTCTTCCCCCTCAAAATATCTTCGGCAAAAAGCATCCCGTTATAAAACTCCTCGGTAACTAAACCCAAGCCGGGTATCTCGCCATCCAGCCCAACCCATTCACACTTTGTGTGCTTGAAATAGATTGTCCCACCGCAAGTGCATTGAACGAATTGCCAAGGCTCATGTTCACGTTTTGCCGTTTCGTCGACACGTTCTTGGCTCATGTTTACGGCATCGACAGGTGTGCAATAGTTAGGCTTGCCCCCGCAGTAGGTCTTAACTGGTGGCTTTTCTTCCTGCGCTAGTGCTTGGCGTAGTGCTTCTACTGGGCCGCCTTTTAACTTGTAACCGTCTGTTGTAATCGTTGTGTCCCATCGCTTCTTTTGTAATGCTTCGACACGCTTCCTGTACCAAGCATTGTTTTCCTTAGCCATGTCAGATGCGGTGTCAATGTCATCCAAGATGTCCCATAGCGTTTCCAAAGCCTCCAACGCCATCTCTGCTGCTTTGCGTAGGTCAGTCATAATCTAGTACCCCCACGATTAGCACAAGGCCATACTTGGGATAACGCATTTACCACAAGAGAATCGGCAGAGTAATGTCGTCTCTCAGGATTAATTTCTAGGTACTGCTTAACTACATCCCGGGCTTGCCCTGCTGTTACATTTTGTGGGGCGCATACTTTTACTCTTGCATATACATCAGCCACTCCCTGTACATAACCAAGGGCAACCATCCTTGGAACGGTTTCTGAGTCATTCATCCTCGACAACAGACCATTGCCGTCTAAAAACTCAGCACTCGCCATACATGGTACAAACAATAAACTAACGATTAGTTTTTTCATTTTAGATTACCTCCTGATTTAAGAATGTCACCACCAAATACATAGGTTCCAACGTGTTGAAGTTTGATGAACGGATTAGCGTGAATCTTGCCACCCTGTTTTCTCCATAACTCACAGAAGTGGTAATCCTCAGATAGCAACGCTCCAGTCTGATCTATGCTTGTAGCAAAGAACTCATGGGTCAAAGGCTTTATGTACTCACCTGTCTTAGGATCTTTGAATGATGACGTTCTATATGTTGGGACATGGGGCATCAAGTCTAGGAATACTTGTCGCTTAATTAGCATGAACCCCGTACCACCATGACGCACTTCAATCATTCCGTCGGTGTCGGTCTCTTGCTTGCCTTCCCCAACCATATTCATAACGAATGCGCCACCATAGTCTTGTAGGTTATCTTTCCCTGCCTTAGCCGCATCACCAACTTTTGTCCAATCAACCTCTTTCTTGGGGTAGATACCACAGGCAATGTCCCGATCAGCCGCCATCAGCGTGGCTACGGCCTGCCCATCAAAGGATATGTCTGCATCAATAAACATTAGATAGTCCATCTCTTTCTCAAGAAACAAACGTACTAACTCGTTACGGGCACGGGTAATTAAACTCTCGTTCATGATCTGCGCCCAGTACACAGGCACATTGACCTGACGCATACGATTAAGAGTACCTAACAACCCCGCTACATAGTGCCCCGTACACATACCCCCATACATCGGGGTAGCGATCATAATGCTTGGCTTCTTTTCTTCGCTCATACTTTTCTCACTATAAGTTGATAGCCCATGTGGGCGATGGATAATTCGTTTTCAAACATATTTACAAAAGTGTCTATGGCGATCTTTGGGCGTTGCAACAAAGTAAATCCTTGTGGCTTCCACATGTAGTCATCAAACACTATAAATCCCTTTGGTTTTAACAAAGGCCAAGCCATACACGCATCGGTCAATACATCTTTAGCCAAGTGCGACCCGTCGATGTAGATGAAATCAAACTGTTTCTTCTGAGCAATCAAACCACCCAGTGCTTCGACAGATGTACTTTTAATAGGCTGTATCTTGCGGTCAACAAAGTTACCCATAATTAAATCTATGTTGTGCTTGAACCGCTCTTCCGTACCCGCCATATCTTCCGGTGTATGTTCATCCCCGCCTTCCCATGTATCGATGCAGACTAATTCCCCGCCATCTTCCATCATGTGCTGAGTAATCCATACGGCAGACCGCCCCTCAAACGATCCAATCTCTAGAAAGTTTTTACGCTCAGGTAGATGCGGGATTAACTGCTCCCATACTTTGGGTGCCCATGCGAACCAATCTCTTGTGTATTGATACTTATCTTCGTCATTCAAAATGGTGCCTCTTCTGTGTTGATTTCAGGTTGTGTGAATTTTGGTGGGCGAATCCGCTTGACTTTCTCAGAAAGTGCGTGAACCCATCGGGGAAAAGGCCAGTCGGTAGTGCTTGGTATGCGAATCCAAAGTCTTTCGCCACCATCTAGACATTTCTCGACTACACCTATTTCACCCGATATTAGACGCGCCCAGTCACCCTCGGCTAGAGGGCGTGGGGGTTTAGGAGGTTTGATTGGCACGCTCAAGTTCTCTGATGCGTAGGTTTATATAGTTAGCAGTAACCTGTAACTGTTGTATGCCTTGCATGATATGTTCATGCTCACGCTTCAAGATATTGGCGTAGGGGTTGGGTTGTGGTGCTTTAAATGCTGGCCCTATGTCATGTTTAATCATAGTCTCAATTGCGGGTTGATAAACCTTTCCCACTTTCTTAATTGTTTTACGATTCACCATAGTCTGTAATGTTGTATAGATATTGCCTTTTACTTTCGTTGCTTTCTGAATATCAGCCGCTCCTGTCGGGCCATACTTTAGTAGATAATCACGGACGATTTCAAAGTTCTGACCACGTGGTTTCTTCTTCATTTAATTCTCCTTTATTTAACTAAATTAACTAGGTTGTTTAACTGCTCTACATTTTCCTCGTTTATAACAAACGACCATCCACCCGCAAGATCAATTTGGTCAAGGTTACGCTGTTGAAGCGCAGTCACTCTGCCCTTTCCCGCCTTGCACTCTAAGCCGATGAATTTTCCTTGGTAACAAACAAGGAAATCCGGTGCCCCTGAATTGCCATACCCGCTAGTGACGGGCATGACATAGTAAGCACCAAGATTCTTTAATACTTCCTTTACTCTCTTTTTAACTTTCGATTCAGGTGTAGCCATGCAATATATTCTTCTAAATACTTATATGTTGGGGTGTTCATTGCATTTGCAAGAAACGCTTCTATCGTCAAACTATCGGGAGGATAGTATTCACCCCGCATATATGTCAAGTCTTTTGTTGGTATGACTACTACATACAATCCCTGACACGGTTGCCACCCTGTCTCATACATTGTTGAATCAGGAGGATGATCATATGCCTTCGCTATTAGGATCGGATCCTCGATAGGAGGGTTTTTGTTTGATGCCTTAATCATCGCAAGTCTAGACTTCAAGATATCCGGCAGTTCATCATCGTTGTATATCCTGATTTGGTTGTCCCCAACAAATACTTCGTACTTTCCATTGTGATATGTAATAGGGACACGATGGTGATTGTGTAGCGTAGGGTGCATCACGGGCGCAAATTTATTCATATTTAGCCGCCGGAGTTAGAAATAAATTATATCTAGACATATTCAAAAACCCATAGCGACTGCTATCGCAAGTGAAAACATCTAGATCAGTATCTAATTTGTCAGAGTCAATTACTATGGATTTGATGGGGTATAGATCATCATTTGTAGTAGGGTTTAATTGATTCTTTGTGTTAAACATTTTTATTGCAATGGTTAATTCAGGGTAGTCGGCGCTTAGTGTGCTCTCGTCTGAATAGCATTTCACCTCATCGTGAATCTTTACTTTAACTTTATTATTTTCATCTAATTTCATAGATATTTTAGCAACCAAGGCCGGACAGTGATTATGTTTAATCAATACCAAGCAGTCAGTAAGAAAACGGTTTATCACTTCATCAACTTTGGCTCTTTTATCAACTTCTTTTAAGTATTGTTTAAATTTATTTTCAATAATATTTTTGGATTCTTCAGGTATAGGTTTGTTCTCAAACAAGTACTGAAAAACAGCCACCACGGCATTACCGTTAATTGAAACCGAATCACTCCACCCTATTTTAAATTCACGTTCAGCACCGTTCTCAATTTTTCTAGATAAATTTATATCATCAATCCGTTGTTCAATATCTATTACATTACGGTTTGCATCCCAGTCTTTCTCTATATTTTTTAGGAGTGCCCTAAGATTAATTGACTCGCGTGACTGTCGATCCGGGCCGCGCCCTTTATTTTTTTGTATTATTGGTGATGTAACTATATATTTAATCGCTGGTTTTCCCGCTTGATCTTCAGTGTTTTCTGTACGAATTACACAGAACGGTATACCATTATTTTTAGTTAGCATAACTCGTGGGCAACTACCACCCATTGAAGTATATTGATCGTCGTGTGACATAACAAGTAAATTAAACTTGTGGCACAACTCACGGGCTAATTGTTTTACTGATGGATCACGCTCGACCAAGTCGATGGTCTTAGGATGGGCTAGTGTGTGGTACATGGTTTCACCTCCGTATGAAATATTAAACAATCCGTTTGTGTTCTACGCCGTTGACAAGTATCTTCTGTCCCCACTCGGTGGTGGGTAACTTATCTCCGTATCGATAGACCTTTGACTTCAGTATGTCTCCTCCCTTCTGTATTACATCGTTATAAATCTCTGAATAAAAATGACTCTTTACATTGTGAATTAGTGGTTTAGGTTCTAGGGATTTTAAAAACCAATAACTTCTCCGGTTATATTTAAGACCATGCCTACAATCATTGATGTTGTAACGCAAGGCTAACCATAAAATAGCTCCTGCGGGATCGTTAGGGTCAAATGCTTCAGACAAGTTTTCATGAACATAATTAAAAGTGGGTGCCACAGTGCCTTTCCCCATTTCCTCTAACTCATCGCATGTTTTCTCTACGCCCATAGCACTAAGCATTGCGGTGGCTATCTTAAACATTTGGTCATACTGGGTGCGATGCGGCTTAGTCTTCTTGCGATCAAGTGTATTTACATGCAACTCAAACGGTTCTGTTGGAGCACCATCACACAAGCGGATACGCATACCCTCGTAGACGGGAAGCATAACTTTGGTTTGTCTGTGAACAAATACTAATCCTCCATACTGAACCCTTGCGGCGATCCATCCGGGCAGTACCGATGACATAATTCCGGTATCTCCTTGACCATAAGACCCCAACGACGGGTTAAATTCAAAAGTATCGTCGGGGTGGAATGTGCCAAGCATGGCTCGATCTGTGTAATAGATCTCAATGGGTGGACTAAAATAAGTCCATGGCATTTCTCTAGATGTCGCTACTCCATTTTTATCAAACGTAACTAAGTTTTCCCTTACGCCAAGTGGCCCCTTTCTATCTTCAGGGATTAGATCAATTCTTGGTTTAAAGAAACGATCCGAGTATCTGCGATTACCTAACGGATACTTAGGGTTTGTTTCTTCTGTGTTTCTGTATGGCTTATTTGTCTTTGCAAAATTTATAAATTGGCTGTACTCCCATCTTGTGGCGATATCTCCAAATGCATACATATCAGACCCCTTTCTTTGAAATTGCTTCGATACCATCTTGCGTTCGCTTTACTTCTAACTTGCCGTCTGCAATCGCACGAATAACTTCAATACTCATGGAATTGTTTCTGCTTAACTGAAAGTTCTTATATGCAAGATAAAGTATCGTTACACCCATACCTGAAAATAAATATGCGTAATCCATGATGACTCCTTTCTAATTGACTATTTTGTAGTCATGGTGAATAAAACCTTCCTCTTTAATCCTGTGCTTGTTGATCGTACACGGGCGCACATATACAATCTTCCCGTTTTTATATCTTCGTTGATGTCCCCTACGGTCATGCGGTTTGGGACTTGCGTGAGTGCCACCATGTGAATCACCAACTTCTCTTACCACTGGCTTGATAAGCACGGTCTCCCATTCAAACAAAGGACGCTTTCCTCGTTTAATTCGGTTTGCGTTGCTTGCATTAGCCACGCACTTATACCCTTCTGATATAAATAACTTATCAGGTGTGGAGTAGCAGACCGCGCTAAACACGGGTACAGTAAATTTAATTAAACTTATTAATCTATCCTTTGCTTTAAATTTTGTGTTTTCAGCATTTCTCACAAAATTAGGATTGACTTCCATCGCAGTGGGTTCATCAAAAAGCCTTTGTGTAACTGTAATTTCTGCTATGGCTTTGGAATAGTTCTTAAGCCAAAAACACACCTTTAATGAATCGCCAGTCCGTTCAAAGGTTGCTACAAATTTTTCCGGTCTAATATCGCCGGAGTTCATTCGCAAACCGATTGGAAGTAGCAAAGCAAGATTATCAAATGGCATTGGTATGTCTTTAGGAAAATCACTAGGCACTACGTCTTTAAGTGGTTTTCCCTTCATCCAATCGTCCATTTTTGTTTTTAATGAAATCTCTTCTGACAAGTCAAACCACACATGTTTGACCGGACTGAACGGGATGTCTTTTATAATAGTTGCTATGTTTGGACTCATGTTTACCTCCTATGCAAATACCTCCTCATTAAGTTTGACTGCCTTACCGACAGGGGGACGAAAGTCTTTGTTCTGAGTAACTAACCAAAGAAGTGGGGCTTGATGACGCCACACGATATCGTTCTCGACATAGCCATCGGTGAATACAATTACACATTCGGTTTGAATGTTCTTACTAACTAGGTATTCACTGACAGATGAAACCCTAGTTCCCCCGCCACCTATGGGTTTGAGCATGTGTTCAATCCCTGCATAGTTCCCAGTAAACAATTGTTCACCATGCACTTTGCTGTCCCACCACACCACGCGAATTTTGTCCGGCGAGACTGTATCTGCAATAGAGACCAGTTCCGAGGCAAAGGCCGCAAGTTCCCGACCACCGATAGATCCGCTAGTGTCGATTGCCACCGTTATCTCACCCACCGTTTCGCTGATGGTGCTTGGCATGTACACATCATTAGCCAAGAGACGACGGTTAAACTTGCGCCATGTGTAGTCATCCTTGCCAACACACTGAGACAGAATAAACTCACGCAATGCCTCACGCCAATCCACCTTCGGTTCGAGCAGTTCCTCGATCTGTCTGCTTTTATTACCACCAAGGATACCCGCCAACAGACCACCCTCACGCAACGCTTTGTCGATGCCTTCGGCAATCTTCTTCTCGTCAAACTCACCACCCGCCTCAATGTCATGCTCATCGAGCGAATCATTGTCATTGAGATTCTTCAAGAGTTTGTCGATGTCCGTCTGACCTTTCTCGTCATTTAGCGTTTCACCCCCCTGTGAACCTTTATCCTGACCGTTGGGTTTCCCGTTATCGCATGGTTGTTGCGGTTGTTGTTTGTCCAATTCCTTCTTGCGTTTGTTCAGGAAGTCATAGACTTGTATAACAGACCAGTTGCGGAACTTAACATTCCACAATGCACCCGGCGGGAGTTGGATCATGGGATCATCGATCACAGCAATCATATCGTTCACGACAAAGTCAGCCGCGATGTTTGCTAGTTTGCGATTCTCACGGAAGATGCGCTTGTGGTGCGTCACATGCCGAAAGAACACATGACCATTCTCGTGCAACACTAGGCCATTGATCTGTGCATCCACACACTTCTCCATGAACTTGCGACCATAGCGTTTGTTCAAGCCATCGGTGTATGCGGTTGGCACATTGTCTTCGACACTGCTTTGACCCAAGAGAATGATGCCACCCAACTGCATTGTCTTAGGATGTTTCAACAGAAACACATGGGACTTGCGTAGTCTTTCTTCTTGCTTATCCATCATGCACCTTCCTTTCCGTATTTGATTTCATACATCTTGTTCCACAACTCTTTGCATTTTTTAGCATCGTCTAACTTTCCTTTGTTTTCAAACAAAGTTATTGTTCTCCACAAAGCATCCATCAAAACACTACATTCTTCGTCATCTAATATTTCTTTAACTTTGCTCATATCACTCTCCTTACAGTAGTCCATGATTCTCGGTAGCCCACTTCGTTACTTCAGGATTTGATCGAGCCATCCGTGCCTTAGAACTGCGTAACAACATTACAAACCATACCGTTTGGATCTCGATGTTCTCAATCCGATTCACGAACTTCTGAAACTTATTGAGTTTGTCCTGAGAGTCGATGCCATCCAAGCCTTGGAAGATCATCAGTAACAAGGGAGCCATATCCTTCGGCATAGTCACATTCTCAGGATCAGCCACGATGTCATCGAACTGCGTAACGCTTGTGTTCAGGGAAACGAATGTCATCATGTCCCTTGCACCACGCTCACCGATTGTGCCCGCCAACAAACCAAGCATTACATTCTCAGAGAAGTTAGCCTTGATGATCGTGTCGCACTTGGCAAGAGAACGGGGAGAAACGAAACTGATCTGTGGCTTGGATGGTTGGAACACATACGGATTGTCGTGTTGATCTGCATCACGATAAGACTTGAGCATCCGTGAATACATCTGTACGCAAGCACGAATCACCGGACTGATTCCGTTTTCACCTGCCCATGAAAGCCAAAGTTTCGGGCTTGGTTTCTCCATCTGTACGATTGTCAGACGATTGGCTGTGTGTGCAGGGAGAGCATCGCCCACACCATCTGTCATGTTGTTAGATGTTGCGAACACAATAGACCCTTCGGGCAGTGGCTCGTCACCGATTGTCCGCTCAAGATACATACGGGTATAAATCGGTTGCAACAACTTGGGAACCTTCAGTGCCTCGTCGATCATGATGACCTTCTTCTTACCATTACGCATCTTGAACAAAGCACTCACATAATATTCTAGGGTTTTGGTGCTGTGATCAGGAATGCTTGCGGCAATGTCCATGATCTCTTTGTTCGGGCCATCGACATAGATGTAGTCATACTCATCCGCATTGGGCATCTCTGCCTCTAGATCCCGCAAGATAGAAGTCTTGCCGCATCCGGGTTCTGATAGCACCATGATTGTGTTGGTGATACCGATGGTCTTGACTGCGTCCTTGACCTCGTCAATGGTCAGGGTTGGGTATGTTGTAATTGCGCTCATATGTACCTCCTAGATTAAAGATTAACTAAACCGAACTTGTTCATGATCTTGTCCATCTCGGACTTCACATGCGACCTTGTGGCATCAGACTCACGAATGTCTTTAGCCGTTACATCATTCAGGGTTGCCAATAGATCTTGGCGCATATCCTCCAGTCTTGAATCCCCTGTCAAATTAAATTCTTTGAGTAACTCACACATCTCCTTCGCTCCGTCAATCGTCCCCTCATAGACCTTCGGGCGACGAACTTTCCCATCTCCCTCGGCCTCCACTTCACGACAAGCATGAGCAATGCGTTTGATGAACTCCACCAAACGCTCGGTGGCATCCCGCATGATTTCCTCAACTTTACTGCTTGCTTCAGATGCATAGTGCTTCTCCAATTCTTCCTTAATATCATTGGCGATTGCTACCCTAAAATCGTTTTCAGGTACGGGGTGAACGAATAATTTGATGCGGAACTTCGATGCGACTTGGTCAGCCGACGGATACTCGTTGGCATCGAACATACTGCCTTGCTTGAACGCCATACCCGCGACAATGTCAGGATACTTGGCTACGAACTCTTGCTTCAGTATCTCGTACTCTTGTTCTAACGCATCGAACTCGTTCTTGAACTTCTGAAGCATGCTCACAGGCAAGTACCGATTCGACCCCGACCAGTCATAGGTACGCTTCTTTACCCAGTTATAGATCGTCTGCCGATGATTAAGAAGTTTCTTATGGGTTGGATCACCCGCCAACAAATGTTTAACAACGCGTGCGGCATTGTCATCAGCATTGTGTGCGGTAGTAACTTCTTTAGAGATGGCTTGATCTTGCTTGGTTGCCGACCACACATTTACTTCGACGTTCACAATCATACCGCTTGTTGCAAGCGATACCATCACAGGGGGTTTGTTCATTGTCATGTTCATATCATTCTCCTTCATAGTTAACAAACGGGGATAGGGCATTGTCTTTCATGATCTCGTCATACACACGGGCAAGATACGAACGGGCAGGTTCTTGCCATTCAATCTTCTCCATCTTGGCAACCTCTGCTGTATCTTTGATCTGCTCCATGCAATACAGGCAAGCATCACGCCACGCGATCTCGTAGACGAACTGAATTGATTGGGGCATGTCACCGTTGAAGTATTCTTGCGCTAAGATGTTTAGTCTTTCACGTCTGTCTGAAAGAATCTTTTCAGGGTTTGGTCTGTACGAAAGACTAGCATTCGGATTTATCTGCATCGTTTAACTCCTTTAGTATTGTTTGCATCTGCATATCTAACGTGCGGTTTTGCTCAAACAACTCCACAACCCGTGAACGCAGTTTGTTGACTTCATAATTGGCATTCACTAGATCCATCTCATACGACTTGGCACGCTCAAACTCCTGTTCGTATTTGTTTCTCCAGTACTTCACCTTGTCCGACTCTTTATGGAATGGGTCAGTCATCTTTCTTCTCCTTTTTCTCGTTACGAATGTCACGCCATATCACTACGCCTATGCCTACAACAACTAAAACTACAAACCAAACTAACCCTTGCGCGGCTTGTGCGGCTTGTCCCGACTCGTACCACCACGATGTTTTCATTTGTCATCTCCTCCGGATATGATGCACGCCAAGAAATACACGCAGAACGCTATGCAGATCAGTCCCAACGCACCGTTTAACGCTCGTAGGAACTCAGCGATCTCACTCATTGGGAACCCCTTTCTGTAAAACACAGTTAATCTGATGGGGTTGCACATTGAATGTGTACTTACGCTCATCCATGGCAACTATCGTCACCAACTCAGCGATCCGCTCGACATAGCACGGTCTGTTGTTGAACCGCACGACATCGCCGATCTTCACTTCACCCCCCTCTGAATTGAATAACTTGTAGGTTGTCTTCGGGTTGGGCTGTGGCTGTGCCGGATACGCATGGGGCACTGGGGTTATCCTCATTTGACGATTCCTCCTTTGTTGTTGATTCCCTTAAGATCTTCTTTATTGAAGTCGAACACGGGGAAGTAGTGCCCCTTGTGCATGGGCACGACACCGAACGAAACCTTGATGCCGTTACGCTCCTCGTCTTCGGTTTGGCATGGCACACAGGTGTGATACTCCATGCGATGTGGCGGTAGAAAACATCCGCAAAACAAACATTGGCTCATGCTCTTGACCCTCCTTTAACATATGTATAGCCGATGAACAGGTCATCGCTGAACGTCTCGTACTGATACGCACGCTTGGTTTTGCGATACACAAACGCATCTTCGGTGCTTGTGCGCTTCACTTTCTGCCACGGGTGTAGGGCAGGGTTGTTTGCCTTCTTCATGGCTTGCCTTGCGGCCTTGTTTTCCGGTTTCATCTTTGATACCTCCTAGGTAGTTAGGGCAAGTGTTGCTCGCCCAGATGGTTAAGGTTGGTTTGGTGTAGAACACACCAAGGGAAGCGCAAAATAGCGTTAACATTAACTCGCGGTTTTGTTAAGTCTGTTCTACGCTTCCGAAGTTATGTTCTAAGGGATTGTATAGATCTACATTTTTGTGTCCCCTGCTTTTTGGCAGTCACCTGTAGGTGAAAGGTTAAGGACTGAGTGAGGGTCAGGGTGCCAACCTGATGGTGAATAACCGCCGATCATATGGCGATACATCGCTCACTCTTTTCGGAGCCGGTACTGCTCGGTAACTATTTAGAATCAGATGCAATGTGGTTCGGTATTCCAATCCCTACCATTTTGTTATGGATCTGCATGAGACTTGACTCGCTCCAGTAATGCAGAGGTTGTCGTTCTTCTTGTAACAGACCGCGCTTGGTTTCATGGTTGCTGAGATTGCCCGACTCGGCACAAGGCAGAGATGAGACAAATAGCAGTTCACCCCGTCGTGAAACGGGAATGAACCCCTACGCCTACGGCTACGGCGATGGTTGCCCACCGCGCTGTGGATTGTTAAAGAACGATTCACCCGTGGGTGAAATTACGAACGGCGATACAAATTAACTGCTACTACAATGATATTATACCACATACATACCTTTAAACCAAGGGTTTTATATGACTTTTTTACGGGGGGCTGGCGGGTTGAGCGGGGTGAATGTGGTTCCAGCGGTTCCAGTGAAAAAAAGACCATGTTGGAACCTTGGAACCGTGATTTTAATGGGGGTGATGAGTGCTAAGTTATTGATTTATATATATAAAATATTTAGTAGTAGTAGTAGTAGTAGAGAGAAAATAGCGTGGTTCCAAGGTTCCAGTGAAAAAAGAGCGATTTCCCTTTTGCAAAAAATTACTTGTTGTGCATCGTGTGTTCCCACTCTCTTGCTCACATAATTTTCTAAGTCTCCCCCCTGTTAAAAAACGCTGGAACCTTGGAACCTTGGAACCGGACATCAAAAAAGCCTTGCAAATCAAGCACTTACACGGTTCCAATTTTTTCAAAAAATGGCGTTTCACCGGAACGTGAAACACTAAATAGCGTTCTTGGCTTGGAACCCTATCAATTTCCGTAATTCTATACGATGCAAGTAGTATGCGTCGCTCTTCTGTCCCTAATTTTGATCAACGCGCTTACTCACGCGCTCACAGACACATAACTGGTTTCAAACAGGGTGGCGCCAAATTTTAGGCACAAAAAAACCCCGACCAGTCAATCGACTGATCGGGGCAGGGTCTTACTTCAAAGCGCCTTTGAATGACGCGAGTGCCTTGTCTAACTTAGCAAGGTCTGCTGTCTCATCGCCCTTAGCCTTTGCGTTAATGCAACGCTGGCGGATAACAGCCAAGGCGCCTTTATCGGGAGCCGTTAACCACTCATAAAACAACGCAGTCGGGGCGCGATCATTCTTGATACCGTTATCTTCCCTGAAAATCTTCTTAGCATCATTCTTAAGATCACGCAGTCGATTAGAGACATACTTATTAAACTTATCGCGCGTCTCTTTGATCAGGCTATGCTTAGCCGGCTCCTCGTTTTTCAACGCGCCAAAAGCCTGTTGAGAGTACGCGAAAGCAGTATGTACATCTAAGACAAATTTGTCGGCCTTCGCGTGACTGAGCATTTTTTGCTCAGACTCACACTCTACCCAATTGCCATCTGCGGACACGAAATACCGGCTAGGGTTCAACTCATGCCAAGATTTCGCATATCCTTTACGCAATTCTTCTTTGATCTCATCGGTATAGGGATCGTCTGAAGTACCTAAGCCAGGGATCAACCGCATCAACTGTCTAACGATACTTTGACTGTTAGCCTGAGCCTTAGCCTGTTGATAACCGCCGTCTGATATTGACACAACAGTCGGGGCAAAAGTTGAAACGCCGACAGCGGATGCTGTTGCGGATACTGCGGGGGCTGTTGTTTTAGCCATTTTTGATGCTCCTAAAAAGGAATCGGAAAACGCCGACACGCTGAGAGACAACGCTGTCTCTCTAACCTCTATTGTACGCCTATTAGATCCCTAATGATAGTTTCAGAGATAGGTGAAACACTAAATAACGCGCTTGCTCAGTCGCTCAGACCGCGTGGTCGCGCCCGCGCGCACCGACACATAACTGGTATCAAAGGGCCGAAGCCCCTTGGTTAAGCCAGACCGAACTGCTTCCTGTCGCGCTTGATCATGCGTGTCGCGACAAAGATAGTCCAGAGTGAGTGTTTGTTGAAGCCATAAAGCCAGAGTGCGTACCAGATTCCCCAGCATTCAATGGTGCTCTTATAATCAAATACGTTATTTTTATACATGATGCTCTCCTAGTTGATGGGGGCCGAAGCCCCCGGTTGATTACTGATCTGTACGTCCAATCCACGATGCGCCAATCACACTGGGGAACCATTCCGTAAAGTACTTGGATTCACACATCGACTTACACCATACTCTGCCAGTGCTAGCAGGCTTATGTGGCTCAACGATCCCCTCTACAATGTATGGAGCATTGTCTACATGTACTACATCGCCTGTCTGAACAGGCGCTTGGGTTGCTGTATATACTAATTGCATGATGCTCTCCTAGTTGATGGGGGCCGAAGCCCCCGGTTGATTACAGATATTCAACAGCAGACCAGACAGCTTGCGTCTGGTATTTATCCCGATTATCGAGACAATTCTCTTGCAAGAACTCGGCGGTTAACTGCTTCGCCTCCTCTTGCGTTACCTGATGCTTGCGGTAGATCGTTACCCGTCGCATACGACGGGCAAACATGTCGTCTTTGTATTGCCCCTTATCGGTTGGGTTAACCAAGAACATAATGATGCTTAGGTTCCCGTATTGCATGATGCTCTCCTGAGTGAAGCGGAAGATACCGCCATGACTCCATTATACTATTCTACCGCATGGGGGTCAACGATTCAGGGTATGACGACCCCACCCGTACCCCACCCCCCCGAGATGGCTATATGGTACCTGCGTCCCCCATACCCC
>JACCDX010940691.1_pt1 | contig 14432 bp, 15 predicted proteins | sample 7449681 | NCBI WGS metagenome assembly JACCDX01 (sample SAMN15323450, study PRJNA562643) | freshwater metagenome | isolation source: river surface water | place: USA:Blue River Watershed | collected 2017-08-18
AGTGAAACGTCAAATGTTCCACCACCGAGGTCGAAGACGAGAATTGTCTGCTCTTTATCTGCCTTATCAAGACCATATGCAAGAGCTGCTGCAGTTGGCTCGTTGATGATACGTAAAACGTTAAGTCCTGCGATCTCACCGGCTTCCTTAGTTGCTTGACGCTCTGCATCAGAGAAATATGCAGGCACTGTAATCACAGCATCTGTGACTGTGTCACCAAGATATGCCTCAGCATCGCGCTTGAGCTTCTGGAGAACACGAGCAGAGATTTCTTGTGCTGTGTATGCCTTGCCATCAATATCCATTGTCCAGTTGGTACCCATGTGGCGTTTTACTGAACGGATTGTTCGCTCCACATTGGTTACTGATTGACGCTTAGCAACTTCACCGACGAGAACTTCGCCATTCTTTGCAAATGCAACGATCGATGGGGTTGTGCGAGCGCCTTCTGCGTTAGCAATAACTGTTGGTTCTCCACCTTCAAGAACTGATACGCAGCTATTTGTTGTTCCGAGGTCGATGCCGACTGCTCTAGCCATTTCATTACTCCTTCTACCTTGATAGAGATTTCTCTCGTCTCCCGAGCCGATCTGGGTCGGGGCTTGCGGGAAGACCTGAGTCGATTCTAGCCAAAGGGTTGAGTCGATGCGACTCAGGTTTCTTGATACCTATAACTGGGAGGGAGGGCTCTTTATTCCCGCAGCTTTAGCCGTAGGTGTCGCGGGGGCCTCGCCCGTTGGAGATTGAGCGGAGCCCACGCTTCCATGAAGGAGCCTGAGGGCCGATAAAGCTTAAAGATTCCACGAGAGCACCTGGTGCTGATGCTCGGATGGTCTGCAAGATCTCAAATTGAGCGATATTGAGTTGGGTCGCCCATGCGGTGGAGGAGCATTGGATAAGGAGCTTTCCATCGAGTAGTGAGATGGGTTCGGCATGTTGGGCGACCTCTGCCCCGACGATCGATGGCCAGGTGGCGAAGAGGTTTCCTTCAGCAAGGCCTGAATCCCACTCGCGGTCTTTCACAAGATCTCCCAAGATGTCGCTGACGAGTGTGGGATCTCCTGGAGTCTGTCCTCTCTCAGGACGGGGGCGTGACTTCTTAATAAATCCAGTCTTATAGGTGTGGAAGAGATCGAGGGCGAGATCGCGCTTTGCCATCACTACCCCTTTCTCACTTCTCCTGGGCTCACAAAGAACTTTGCAGATAGTAGTTCAGCAGGGAGATCGCTTTCAACAGCGGTGGTGATGATTGTCTGTTCAGCAAGAGTGGTCACAGCAGCTAACTGTTGGCGGCGAGGAGTATCAAGCTCAGCGAAGATGTCATCCAAGATAAGAACTGGGTCTGCGCCTTCACTTTTGAGAAGTGTGTAGCTACCAATTCGTAGTGCGATAGCCATCGACCATGACTCTCCATGGCTTGCATATCCTTTTGCGGGAAATTCTCCTAAGTGAAGATGGAGATCATCTCTATGAGGGCCAATTAACGATGCGCCTCTATCCATCTCTTGTTTAGCTACTTCAATAGCGCGAGCTTGAAGAAGCTCCGCGTTCTCTGCAACATCGGCTGTGAGTCCCTCGGTTGATGATTTATAGGAGATAGATGCTGCCTTAACTTCATTAAGGTTCTTATAGTGCTCACTCACATGAGGCCCTAAATCATCTACCAATTTCACACGCTCTGCCGATAACTCCGCTCCAAAACGGATGAGTTGTTCTGTCCATGGCTCGAGTGCACTTTGTGGTGCTCGTGTCTTAAGGAGTGTGTTGCGTTGTCTAACAACTCGATCATAATCTGCAATCACACCAGCAAGTCGTGGTGTTTGAGTAATAAGTAGTTTATCGAGGAAGTTTCTTCTGTCGGTAGGTTCACCTCTTACGAGATCTAAATCTTCTGGTGAGAAGTAAACAATTTGGAGTGCTCCCAGAATTTCTCGTTGTGATTTCACAGCGTTTCCATTGAGGCGAGCTCTATTTGCTTTATGTGCATTAATTTCAAGATCTACTTGGAGTGTGCGCTGATCGCGTTCAATCTCAGCTCGGATAATTGCCTGCTCGCTATTTCCTGCAAGTAGTGGTTGGTTGGTGGAGACGCGGTGAGATGAGAGGTAGGCGAGATAAATCAAACTCTCTGCGATATTCGTTTTGCCTGAACCGTTATTGCCAATAAAGGTGGTGGGTCCTGGGGAGAACTCAAGCTCGAGATTTTCGTAGGAACGAAAGTTGGTGAGCGCAAGGCGTGTAACGCGCATAAGAAGTTATCTTCTTATGATGCGTAACGCATAGGCATTAAGAGGTACTTATAGCTATCGATTGATGGGCTATTAGGCTCTGCACGACCTGTGAGGATCGCTGGTTTATTCGATCCTGTAAACGAGATTTGAACAAATGGTGTTCCCACTGCTTGGAGACCATCTGCTAAGAATGTTGGGTTGAAGGCGATTGAAATTGGCTCACCGTTTAAGAGAACTGGGATTGTTTCAGTTGCTTGAGCTTCTTCACCGGTTCCTGCCTCTAGTGAGACGCCACCATCGCTAAATTCAAGACGCAGTGGAATTGTTTTATCTGCAACAAGTGCAACGCGGCGGACTGAATCTAGGAATGGTGCTACTTCAATCACTGCTGTTGTTGATGCTTCAGTTGGTAGAAGGTGGCGATATGGAGGGAAGTTTCCATCGAGCATACGAGATGTCATCGACTTGCCTTCTCCTGCAAAACCTGCGAGGCGATCAGAACTCGTAGCTGGTGCAAATGAGAGTGAAACACTCTTTGAACCTGTGAGAGATTTTGCAGCATCTGCAATAGTGCGAGCGCGCATCAACGCAGTTGTTGAAACACCAGGTGTTGCTGGATCCCAAGTAAATTCACGAACAGCTAAACGGTAACGGTCAGTTGCTGCGAGTGTGACTTTATCTTCTTCAATCTCAACATGAACACCTGTGAGTGTGGGTAGTGAATCATCGCGACCTGCTGCAATAGCAACTTGTCCCACAGCTGTTGCAAAGAGGTCGGATGCAATCACACCCGTGCGCTCTGGAAGCTCTGGAAGATTTGGATATTCAGAGATAGAAAGAGTGGGAAGAGTAAATTTTGCTGAACCGGAAGTAACCAACACTCGTGATCCATCGAGAGCGATAGTGATTGGTTTATTCGGAAGTGAGCGAGAGATCTCAGCGAGAATTTTTCCTGGAACTAGAACTTCGCCTTTTTCAAAGATATCTGCTGTGAAAGCTGACTTACTTGAAGTCTCTAAATCTGAGGCGGAGAGGATTACCTGATCTCCTGTGGCGTCAATCTTGATTCCAAGGAGCTCTGTCTTAATAGGGCGTGTTGACAGGGAGCGGGAGACCCAGTTAACTCCCTCAGTTAATGCATGTTGATCTACTGTAAATTTCACGCCGAAGCCCTCGTTCCCATCGTGTACTCAACCTATGAGCAATTCTATGGTTGGAGTTTGGCATAGATTGGTGACAGAAGAGAATGGTGATTATTTGAAGAGTAACTCGAAAAGTAAGGTGTGGGTTCGCTTGGGGAAGGAAGATTTAGATATATAAGTAGTAGTAGTAACTGCACCCAATCTCTGTGGAGAAGGGGTAAAAGTGCCCGTCACCGCCTATAAATTATCCTTTACGCTTGTGGATAAGTGGATAGAAGCTGTGGATGAAACGTGTATAAAGACGGTCTACTTTTTAGATCTTAAAGCTAACTCCCACAAATCGACCTATAAACAAGCGTGATATCCGCAGAAATAGCTCCTTATCCACAGTTATCCACATTTTGTCCACATCTGGGGGTAAAGTGGGTAAAACGGACATCTATAAAGTGGACATCCCGGCTTTAAGGTAGAGAGTTACAGGTTAAAAAGAGCTCTGCTGCTTGAGCTTCATAGTGATCTCAGTGACCGAGTTGAAGTGAGCTCGTCGCTGATTCATTAACTCACGGATCTTACGGTCGGCATGCATCACCGTGGTGTGGTCACGCCCACCAAAGGTCTGACCAATCTTAGGCAGGGATAAATCGGTGAGTTCGCGGCAGAGATACATAGCGATCTGGCGGGCATCAACCAATGCGCGAGAGCGAGAGGTGCCACAGAGATCTTCCAAAGTGAGTCCAAAGTGGGCTGCTGTCTGAGCCATGATCGCCTCTGCTGTGATCTGAGAGTTATTCTCATTAGGCATCAAATCGCGGAGAACAATCTCAGCTAGCCCCATATCCACCACCTGGCGGTTAAGGCTTGCAAAAGCTGTCACACGAATAAGAGCACCTTCAAGCTCACGAATATTTGTGGTGATCTTACTTGCGATAAATTCAAGAACATCATCAGGTGCGTTAAGGCGATTCTGTGCTGCCTTCTTACGCAAGATCGCAATACGAGTTTCAAGCTCCGGTGGTTGAACATCGATAGGAAGTCCCATAGCAAATCGAGAGCGGAGCCGATCTTCAAGAGTGGTCAGTTTGCTTGGCGGGCGATCAGATGAAATAACAATCTGCTTCTTTGCATTATGCAATGTATTAAAGGTGTGGAAGAACTCTTCTTGTGTGCGCTCTTTATTTTCCAAGAATTGAATATCGTCAATCAAAAGAATATCGAGATCGCGGTAGCGGCGTTGAAAAGATGTTGCTTTATCATCACGAATAGAGTTAATAAAGTCATTGGTAAATTCTTCAGAAGACACATACCGGACGCGGATATTTGGAAATAATTCTCGAGAGAAGGCACCAATAGCGTGAAGTAAATGTGTCTTACCCAAACCAGATGCACCATAGATAAAGAGCGGGTTATATGCCTTTGCTGGTTCTTCAGCGACAGCTAAAGCTGCAGCTCGTGCAAAACGATTTGACTCACCCGCAACAAATGTTTCAAATGTGTAGCGTTCATTCAGTTGCGAAGATGAATCACTGTTAGATGTGATCAATGTAGGTGCAGAAATTGGTGAAGATGGACGAGGTGTCTGCGCCTCAACAGGTGTCTCTGGAATATCTGCGAGCTCAATACTTTCATCGACCATCACTGCGATATTTGCAGGCCCACCCAACTCACGAGTGAGCACCTCATTTATTGTGGGGCGAAGACGAGATTCAAGAACTTCCTTTGCGAATGTATTAGGAGCTGCCACAAGAAGGCTTGTTGGGCCACCATCGTTATTAGGAAGAAGACCCAACGGTTTAGTCATCACTAAAAAAGCGCGATGTTGAGGTTCTCCCGCAGAGATATCCAGGACTATCCGATCCCAGAGCGAGGAGAGCTCTGTGGCGCTAAGCGTCATTTTCTCCCCCAAATCCCTGGATTCGTTATCCACAAAGTTATCCACAGGGTGTGGTCTAAAGTAGGGGTTTAGCCTTACAAATCAACCAATTTCGACGGATACCTGTGGAGAACCCGCAAAGTAGACCCTTTCCGCCAAATAAGCAAGTAGTTATCCACAATTTAGAGCCCCCAAAGCTCTATATCACGAGTTTGACTCCCCGCTATCCACACCCTTACCGTTACCTCCTTGCTTCCCCCGTATTTCTGACCTGATCGGCGAGCCCACCAGCTCGCCACTATTACCTCTGGAGTTCTCATGACAAAGCGCACCTACCAACCAAACTCACGCCGTCGCGCCAAGAAGCATGGCTTCCGCGCTCGCATGGCTACTCGTGCAGGTCGTGCAGTTCTCGCTGCTCGTCGCGCAAAGGGTCGCTCACGCCTCTCAGCGTAAGCTCACACTAGTTAATAGGTCGAGCAGAGATAGCCTCTCGTGCTGCCCACACGCGCACGCTTAACTTCACCCTCTGATTTCGCTAAGGCAACAAAGAGCGGATCGAGAGTTGCTACACAGAACTTTGTCGGATACCTCTACATCCAACCTGCAACAACTGATGCCGCAAAAGCCGGGCTCATTATTGGAAAGAGCGTCGGGGGATCTGTGCAGCGCCACCGCCTCTCTCGCCAAGTGCGACATCTCATTGCTCCACTTCTTCCCAACTTCCCAGAAGGATCACTGCTTGTGATCCGAGCACTAAATAACCAGAGTGAGAATCTCCCAGAAGAGATTTCATATCTCACCTCATCACTTTTGAAAAAGGTAGCTTCACGAAAGGCAGGTGTGTGATGAAAAAGATTACATCTGCTCTTATTGAGCTCTATCAGAAATTTTCAGCAACACGAGAGCCGCGCTGTAAGTATTACCCATCATGTTCTAACTATGCGATCACAGCAATTAACCGTTACGGATTTAAAGGAGTTGTGATGGCGCTCTGGCGTTTAGTGCGATGCAACCCTTGGTCTCACGGCGGTGTTGATTATGTAGATGCCGATATCGATAGCGCAGATGCAAAGAATAAGTTAAATAACCAGCGAAATACACAGGTTTCCAGCGTCAAAGAAATGGAAGGGGTCCGCTAATGGGCTTTATCTTAGATCCACTATATAACCTGGTCTCAGGAATCATGATTGCAATTCATAAATTGCTCTCACCAATCTTCGGACCAAACTCAGGTGTGACATGGACACTCTCCATCATGGGACTTGTGGTTCTCATCCGCATTATCTTGATTCCACTCTTTGTAAAGCAGATCAAGAGCCAACGCGCTATGACAGCTTTGCAGCCACAGATGAAGGCGATTCAAAACAAATACAAGGACGATCGCCAAAAGCAATCAGAAGAGATGATGAAGCTCTATAAAGAGCATAAGACAAATCCACTTGCATCATGTTTTCCAATTATTGCTCAAGCACCAGTGATGTTCGCACTCTTCACAGTGCTTAATGGAATTGCATCTGATAAGCCTCATGGATTTATGAAGGGTGATTACCTGACCTCAGCTGCACAAGCGAAATTCTTTGGTTCACCAATCTCTGAATCTTTCCTTGGATCAGATCAGATGACTGTAAAGATTGTGACAGTTGCACTGATCGCTTTAATGTCTGCAACTACCTTCACAACCCAGAAGCAGTTGATGACTAAGGGAATGCCAAAGATGGATTCCAGCAACAATATGATGTTGCAGCAACAGAAAATTATGTTGTATGTATTTCCAGTTATCTTTGCAATCTCAGGTGTGAACTTTCCTGTTGGAGTTTTGATTTACTGGTCAACAACAAATATCTGGACATGGGGCCAGCAGTACTATGTGATTAAGCGAAACCCCACACCAGGATCTCCTGCCTATGAAGAGCTCCAGCGCAAGCGTGCCCACAAGGCGAGAATCGACTCAAAGGAGATCTCACCTGAGACCCCATTTGAGGCTCCAGAAACCCCTAAATTTGAAGGCCAGCGTAAGCAGCCTAAGAAGAATAAAAAGAAGAAGAAGTAATACGGACATTTACTATCAAATAGGTATATAAACGCATAATTCACCCTACTAATGGAGAGAAAATGAGCGAGACTGTAGAAGCAACAGAGGCTATTGAGCCAAAGAAGGCCCCTAAGAGCGCGGCCAAGCTAGAGGAAGAGGGCGATATCGCCGCTGACTACCTAGAGGCGCTCCTTGATATCGCAGATCTCGATGGCGATATCGATATCGATGTTGAAAATGGTCGTGCATCCCTGGCTATCGTTGGAGGAAAGCTCAACCACCTCGTGGGAAAGAATGGAGAGGTTCTCGATGCCCTCCAAGAGCTCACACGCCTAGCTGTTCAGACAGCATCCGGAGATCGCAGCCGCCTTATGCTCGATATTGAGAACTTCCGTGCCGACCGCCGCAAGGAGCTCACAGCCCTTGCAAAGAAGCTTGGCGAAGAGGCAAAGTCCAAAGGCGAGCAGATCAAACTTGAGCCAATGAACGCCTTTGAGCGCAAAATTATCCACGACACAATCCAGGATATGGGTCTGACCTCAGAGTCTGAGGGCGAAGATCCACGCCGTTTTGTCGTTATCTTCCCTTCCTAAAGGTTCTGGTTTCACGTGGAACAAGAGCTCGACACCCTTATAGCTCGCTACTTTCCTGAGCGTGGGGATGAGGTTCGAGCCTATGCCGAGTTCCTCAAAGGGGCAGGTATTGAGCGTGGGCTGATTGGCCCTCGTGAAGGGGAGAGGATCTGGGATCGTCATATCTTTAACTCCCTCTTTGTCACAGAGCTCTTACCTCAAGGTGCCTCCCTCTTTGATATCGGTTCAGGGGCAGGTCTACCTGGAATTGTGATCGCTCTGGCTCGTCCAGATTTGAAAGTGACCCTTATTGAGCCTCTGGAGAGGCGTGTGGAGTTCCTTAAAGAGGCAACAGCAGGCACTGATATCCAGGTTATTCGTGGCCGAGCCCAGGATGTGAAGAAATCAGCAGACTTTATTACCGCACGAGCTGTTGCACCCTTAGATAAATTAAAGAAGATGTGCTGGCATATGCTCAAAATGAATGGCTCCCTCCTTGCCATGAAGGGGGAATCTGCCTCAAAGGAGATGGAGGGGGTCCTCCATGCGAGCCTGCATGAGATCACCCTTGAAGGAATTGGCATGGGACGCATCGTTGAGGTGAAGAAGCTCCCGAAATAGGTGGTTGAATACTGCCGTGGATGATTCACGTGAAACAAGCGCAAAGGTAATAGGCGTACGCCGCCTTAAAGAGGCGATGGCTAAGCCTGCCTCTACCCGCATCATCACTGTGGCCAACCAGAAGGGTGGGGTGGGAAAGACCACCTCCACAGTCAATATCGCAGCAGCCCTGGCTATGGGTGGCCTTCGAGTCTTGGTAATCGACCTCGATCCTCAAGGAAATGCCTCCACAGCCCTAGGTGTGGAGCATCGCACCAGCGCAGGTATCTATGAGGTCCTTATGGGCACATCTGAGATTACAACTGTTATTCAAAAGGTTGCAGGTTTTCCAGAGCTCGACTGCATTCCATCTAATACATCACTAGCTAATGCAGAGATCAATCTCGTCTCAATGGTTGCAAGAGAGCTTCAATTAAAAGAAGCAATTGATCAAATCAGCGTTAATTACGATTACATTTTTATTGATTGCCCTCCATCTCTTGGACTTCTAACCATCAATGCATTTGCTGCATCGAAAGAGTTAGCAATTCCAATTCAAACTGAGTACTACGCACTCGAAGGTCTCTCACAATTACTTGAAACATATGCACTCGTAAAGAAGCGACTCAATCCAACATTGAATCTTTCAACAATTATTCTCACCATGTTTGATTCACGCACACGACTTTCCAATGATGTTGCTGCAAATGTGAGATCACACTTTCCTAATGAACTTATTGATATTCCAATTCCACGCGCTGTTCGAGTCTCTGAAGCTCCTTCATATAACCAAACAGTGATGACATATGACCCACTCTCCCCAGGTGCTATTGCATATATGCAGGTCGCTCGAGAGATTGCAGAACGCGGCAAAGCAAAAGACGAGGTTGTTTTTGACTCTAATGTTGTGAGCATTAATTACAAAGATCAAATGAAGGATGGAATTGCATAATGGCAACAAAGCGCGGTGGTCTTGGAATTAATCTCGATTCACTTATTCCAACATCTCTGACTGTTGAGGGAACAGAAGTTGCAACACAAAACGAAATTCCTCTTTCACAAATTTCTCCTAACCCTCGTCAACCACGAACAGTCTTTGATGAAGAAGCACTCAACGAGTTAATTGCATCAATTAAATTATTTGGAATTCTTCAACCACCAGTTGTTCGCAAAGTTGCAGATGATAAATATGAATTGGTGATGGGTGAGCGTCGATTCCGCGCCGCTAAAGCTGCAGGGTTGAAATCCATTCCTGTCATTATTCGCCAAACACCTGATAATGAACTACTTCGTGAAGCGCTCATTGAAAATATTCATCGCAGCCAACTCAATCCTCTCGAAGAGGGCGCTGCATATCTTCAACTCCTCACCGACTTTGGATGCACCCACGATGAACTTGCAACAAAGTTAGGGCGATCACGACCACAGATTTCTAACACTATTCGCCTCCTTAACCTTCCAGAGTCAGTGCAGAGAAAGGTGGCTGCAGGAATCCTCTCTGCAGGACATGCTCGCGCACTCCTTGGTCTTACCGACGCAACAGAGATTGAGAAGTTAGCTTCTCGCATTGTCGGTGAAGGTTTAAGTGTGAGAGCAACAGAAGAGATCATCGCCACCCACAAACCATCAACAGGTAAGGCTAAGAAGCCATCTTCTAAGGGAGTATCTGGTGCAGGACTTGCTGCAGCAGAGCTTCTAGGAGATTACCTGGACACACGAGTCTCAGTGGAGATGGGTAAAGGCAAAGGCAAGATCACCATTGAGTTTGCAGGAACAGAAGATCTTCAACGCATTGTTGATTTGATTGAAAAAGCGTAATTACAAGAATTAATTAAGCGCAGTCCCGCGGCGCTTCATCTCCTGCTTGACCACACCACCGAGAGCCTTCACACCTTCACGGATGCGCTCTGGAGTTGGGTGGCAGTAGGAAAGACGCATAGACCATGAACCAAATCCATCTGCATAGAAGGCATTTCCTGGAACATAGGCAACCTTGGCAACAATTGCCTTAGGCATCAAAGCTTTTGTGTCGATCTCAGGTGGGAGATTGACCCACACATAGAAACCGCCACCAGGTTTGGTCCACTTCGCCTCTTCAGGAAAGTACTGCTCAAGTGATTCCAACATTGCATCGCGACGGACCTTATAGAGCTCACAGAAGCTTGCAATCTGATCACGCCATGGCTGATCTGCTAGATAACTAGAGATTGTCAGCTGTGTGAAGTTTGATGGACAGAGAATCGATGACTCTGATGCAATCACCAATTTATCTTTAAGAGATTGTGGAACAAGTGCCCAACCCACACGAAGACCAGATGCGATTGTCTTTGAAAATGAGCCTAGATAAATAACATTCTCTGAATCTTCAGCACGCATTGCATTGGGAGATGGCTTATCAAAACCGAGAAGTCCATAAGGATTGTCTTCCACAACAAAGATGCTCTCTTCACGGCAGATGTTGAGAATCTCTGTGCGACGATCTGCAGGAAGGCAGACACCTGTTGGATTCTGGTAATTAGGGATGAGGTAGAGAAACTTAATCTTTCGTCCTGCAGCGCGAACGCTCTTAATTGCTCCACGAAGTGAGTCAGGAACCATTCCATTCTCATCCATCTCCACATGGACAACAGAAGCCTCATATTGGCGGAATGTTCCCAAAGCTCCCACATAGGAAGGTGCTTCAACGAGAACAACATCACCTGGATCGATAAAGATGCGGGAGATCAAATCAAGGGCTTGCTGTGATCCTGTTGTGACAACTACATCATCAGGATTTGCTCTGATTCCTTCAAGTGCCATCACATCACAGATCTGCTCACGCAGCTTTGGATGGCCTTGGCCGCTTCCATATTGAAGAGCTTCAGATCCATTGGTGAGAATTAATTCATTAACAACGCCAGCCATCATCTCCATAGGTAGAGCGGAGAGATTAGGCATGCCACCTGCAAGAGAGACAATCTCTGGGCGTGATGCCACAGCGAAGAGGGCACGGATTTCAGAAGGCAACATTCCAGCGGCTCGCGCAGCAAATCTCTCTTCGAGATGCTGTGGAGCTCCGGTCTGATATCGAACATTTACCTCTGACATGGGCGCAATCTTCCCACACTTAGAGCGCTAGATAGGAGGGAATTAACGAATTCCTGCGCGACGCAGGTCAGAAATCTTCAAAGTTCCAGTCTTGGCATCATCTTCTGCAGAGAGATAAAGGCGTTGGATGGCGATAATAAAACTTTCAGCGATAGTGTCACGAAATTCTGGACGCGCAAGGCGCTCCCGATCATGCTCATTGGTGAGATATCCGCAATCCACACGAATAGCAGGACATTGAGTTAAACGAAGAGCATCCCAACTCTTGGCATGGGTGCGGCAATTAAGTAAATCTGTGCGGGCACATATCTCTCTCTGCACGAGGGATGCAAAGCGCTCACCCACCACAGAGTGGATTCCATGAGCATCACTTCCATAGTAGAAGGTGGCAACACCTTGGGCTGCAGATTGCTCACTTCTATCAGTGTGGAGAGAGATAAGAAGATCGGCCTTGTTCTTATTGGTGAAAGCGATGCGCTCTTCTTCACTTGGATTATTTGCGGCACCTCGGGCTGAAAAGACTGTTGCGCCAAGTGCTAGTAATCGACCTTCAATGCGTTGAGCAATATCAAAAGTGATCTCTGATTCACCATCACCACTACCTGGATCGATCACAACAACTTTATTTGCAAGTGCTGGCCCACGATTTTTCTGAGCAGCACTCTCTCGCAATAGCGTGGGAGCACCACCTGAGATTGTTTTTGTGAGGCGAAGAAGAGCGATGATGGTGGCTGGACCACAACGACCATCAACCTTTGCACCAACAGACTTTTGAAACTCTTTCACAGCGTTCTCTGTGAGCTCACCATAAATTCCATCGACGCGACCACAATTAAATCCCATCTCAGTCAGACGAGATTGGAGAGTGGCCACATCATCACCACGCATCATGGGTGGTTGTTGGAGATAGAGAGATCGATCACCTAATTTCCATCGCGCCTCTTCTAAGGCGCGAAGGGTGGCATCGTTGAGTTCACCTGTGACATGGAGTCCACGCTCTTGTTGAAAAGAGCGAATCTCATCTGGAGATAACTCCTTCATAAGTGGTTTAGATAAAGCCTTCGAGTTCCTTCAAAAGTGCAGGCTTTGGCTTTGCACCGATGATGGTCTTCACAACTTCACCATTGACATAAACATTGAGCATTGGAATAGATGTCACGCCATACTTAATTGCGATAGCTGACTCTTCATCTGTGTTGAGCTTTGCAATTGTGAGCTTATCTCCATGCTCTGCAGCAATATCATCCAAGATTGGAGCGATTGCACGACATGGACCACACCATTCAGCCCAGAAATCCACCAATACTGGCTTGCTGCTCTGAAGAACAACCTGGTCGAAATCTGCTGTTGTTACCTTGATTGGTGCGCTCATTACTTACTCCTATTGATAGTGATTTTCCTACTAAATTCGATACTGCAAGAGTACTAGTGTGAGAGGAATTTCTCAGCATCTAACGCTGCTTGGCAACCAGAACCTGCCGCAGTGATTGCTTGGCGATAGGTGTGGTCAACAAGATCACCACATGCAAAGACTCCAGGAAGGTTAGTTCGCGTTGAACGACCTTCCACCTTCACATATCCCTCACCATCGAGCTCAACTGAGCCCACCACCAACTCAGAGCGAGGAATATGGCCAATAGCCACAAAGAGACCTGTGAAATCTCCAGTGGATTCCTCACCTGTCTTTGTATTGCGAAGCTTTAATCCTTCAACCTTCTGCTCACCCAAGACATCAATGACTTCTGTGTCCCACATAATTTCAAGCTTTGGATTGTTAAATGCACGCTCTTGCATAATCTTTGAAGCACGCAGTGAATCGCGACGATGAATCAAAACAACCTTAGATGCAAACTTGGTGAGAAATGTTGCCTCCTCCACCGCTGAATCGCCGCCACCAACAACTGCAATTACCTGCTCACGAAAGAAGAAACCATCGCATGTTGCACACCAAGAGACACCGCGACCTGAAAGTCGCTTCTCATTTTCTAAACCAATCTCACGATAGGCAGATCCCATTGCAAGAATGACAGATTTTGCCTTCACAACATTTCCAGATCCATCAGTGATGACCTTTACATCACCACTTAGCTCCATAGAGACAACATCATCTGTGATGAGCTCAGCGCCAAAGCGCTTAGCTTGATTACGCATGTTATCCATGAGATCTGGTCCCATAATTCCATCGATAAATCCTGGGAAGTTCTCCACCTCAGTTGTATTCATGAGCGCACCACCTGCTGTGACTGAACCTTCATAGACAACAGGCTTAAGTTCAGCGCGTGCTGCATAGATAGCTGCTGTGTAACCAGCTGGTCCAGATCCAACAATGACAACTTCACGAATATCGGTGCTCATGAGCGCACCTTATCGCGCCTTTACTTGCGGCGGCGGTTCAGTGTTGATGTGGCGAACTCTCGCAAACCTGCGATTTCTGCCACCTTTAACCGTGAGGCAATAAAGAGGTAGGCAAGGCCACTTCCACCCAATACGAAGAGAAGTCGGAGAGCTCGCATCAGAAGAGATCCCTGACCATCTACCCATCCAAAGTAAGTGGAGAGAGCAAAGAAGGGAAGCATTGCAATCAAGGATGCCAATGCGAGTTGGCCATGCTGACCAATAAAGTCGCTAATGCGAAGTGTTCCCACATGCTTTTTAATCAGAGAGAGCGTAATCCATAGCCCCACGATGTAGCTGATAGAAAATGCAATTCCAAGTCCGATTGTTACTTGATCACTTTCTAACTGGGCTAAGAAGAGATAGGAAAGTAAGACTGAAATTATGTTAATGATAAAGATGGAAATCACTTGGGTCTTAGTATCTTCAAAGGCGTTAAACCCGCGCACCAAAATTAGGTTGATACTAAAGGGAACAAGCCCAAGTCCCATCGCTGCCAAC
>JACCDX010437215.1_pt1 | contig 14430 bp, 17 predicted proteins | sample 7449681 | NCBI WGS metagenome assembly JACCDX01 (sample SAMN15323450, study PRJNA562643) | freshwater metagenome | isolation source: river surface water | place: USA:Blue River Watershed | collected 2017-08-18
GATAGTGCTACTGCGGCACAGCCCGTGGCCTGGAGCAAAAGCCTTCAACACCAACTGCATTCAACACCCGTTGAAGCTGTGGCGGTTTTGTGTGAAAAAGAACTCACCGTGGCGCAGCTTTTGTCCCTGTCAATTGGGCAAGTGTTACCCATTGAGCTGTCGGAGCCTGTGCGAATGATGGTGGACGGTGTGAGTATGTTGAGCGGCCGCTATGGTGTTCGCAATGGCAACTATGCGGTCAAGGTAGAACACATTCATGATCAGCATTCTTTCCATGAAACAGCGCCCTTTGACACTGCCGATGCTCTTGGCCCTGAGGCTTTCACGCCAAGCTCGATGGTGCCAGAGCAGGCCCAAGCTGACTTGAACGCAGCGGCTCAAGCCATGAACCAATTGGCAGATCAAATTCAAAAAAATGAGGGAGCCCAATAATGGACGGACTTTCTAACCTAAGTGGCAATACCCCTGCCGACGACCTGACCCGCTGGCTGAAAAACGCGCCTGTCACTGGCCAAGTGCAAAAAGCCACCTTTGACAATTTGGAAGCAACCGAGCCCTCCGACACCGGCATTCGCGATGTGGGCATGATCATGGACTTGCCCGTCAAAGTCATGGTGGAGCTGGGACGGACCAAAATGTCCATTGGCGAGCTTTTGGCCCTGCACAAAGGCTCGGTCATTGAACTCAATGTCCATGCGGGAGATCCACTAGATTTGGTGGTCAATGGGTGCTTGATTGCCCAAGGAGAAGTCGTTATCGTGAACGATCGTTATGGTATCCGTCTGACTGATATCATTTCACCTTCGGAACGATTACGAAAAACCAATCGATAGCCTATGAAATTTCATGCACGCCCCCTAGTTGGATCCCTTTTTGGAATTTTCATTTGGAGCGTGCAGGCTCAGACGGCAGCGCCTTTCAGCAGCGCTGCCCAAGCTCCGGCCACCTCGTCTTCTGTCTGGGGTGGTGCTTGGTTGGGCTTGATCACCCTTTCCATGTTGATTGTGTTGGTGGCGGTGGTGGTTTGGCTCTATCGCAGAGGCACGCAAGGTACGGCCACAGGCGGGCAAATTCAACTTTTAGCAGCTTTTCCTGTAGGCCCCAGAGAGCGTTTGCTGGTGGTTCGCATGGGCGACCGAATTGTTGCACTAGGACACACGCCCAGCCAAATCAGCTATCTCACTGAGCTGGAAAGCTTTGAGCCCACCATGGGCAACAGCGTTTTGTCAGCCGGTTTTGCAGGTCAATTGCAGACCCTCCTTTCCGGAAAGACCGGCAAATGACCTTTCAATCGTTCATGGCCTCTCGTTGGCTTAAAGGCCTGTTGGCGCTGGTACTCCTCACTTGCGGTGGCTGGGCGCTGGCTCAAAATTTACCGCTGGTTACGGCTACCTCTTCCAAAGCCGGTACTGTTTATTCCGTGCCAGTGCAAACGCTGTTGGCACTTACCGCGCTGTCTTTCTTGCCCGCCGCGCTCATGCTCATGACCAGTTTCATTCGCATTTTGATTGTGTTCTCCATGCTCAGGCAGGCCTTGGGATTGCAAAGCATGCCGCCCAATTTGGTTTTAATTGGCTTGGCAGTTTTCTTGACGCTGTTTGTCATGCACCCCATTTTCATGGCCATGTACACCGATGCTTATTTGCCTTTGGCGGCAGGCAAAATTGGATTTGAAGAGGCGGTCAAGGTGGGTGCCGAGCCCTTGAAACAGTTCATGCTGTCACAAACCAACAAAGACGATCTCAATTTGTTCGTGAGGCTGTGGGGCCAACCCATTCAAACGCGGGCCGACGTGCCCATGACCCTTCTGATCCCAGCTTTTGCTGTTTCGGAAATTAAAACTGGTTTCTTGTTTGGCTTCCTTATTTACTTGCCTTTCTTGGCCATCGATTTTGCTGTGGCCAGTATCCTCACATCGCTCGGTATGGTCATGGTCTCGCCCATGATGTTTTCTTTGCCATTGAAGCTGGTGGTGTTTGCTTTGGCCGATGGCTGGTCATTGCTGGCAGCATCGCTGGTCAACAGTTTCAAGGTGACCTGACATGGATTCAGGCTTTGTCATTGAAGTGACCTTCAGAGCGCTTTGGATGGCGTTTGTTTTGAGCGGCCCTGTGCTCATCGCGCTGTTGGTGGTGGGCTTGATCATTGGTATCTTGCAAGCCGCCACTTCGGTCAATGAAAGTTCAGTAGCCTTCATTCCCAAGCTCCTCGTGATTGCGCTGGTGCTGTTGGTGGCTGGCCCTGTTAGCCTTGCGCTGTTTGTCGATTACCTGCGCGAGGTCATCATGGAACTGCCCGATATTTTGCGCTAAGCCATGTTGCCCATCAGTCCTGATTGGATGACGCAGACTGTCACGGTCTGGATGCTGATCTCCGTGCGCTTGTTGGGCTGTTTTTTGGCCATGCCACTTTTCGCATTCAGGGCTTCGCCACTTCGCTTGCGTATCTTGCTGGCTTTGGTCCTGTCCTTTGCGCTCTTGCCGCTTGTTCAAAAAAACTTACCCGACTTGGCCACTTTGCCGCCAGGCTATTCGCTTGTTTTCATTGAACTGGCCATTGGGCTGGCATCGGGCTGGATGATTCGCGTGGGGCTGACGGCTGTCGATATGTTGGCCGACGTGCTGTCTCAACAATCGGGTTTGAGCTTTGCTGCCACTTTGCAGCAAGATCCTAATTTGGCTTCGGGTTTGGTGGGTGAGTTGTTGGGGATGCTGACGTTGGCGTTGGCTTTTTCACTCAATGTTCATTTGATCATGTTGGATGTTTTGATTCAAAGCTTCATGGTTTTGCCATTGGGAACCTGGCCTGCAGCTTGGCATTTTGACTCTGTGTTGGTTTTGATTCAAGAGTCCTTTGCGCTTGGCCTGATTCTGGCGCTGCCTGCCATCGTGGTTTACTTTTTGTTCAATCTGACACAGGCTGTTTTGGCGCGTGTGAGCCCGCAGATGAATTTGTTCTCTGTGGGTTTTGCCATCATGATTCCAGTGGTCTTTTTGGTGCTCACTTTGTTGCTGCCTTCGTTCAGCGATTTGGTGCAGCGCGCTTTGGAATCACCCTTTGAATTGATTCGAGCGGGATTGTTGGTTAAACCTTAGGCTCAATTTCGGGCAATGCGCCAATTTCAGGCAAAGGCAAATCGTCAGTGCCTGAAGCCTGCTTGAGTTCGTAGGCCCATGCCAAAACCTTGGCCACCGCTTCAAACAAGGCGGCCGGTATGGGTTCGCCCACTTTCAAATGTCGGTGGAGCATTCTGGCAAGAGGCGGAATGCGTGCAATTGGCACCTGATTGTCTCGAGCCAAAGTTTGAATGATCAAGGCCACTTCATCCACACCTTTGGCAACAACAATGGGTGCGCGCATTTTTTCAGGGTCGTATCGAAGGGCGACAGAGTAGTGGTCTGGGTTGGCCAGCACCACATCGGCCTTTTCGATGGCCGACATCATGCGCGAGGTGGCAATTTGTCTTTGGCGCTGGCGCAATCGGCTTCTCAATTCGGGCGAGCCTTCGCTTTCCTTCATCTCTTGCTTCATCTCCTCTGGGCTCATGCGCATGCGCTTTTGAAAATTGAACACCTGAATGACCACATCTACAGCCGCCACAAGCACAATGGGCAGGAGCAGCAAAAGCAAGCCAGTTTCGATCAGACCCACACTGTTGTAAAGCGCTTGCTTGAAGTCTTGATGCGCTAGAGCACTCAAACTGCTGAAGAGGCTGACGACGTAGGTAATTCCTACGCCAAAAATCACGATCACTTTGAGGATGTTCTTCATGACCTCCGTGAGCGTTTGGGTTGAAAAAATTCGACCAAAGCCCGCAATGGGGTCAAGTCGATTGGGGTTCATTTTGAAAGCCCAAACGGGCTGGAACTTCACCAAGGCCAAAGGTGCGAGGGAGGTGACAAACCAGAGTGGCACGATGATGGCCAAGACCCACAAAAAGCTTTGCACGAGTGGGCCTGAGGCCCATACCAACAAATGATCTTGCCAGTCTTGGCTAGAGTCGAATGTCAGCCCGGCTTTGACCAAAGCCACCAAGCCCCCCATCAGTGCACTGCCAGCACTTAACAAGAACGCTGTAAACAGGACCAATACGATCAGGGTGGTGAGGTCGCGCGATTGCGCATATTCACCTTCTTCACGAGCGCGTTCAAGCCGCCGCTCGGTCGGGTCAAGTTCCTTTTCTTCGCCTGTGTCTGCGGATTCAGCCAATTCTGCTCAAAGTGTTCGTTGTGTTGAAAGCCTGAAAGTGTTTAGCACTTGCCCGGCATAAATTTCCAAGACGCTACAGACAAAGCCTGCAAATTTTGCCGCGAAAAGCATTGCGCCCTGACATTTCGGCCATTTGTACCACTTAAATGGCTCAAAACCAGCTTTTAAGAGGTATTTCGAGGTTGGCACGGGGTTTGCGAAGGTATCTCCAAACAACTTTTGTAGAACCGGATTTCAAAGTGAACACCGTACCCCGTTATGACCCCTTAACTTTTGGTGAGACTGCGCTCAAATTGCGCAGCTTTCGCCATGAGGTACTGAGCTCAAATCTGGTGAACGCAGACACACCGAACTTCAAAGCACGTGACATTGAATTTCCAGCCGTGTTGGCAGCTCGGCTGTCAGGCTTGAAGGACCCAACTTCCTTGGGCCTAGATTTAACGCACCAAGCACACATTGCCATACCCTTGCGTGTTGGCGGCCCCAACAAAATGTTTCGTGTGCCAGTTCAGCCTTCCGTTGACGGTAATACCGTAGATCCAGACATTGAGCGTGGCCACTTCGTGAAGAATGCCTTCTTCACTGAAAGCGCGTTGAGCTTTTTGGGCTCTACATTGCGCACTCGTTTGTCTGCCATTACAGGACAACCATCATGAGCTTACTCGGGACTTTTGACGTAGGCACAACAGGATTGGTTGCCCAATCTTTGCGCTTGAACCTCATTGCCTCCAATGTGGCCAATGCAGAGACCGCTGTCAGTGCCGATGGCCAGCCCTACCGCGCACGCCACGCCGTGTTTCAAGCGGAACCACGAAATGGACACGCAGGGCAGGGCGTCAAAGTGGCGCGCATTGTTGAAAGCGATGCAGCGCCCCGCATGGAATATCGCCCTGGCCATCCCCTGGCCAATGCACAAGGTTATGTGTTGATGCCCAACGTAAATCCTGCAGAACAAATGGTGGACATGGTGTCTGCCTCGCGTGCTTATCAATTCAATGTGGAAATGATGAACACCACCAAGCAGTTGTTGCTCAAGACGCTTGATCTTGGCAAATAAAGGAAATCGAAATGTCTACCAGCATTAGCAATATTCCGGTCTTTGACCCAAGCCAGCCACAGATTGCAAAAAGAAGTGATGGCACGTCAGCCAAGGAGTTGTCACAAAATTTCTTGAAGATGTTGACCGTTCAATTGCAAAACCAAGATCCTTTGAACCCCATGGACAACGCAGCCATGACGGCACAACTGGCGGCATTGAACCAGGTCGACGGCATCAATAAGCTCAACACATCGGTCAATTCTTTGGTGGCTCAAATGCAGTCAGCCAACTTCATGAACTTGGCTTCTAGCGTAGGTAAAACGGCTTTGTCTGCAGGGTCTGGTGCTTATTACACAGGCAGCCCGATCAGCATGGCAGCCAAGCTAGACACATCGGTGAGCTCACTCAAAGCGGTCATCAGAGATAGCAATGGACAAATTGTGAATCAATTTGATTTTGGTGCCACAGCAGCTGGGGTGACCGATTTCATTTGGGATGGTGCGAACGACGAAGGCAAGAAAGTTGCTCAAGGTATGTACACGCTAGAGCTCACAGCCACCGATGCACAAGGCAAGGTTTCTTATCCAACTTCCTATGTGGGTGCCATGGTGGCAAGCATTGGACAAGAGGGCTCAGATCTGAAAGTGGGACTGAGTGACGGACGCAGTATTTTGTCAACAGACATTCTCAAATGGCTGGCCATTTGATTTTTTAAACAAACAACGATTTTTTACCTGAGGAACCTGAAATGAGTAACTACACCATTGCGCTTTCTGGCTTGCAAAACACATCTTTAGCCATTGATGCAACCAGTAACAACATTGCCAATGCCAATACCATTGGTTACAAAGCTGGCGAATATGTTTTTGCTGATCAGTTTGTGAAGGCAATTAACCCAGCCGATCAGGCGCGTGTGGGCATGGGAACTCAGTCATTGGGCGTTCGTCGCCCCATGTTGCAAGGCACCATTACAAACTCTGCCAATCCTTTGGATTTGGCCATCAGCGGCAAAGGCATGTTCCGTTTGTTGCAGGGTTCTGGTACGGCAGGAAGCGTAGACCCATCGGCTGTGTACTACTCACGCAATGGTCAATTTGGCGTTGACAAAGAGGGTTTCATTGTCAATGAAAACGGCATGTACCTCACAGGTTATCAGCCATCTTTGGACGGTACAGAAATCAGCGATGACTTGATTAAAAATAACGGCCTGCTGCGCATGCCCAACAGCAATTTGCCAGGCAACGAAACAACAAAGTCACGCATTGCAGCCTTGTTGGATTCAACTGCGAGTGCCTTTACAAAAACAGCCAATGTTGCTTTTGACCCAACGCAGGCAACCTACAACAATAAGACCTCACAAACTGTATTTGACAACGAAGGCAACTCGCACACGCTTGAGGTCTATTACCGCCGTATTTCTGATGGCACTTTGTCTATCAAATCGGAAACAGATGGCAGTGGATACACCTACAGTCCCGGACCATCGTCATCTCCAAATACATTGGGCGCCACTTTGGTCACCTTGAACAAAGAATCTGTGTTGCGTGTTGACACAGCACCCTCTGCAGCAGCCTTGAGCAATGCTACGGTAAGTGGCGCTGGTTCATTCACACTCGCATCTGCTCCAAGCCTTGCTGGCTCTAACCTTTCTGTGGCTGGTAAAAAGATCTTTATCAATGGTGTTGATTCTGGATTCACTGTGGGCGCACACGCTTCTGGCGCTACAACAATTACCTTGGCCAGCGGTAGTATTTCAGTGCCCAATGGTGCAGCAGTAACTTTCTATGAACCAGACAATACATTCACTTTGGGTGGAGCGCCATCAGATACCAATACATTGACGCTTCCTTCATCCGCCGCGGCTTTGAAAGAGGGTGACAAGCTTTATTTGGGGGGTGTAGACACAGGCGCCATCGTCACTGCAATTAACCAATCGACCAATACGGTTACTTTGTCGAAAAATGTGACTGGTACCACTGCAGCGGTGTTTAAGCATGCGTTGAACATGACATTGGTCACCCCAGATGGAACAGAAATTACTGTTCAAGGCGCTTCAAACAAAAAGAGCAGCGGCGAACTCTTGACAACCACAATGGCCAAGGTAGAGGTCTACGCTTCTATTGACGGAAAATTTTACGATTATCAAGATCCTATTACTGCATCCAATCGCAAAATCACGCCCGAGACGGAAGGTGTCAACGGCGGTTATAAGTCGGTTTCTCAATTGCGATTTATTGGTGGTCGAAACATCGACTCCTTGGTCACCGATGCCGTATCAGGCAATCCAACTTTCAAAACAGAAACCACACTTTCAACACGTGTCACCAATCAAGCTGGCGGCAGCTCTGATTTGGTCTTCAATCTGGACTTATCTGGCACAAGCTTGCAAGCTGGTGCATTCCAAATTACGCAGAGCAATCAAAATGGCGAGCCCTTGGCTCGTTTGACCAACGTGACCGTTGACAACCAAGGCCGTATTGTTGGTGTCTACGGCACAGGCAAACAGCAGTTCGTTGGGCAAGTTGCCTTGGTTCACTTCGAAAACGCTGAAGGTTTGATTCCAATCGGTAAGAACGCATTCGCAGCTTCTGTTGATTCAGGTACAGAGCACTCTGCTGATGGCGTTTTGGTTGGCCGCGCTGGAACCGGTATTTTTGGTGAAGTCAAAGGTCAAGCCTTAGAGGCTTCCAATGTTGATTTGGCCAACGAACTGGTGCGTCTCATGGTGTTGCAGCGCTCTTACAGTGCCAATTCACAAAGTATGAAGGCCTTCGACCAAACTCTGCGCGATACCTTGCAGATGGTTGGTTAATCAGCTGAACACTCCTAAAGAAATTGAATCATGATTGATCGTTTTGCATTTACCGCGATGACTGGTGCCAAGCATGCCATGGGGCAGCTGGCCACCACCACGCACAACATGGCCAACCTGCAAACGCCAGGCTTCCGTGAAATGCTTTCGATGTTTCGTGCTGTACCGGTAGAGGGTGCAAGCGCAGATTCACGTTCTTTTGTGGTCGATTCAACCCCTGGTGCCGACTGGACGCCCGGCACTGTTTCGCCAACTGGCAACCCTTTGGATCTTGCCATTCAAGATCAAGGCTTGTTTGTGGTTCGCCGCAGCGATGGCCAAGAAGCCTATACACGTGCTGGCAAGTTTCATTTGGATGCGCAGGGCTTTTTGGTGAATTCAGCGGGGCTTGCGGTCCTAGACGATGAAGGTTCAGAAATTCAAATTCCGCCAGGCAGCAAAGACATTCAATTTTCGAGCAACGGCACCATTCGCGTCACCTTGCCCGGACAGATGTTGGAGACTACGGTTGCTCGCTTGAAGTTAGTCAACCCATTGCCCCACACCTTAGAGCGTCTACCCGATGGGCTCTTTGGCACGACCGAAGAGTTGGATGCTTCAGCTGACGTGCAAGTCTTGCAAGGTTCATTAGAGGGCAGCAACGTGAATGCTGCTCAAGCCATGGTGCAAATGATTGCCCAAAACCGTTTGTTTGATTTGAATATCCGCTTGGTTCAGGCAGCTGAGCAGAATTCAAAAACCGCAGGGACTTTGATGTCTCTGTCTAGAGTTTAAAGACTCGAGTCATTAAGGAGTTAGAAAATGTTGCGATCACTATGGACTGCTAAAACAGGCTTAGATGCACAGCAGACAAGCTTGGATACTATTTCCAACAATTTGGCCAACGTTTCGACCACTGCCTACAAAAAAGTCCGTCCGATCTTTGAAGACCTGCTGTATCAAAATTTGCGCAGCCCAGGTTTGGTCGAGGAATCGAGTGGCGGCTATATACCTGCGGGCCTTCAAGCAGGTAATGGCTCAAGAATTTCTGCTACACAACGCATTAACAGCGCAGGTTCATTGATTCAAAGTCAAAATCCTTTGGACATGGCCATCAATGGCAATGGTTTTTTTGCTGTTGCAACGGGTGGTGGCACTGCCTATACGCGAGCCGGTAACTTCATGCGCAATGACAAAGGCCAAATTGTCACGTCTAGTGGCAATGTGGTGATGGGTGAAAACAGCTCTGGTAAAACACCAGGCCCCATCAACGCAGCAGGTATCGTGATTCCTAGCAATGCCACGGCAGTCGTTGTTGGTAGCGATGGCACAGTAAGCTACTACTTGGCAAGTACGACTGATCCCATTGTGGCGGGCCATATTGCTATGGTGAATTTTGTCAATCCTACCGGACTTTCAACAGGTGGTGGAGGTTTGTATTATGAAACGGCATCGTCTGGTGAACCTCAAATCGGGGTTCCTGGGATTGACGGATTTGGCACCATCAGCCAGTACTACACCGAACAGTCGAATGTGAATGTTGCGGAAGAATTGGTATCTTTGATTGCAGCACAACGCGCCTATGAAATCACAGCCAAGTCTGTTTCAGCGTCAGATCAAATTCTTCAAAAGTTAGGACAATTGTGATGATCAAAATTCTATTTCTGATCGCACCACTTCTGACAATGGTGGGCTGCGCTGAATTACCTTCAGCAGGTAAGCAGTCTTTGCTCAATACAGAAACCACCATTCGCCCCCAGGCCCAGGATTTGATAGTAACAAGTCGGGGATCATTAGTCCCAGCGGCTCAAGTCAACCCTAGAGCGTACCGCGGTTTATTTGAAGATCGTCGTGCTGCGCGTGTGGGTGACACACTTACCGTGTTGCTGAACGAAACAACCCGTGCAAGCAAAGATGGTGGTACGGTGGCAAGTCGAAATTCTGCAAACAGCTTGAATGCTGGTTTGAACGCAGTTAGAAATCAAACGGGTGCTAACAATCCATCTACAAGTCGTGCTATCAATGCTGGCGCCAACAGCTCGGGCTCGACCAACTTTGACAGCAAGGGTGGCTCAACAGCTTCCAATCAATTCAGCGGCACCATCACAGTGACTGTTTTGGAAGTTCTGCCCAATGGCAATTTGAGCGTGGGTGGAGAGAAGCGACTGGCCGTGGGTAATGAAGAAGAGGTGATTCGATTTGGCGGTGTTGTATCGCCCGTCAATTTGCAAGGCAACACCATTTTGTCATCCCAAGTAGCAGATGCGCGCATTGAATACCGCGGTGCGGGTATCACCGATGAAGTTAAAAATCCTGGTTGGTTGACAAAACTCTTTGTTCGCTATTCGCCAAACTGAGGTGCGTATCATGAAAATCAGTCGAATCATTCAATGTTTGGTACTGGCCTCGCTCTGGCTGGGTGCAAGCACAGGCTGGGCTGAACGTTTGAAAGACATGGCAGTGGTTTCTGGCCAGCGTCCCAACCAACTTGTTGGATATGGCTTGGTCGTTGGTCTAGATGGAACGGGTGATAGCGCTGGCCCCAATCCTGTAACGGGTCAAACCATTGCCACAATGTTGAATTCATTGGGGGTTTCAATTCCCCCAGGCGTTAATTTGCAAGCTCGCAATGCTGCTGCCGTCATGGTGACTGCAGAATTGGGTCCATTGGCCCGCCCTGGACAGGCGATGGATGTCACAGTCTCTTCTTTGGCCAACGCCAGAAGCTTGCGCGGCGGCACATTGATCATGACACCCCTGCGCGCAGCCAATGGTCAAATTTATGGTCAAGCGCAAGGTTCACTCGTGATTACGGGCGCTTCAGTCTCAACCAATTTAGCTAGAACTACTGTCAATCAGATGTCTTCAGGTCGCATACCTGGTGGCGCGATTGTCGAGCAAGCTGCGCCTGAAGCTGAATTGAATCCTTTGATTGAATTCAATTTTCACAAGGCAGATTACGTGCAAACGAAACGGGCCGTTGAAGCCATGGAGAGAGTTGTAGGTGCGGGGGCAGTGCAACCCATCGATGCGCGCACCGTCGCTGTTCGTGTGCCAGTCGATAGCACGCAGCGCATGAACATCATGGCCCAATTGCTTGAGCTGGAAGTTCAATCTACCATGGACTTAGCCAAAGTGGTGGTGAATGCCCGTACCGGTTCAGTTGTGGTCAATCAGGCTGTGCGCCTTGCACCCTTTGCAGTCACACATGGCAATCTCACCATTCGAGTTCAAGCGACGAACCAAGTGGTTCAGCCTGCGCCATTTTCACGCAGCCGTCCCCTGAATCAGCGCAACGACCGTGTGAGCATCGATCAAGGTCCTGCTGGTCAAATGATCCAAGTCGATGAAGGCGCCTCTTTGGAGCAGGTTGTGCGTGCTATCAACATGTTGGGTGCCACGCCTCAAGACTTGATGTCTATATTACAAGCCATGAAATCTGCCGGTGCTTTGCGTGCAGAGTTGGAAGTGATCTGACATGTCTGATCTTGTGATTTCTGGCCTTGTTTCAGCCAAACCGCTGGCGGCACCTGTTGCTGACTCGGATCAGGTTAAGAAAATCAAGCAAAGTGCTCAAGACTTTGAGGCTGTACTTTTGCGTCAATTGTTGCGCGAAGTCCGTTCTTCTTCATTGACTGATAGCAGTAAAAGCAGCAATTCCACCTATTTGCAGATGGCCGATGAGCAATTGGCCAATCAGCTGGCTGCGCAAGGCGGCTTTGGGTTTGGCAAGTCGATGGCTGAACAAATGCTGAAACAGGTTCAGGCTGCCAAGTTAATCACTCCTGGCGCAAATGCCGTAAAGCCTTAAGTCAACCTGCCAAAAATCCATTCGCACCCATTTATTGACATAACGGACCCCTAAAGTGAGATCAGCCGCCCTTTTCGATAGCGCCATGGCTGGCCTGCAATCTGCGCAGGCCGGCATGATGGTGACGTCGCAAAACGTGACGGGCTCGTCTGTGGAGGGGTATGTGAGGCGAACCTCCAATCCGCGCATCAATGGCATGTCGCCCACGTCCATTGATCTGAGTGGCACTTCATTTGCTGTTGAAGGTTTTACTCGGTATTTTGATAACCTGCTGCAGGGGCAGGTCCTGTCGCAGCAGAGCAAGACAACTTATACCCAAACCCTGGTGCAATCTGTCACGCCGCTAGATGCAATGCTGACCGATCCAGCAACATCCGTTGCAACTGCATTGGGCAATTTCTTCAATGCAGCTGGGTCCATCGCCAATGAGCCTAACAATTTTGCTTATCAGCAAAGCCTAATTGGGACTGCTAGGCAGGTGGCTGATCGCATCAGGGGAATGGCTGAAGTGGTAGGTCAGATTGCTAGCAATGCCTCAACTGCATTGGCGGACGTTCTAAATCAAGCGAACACTCTAACGCCTCAGTTGGCATCTGTGAATGCCAAAATTCGCGCTGCTGCCACGCCAGGACTGGCATACCCTTCAGCGGATTTGTTGGACGAGCGTGACCGCATTGTGGCCAAGTTGCAAGAATTGGTGGGTGGCACAACTTTGATCAATGAGGATGGCACTGCCAGCTATTTGGTAAGTGGCCAACATCTGGTCGATCGCGAGACTGCCAACAGTTTTGCAAACGATACGGGCACATCGCCAGTTCGAAGTGATATACCTTTAACTGGATTGAGAATCAAAGTTGCTTCTCAAGATTCACGTAACCCAGTATTGGTTCCAATCGTCTTGAATGCTGTTCAGCAACGAGCTAGCAATGGAACCCCTTTGTTGGATGCCAATGGCAATTCATTGATGTTGCCAGGCCAGAGTGTTTTACAAGATGGCAAGGCGGGTGCCTTCATTCATTTGGTTCAAAACTTTGTACCCAATGTACAAAAAAGTATAGATTTGTTGGCGGCCCAGTTGGTTCGACAAGTCAATGGTGTTGTCAGTTCTACGGGCGGTGCAATTGCACCCATTTTTGGGTTCAAATCTACTGCGGCTGGTGGGCCACCCCTTACAGGTGGTCCGTTGTTGGATGGATTATTCAAACCGTCTGGAACAGGCGCTGATTGGAGTTACTCTGACATCGTAGAAGCCGCCAATCCACAAAGCCGTCATTACAAAACTTCTGTGGATACCAATTTAAGCAGGCCAGATTTTGATGCACGACTTTTTACAGCCGTAGGGACTTTTGACGTCTCTCAATTTACAAATTTAGATGCAACAGCGACCAGAAGCATGGAAGGTTTGAGGGAGAAATTCTCTTCACCCTTAACCTTCATCACCAGCAGCATCGCCACCACTGTGGCCACCTGGAAAAACGACAACAAAGCCAATGAAGCATTGCAAAAAACCCTGAACGAACAAAAGTCAGCCATCACGGGTGTGAATTTGGATGAAGAGGCTGCCAATTTGGTGAAGTACCAGCAGTTGTACAACGCGTCCAGTAAGTTGATCCAAACAGGTCGACAAATGTTTGATACCTTGCTGGGCATGTTGTCCAGCTAAACAGCGAGATCTTGAACCATGAGAATCAGCAGCCAACAGGTATTTGACAGTAACCTGCGCTCCATTCAGCAACACACCTCCGATGTGGTCGAGGCGCAGCGTCAGATTTCATCGGGTCAAAAATACAGATTGGCCTCTGATGATGCTTTGGCGGCGGGTCTTGGCGTACAAATCGCTTGGGACAATTCGCAATTTGCCATGTTCAAGGTGAACCAAGATCATGTCAATGCGTCTTTGTCTTCCACGGATGCGCAGTTGAACAGCATCAACATTGCAATGACCAAGTTTCAGCAAATGGTGGTTCAAGGTCGCAACGATCCACTAGGCTCTGATGGTCGAAAAATTTTGGGCCAGCAAGCAGAATCACTTATTGCTGCAGTGACTCAATTTGCAAACGCCAAAGATGCAAATGGTCAAAATATTCTTCGAACATCGCCAGTCACTTTGGCTCTCATAGCCCCCAGTGTGAGCTTGGAGTCTGGGCTCAGTTACAACGATGTCATGCTGGGGCCGGTGGGAACTGGCAAAGATGTTCTGGCTATCATGACGTCTATCAAAGACAAGCTGGTGGCCGGCAATTCGCCCTCCGATGCGGATATGGTGAACTTTCAGGCGGCCCTGACGCAAGTGACCCGTGCTCAAGTTCAAACTGGCTTGTTGCAAAACCAACTGGACGCAGCCACCGAAGCTGCCGAAGTGCAGAAAACCAATGTAGAGTTGCAAAGAAGCAATTTGCTGGACACGGATTTGGCCACGGCCACAGCCAGTTTGGTAAAGTCCAATGCTTTGCTGCAGGCCGCTCAATCTGTCATGACCAAACTTGACGTCAACACACTGTTCCAAAAATTATGAATATTCCAATTGGTTGGCTCATAGCCCTCGTAACAGCGTTTACCGGTTTTTATTGGCTAGGCGGA
>JACCDX010818096.1_pt1 | contig 14426 bp, 17 predicted proteins | sample 7449681 | NCBI WGS metagenome assembly JACCDX01 (sample SAMN15323450, study PRJNA562643) | freshwater metagenome | isolation source: river surface water | place: USA:Blue River Watershed | collected 2017-08-18
CATCATCGTTTTTATCCGGATGCCATTTTAATGCTAATTTATGATATTTCTTTTTAATGTATTCTTGATTTATTTTTGTTAGTTCTATTTCATCCAATGATATATCTAATTCATCTAATGCCTTTTGAATATTCATTTCATTGTTATTTATATTCATGTATCACTCTTATTAAATAAAATAAATAACTTTCTAAGTGATAAATTGGTCTATAGTTATTATTGTAATATTTCAAAAATCCATATGTTTTTAAAAGAATTTCTGACATACTTTTTCTTTGTAATTTTTTTGTTTTTGTTAAATTTGTTAGTATATACCATACACAATTTGTTATATCCAAATTGTAAATAAATATATCATATAATAGATCACGAAATTTTAAAAATTTTAAAGAATCTATATTTATCATCTCATTTATAATTTTATCGCAAATTATTTTATGAGGATATGTCAATTCGTTTATACCTGTATGCAAATATTTAATATTTACTATAGCATCCAGAGTTAAATTAGTTGGTATTTTTTTTCTAGAACATGTTATATAAGCATTCTTTGTTGGTCTTGAAATACTAATCATTTCACAACAATTTAATATTGAATCAGGAATAAAACTTACCTCTTCTGTTAACAAAATATACTTTATACTTACTGATAAAGAATTATTATCTTGCATATAACTATAAAAATTTTCCAATAATTCACTATGTATATCATGAAAATTCTTACAAACTATTATACCTATTTTGTTAGTTTTTGTAGATAATATATCTACTATTTGTTGATATATTTCATACCATAACAATTTTGAATTACAACCTAATAATGACATATCTATTTCATAATGTATATCGCTGATTTTAAAAAAATATTGTTTTTTATCGTAACTTAAAGTTAACTTTTTTTCATACTTTAATTCACTTGGACTATATCTTTTTATTACATGCAACATTTGGCTATATTTTCCAACACCACTAGCACCATAAAAAATCAAATTACCAAATTTATCTAGCGTATTGGGAAAACGAGAATAACATTTTTCTAACTTTGGATGCAAATTATATTTATACACTTCGTTTGTATAATCTTCGAAATGAGTTTCTAGAAATTTCATTATATATAACTATTAATACATATTCTTTATTTTAAAATTAATTAAAATGTTTCATTATTTAATTAATTTTGACATGTAAAATAAAAAAGGTTTAAAAACATATTTGCAAACTAACAAAGGATAATGAATAATGGATGTAAACTTGTAAAAAACATTAATCAATATAATGAAGATAATGTTTATTTTTTAGAACCTATTAAAAACAATATAATGAACAACGGACAATTTATTAGAATTATTTATTCAACACCATTATTTGTATTAAATGGAATATATATTAAAATAAATTTAAATCATATATCAGTTGACAAATATTATAATAAATATAAATGTTCGTTTAACGTACTTCAATACAAAGAACTTATTGAAAAACTCAAAAATATTGAAGAAGGACTTATTAAAAAAATATCTATTTTTGGAAAAATTCCACAATTAAAAATTTATGAACAACTTAAAAATGGAAATATTAAAGTTTTTTCAGAAACATCCGACAAAATTTGTAACACTTTTTTACTTAAAATTGCTGGAATATGGGAAACCGAAACTGAATATGGACTAACATATAAGTTTTTAATTCTTTAATATTCTAACCTTGTGTTGAATAAAAATGCAATACAACTCCTATTGTCAATACAATTATTATATTAATTACACCAAACAAACTTAATAACGAAAAAGTCGTATCTTTAAATAGTTTTGCATTCGGATATTCTTCGGTTTTACCATAAATTGCAGTAAAAATTATTATTATTTGTGTAAATAAAAATATAGCAGATAACAATGAAAAACTTGAATAGTAACTTGATACATGTCCTGTTGTTATGTTATCAAAATATTTTATTAAATAATACATTGATAAACTTATTATTATTATAATCATAACAATCGGAAACATGTCTAAATATGTTGTATTTGTAAATATTAAACTTACTGTCATTATAAAAAGCATTCCAAGCATTAACCCAGAATAACCTCCTAATAATGCCGACAATCCATTTGTATCTGTCATATTCATTGTAATTAATATAATTACACACGACGCAATTACAATTGATAAAAGAACATTCATTATCTGTTTTATCTCTAACATTTCAAACATTATAATTAATATATAATTATATAATTATCTATTAATTATTTACTATTATATTAGACAACAGTAATCTTATTTTTTAATTCATCTATTTCTTTTTGCATTTGTTGTATTTTATGAACTAACAAGGGGACAATTTCTAAATAATTAACAGATTTTATATTTACAAATTTTGGGTCAGGTTTATTTTGAACTAATTCTGGATATTCATGTTCTAACTCATTCGCTATAAAACCATAATGGATTCTATTTGATATATCATCTTTAAATTCAAATGATGTTGGTCTCAAATTCATTAATTTTTCCGTTATTTTTATATTTAATGGCTCTACATTTTTTTTTAAATTAATATCAGATGGATTTACTATATTTCCGTCTACAAATAAATCACCCGGAATATATAAATTATCAAAATTAGATGATACAGGTGTTATTGCAGATTCTGTTGTTCCGTCCAATTTAGTGTAGCCCATAACTTTCCATAGATTTGCCGGAGAATTGTATGTAAAATTTTTTATATAAGCAGTGTTATTTGGCTGTTTTCCAACATAATTTGCTTCAGGCATTATATATTATATTAAATACTTATATAAAAATTATTATACTTATAAATTATATATGAGTAATAATACTATTTTTAATAATCATCCATTAATTAAAAATTCTAACCAATATTTTCTTGAAAAAAAATATATATCAATTAGCTCAGAAGATAGAGATATTACTAAATATCCCACTTCATCAGAATTTGAAATGTTTCTTCCCCAAGAATATTTAAATGTTGCTTCTGCACGTTTACATTCATGGTCATTCCCTTCCAACTATAATGTATTTGGTTTAGAATATTATAATACAAGCATGACTTTTAAAATGGGAAAATTATATAATCCAACCGAACATTCATTTGAATCTCCTTTAACAGAAGGCATATTTGCTGCATTATATTATAATAGCAACACCGAATATATTATTAATATTGAAAACGGGTTTTATAATCCAGAACAAATGGTTACAGAACTAACAAATAAATTCAATTATGTTGTTACGATTACAATTGAAAGTTTTTTTAACGACCCATCCTTGTGGAATGGTAATGATTATACTGAAGCAAAAATCCTTTTTGAAAAGTCTAAAGGGTATGATAGATTTAAAATTGTGTATAACAGTGTATCACAACAAATATGGTTTGGAAATACAGCAGACCAATTTATATTAACAAACAAAACGTTGTTTCTTAAAGAAAAAAATGTTATAGAATCAAATTGTAGAAGAAGAAATAAATTACCTGAATTAGTTAACTGGGGTCTTCCATATTATTTAGGATTTAATCGCTGCAATGCAACTTCAATTACGACAGAAGAATACATTGAAACATTACCTCAAGATGCTTCGGAAAATATATCAGTAAATGTTCCACGTTTTTTTTATGGAGATGCAGTACCTGGTTCTGGGGATAATGGATATTGGTTATTACCTGAACTTCCAGGAGCTATAGTATATTTTATAGAAGCACCTTCTAAAATTAGTTTTATGGGTCCTGGATATATATATATGGAAATTGATGGATGGAATTGTATTGATGAAACAATTCCGTATAATTTATCTCTTTATAATTCAACCACCAATCAAACAAACGGAGTTGTTAATTCATGTTTTGCAAAAATACCTGTTCCTGCTACACCCATAGCTGAATGGTTTGACAAGGAATCTGCTGCTTATAAGTATTGGAATCCTCCTGCTGAAAGAATAAGCAAAATAAAACTAAAAATTAGATATCATAATGGTATGTTGGCCTTATTTGGTAATTTTGAATATTCATTTATGATTGAACTTAATTTATTGAAACCACAGCAAGAAAAATCATATAGTATTGTAAATGCGTACGATTTGGGTCAACAATCTATGTTCTCAAACAGGTTTATATAAAATTATTCAATATTATATGTTAGTTTTAACCATTTTAGAATCAATGTTTTGTCACATTTTTTATAATCATTATTGAAACCGGTTAATTTATAAAATACGGGTTTTTTAACGCGAGGCTTTTTATAAAAAATGTAATCACCATATTTTCCTGTTCTTATACTTAAATTATTATTTAATTCTCTAACAAATCCTACCGGTTTTGATGGGTCTAAAATTGTATCTTTGTCTAGATATTTTATAACGTTTATGTATTGAATATCTTCAATTTTTTCAAATTCATTTTTTAAAGATTTTATCTCATCTCCCCACTGAGCATAAATTCCATATTTTCCCTTTTTAATAAATAAATCTTTTCCTTTATATTTTCCTATAGCAGATTTATCATTTTTCTTTGGTTCTATAATATCATCTAAAATTATTTTAGGGGAATATTTTAAATTCTGAAGATCAATATTTTTTTTAACTTGAATAAAACTAACATTTTTAGGTTCGTTTGGGTCAATATACTTCACTACGGGTCCATGTTTACCAATAATTAATGTATGGTTTTCATCTATTTTTACACTAAATTTCACCAAATCATGTAATTTGGCAGTTTCATTAAGCAATTTGTCATAACAATTCTTGCATATTTCATGCCAAATTAAATTTCCTTTTGCTATCTTATCTAAGTCATCTTCCATTTCCTTTGTATAATCATAATTAAAAAATGTGTTAAATTTATCAAGAAGAAATTCTATGACAATAATTCCCAAAGGTTGAATAACTAGTTTGGAAAGTTCGTTTCCGAATTCTCTCTTACTAACAAGTTCAGAAATGGTGTTGTTTTCTAAAGAAAAGTCAAGTGATTCTATTTCTTTACCAGGTATATTTTGTTTTTCTACATATTTTCTTTCTTGAATTTTATCAATTAATGACGCAAATGTGGATGGTCTTCCTATCCCTTTTTCTTCAAGGAGCTGGACTAATCTAGCTTCTGTATAATGTGATTTTAATTCAATAATTGTAAATTTGGAATCTATTTTTTTAGGATGTATACTAACATTTTGTTTTAAGGTTTGAAGAAACAGGTAACTTTGTTGTGTTAAATTGGTATTATTTTTTTTAGCTGTTTGATTGACAATTTGCCAACCCAGGAAAATAGCTTGTTCAGATTTATACACAAATTCTGAATCTAGTGGTGCAGAAACTTTTGCGCTAATTAGGTTATATTGAGCTGAAGGCATACATGTTTCAAGTGTTCTTTTCCAAATAAGTTCATATAATCTAATGGATTTAGCTTGTAAATTAGCTGTTGAATCCATTAAACATGGTGAACGTATGTTAATATCAACGGGTCTAATGGCCTCGTGTGCTTCTTGTGGAGGTGGTATTCCTTTTTTTTCATGGGATGTTTTATTATTTTCTCTATTTGTTGATTCAATTCCAATAATAAGATCATCAATTGTTTGACTGACATATTCTTGTCCATAAAAATCATGAATGAAATGTTTGACACTACAAATAAATTCTTTGCTATATTTTTTTGAATCAGTTCTCATATAAGTAATATAACCACTTTCATATAATTGTTGTGAATATTTCATAGTTTCTTTTGGTGATAAATGTAATTCGTTTGATGCCAATTGTTGTAATGTAGATGTAGTTAATGGTCCAGGATTTTTTTTAATTGTTTTTTTGGGAGAAGTAATTGTATATATAAAATCCCATGTTTTGCATTTTTCAAGAAAATCTCTTATTATTGTTTTATCATCAAATTGTTTATTAAGTTCAAATGGAAGATTTAAACTAGTAAAATATCCCGATGTGTTATAGACAAATTTGCCTGGTGATTGTTTAATGTCTAAATAGTTATCATAAACAAGTCGCAATGCTGGTGTTTGACATCTTCCAGCAGATAAACTAGTGTCATGAGTTTTTGATATACAATTCCACAAGATAGGTGAAATATTAAATCCAACTAACAAATCTAAAATTTGTCTGGATTGTTGAGCTTGGACTAAGTTCATATTGATTTGTGTAGGATGTGCTATAGCTGATTGTATGGAATGTTTAGTAATTTCATGAAAAATAATTCGTTTAGTATTGGTAATTGATAGTCCAAATAGATCACAAATGTGCCATCCGATTGCTTCTCCTTCGCGGTCATCATCTGTAGCAATAATTACATCATCTGCGTTGTTAATTTCCGAACGTATTTTTTCGATTTGTTTAAGTTTGATGTCTTCATTTATGATGGAATATTTGGTATTAAAATGGTTATTAATATCAATTGATTCAAGACCAGAAATGTTACGTAAATGTCCGAAAGATGGTATAACTTTATAATTGGTTCCAAGATAAGATTCTATTTTTTTGCATTTAGCTGGGGATTCAACAATAACTAATGATAATGGCATTAACATAATATGTAAAATATTCTTTATTATTATTTTACATAATATTTTACACAATAATACATCCTCCATCTTGGTTATCAGTAGTATTATCATAAACAGTAGCTTTGTTTGAGTTGTCTTCATCTTCAAAACTGGCAATTAAACTGATAAAATCATTAATTTCCATGGTTTGTGTTTTAGTTCCACATAATGTAACTTCGACACAATGTGCTTGATTATAATCTTGGTCAATTACAACAATATTATAAAATATTTTTTTCCATTTGTTAATTCTGGATTTTAAAGAGGAGGTATAATTTGTGTCAATGTCGATTGCAGTGTTTTGTTTAACATTGTATTTAATAAGGTTTGAAATATCATCAGCAAAGGCTGAAAATTCGTCTGTGATGGGTATGATTGCAAATTCGAGGGACATATTAAAATGTTATTAGTTGTTTTTAAGTAATTTTGTAGGGAAAATATATGGTTTTTTTAAGTTGTTTTGAATATATAATATAAATTTCGACTTAAAGCCTCTTTAAGTTGTTTTGAATATATAATATAAATTTCGACTTAAAGCCTCTTTAAGTACTTTTAAAAATAATATATATTGTTGAGAATTTCCAAAAAAAGTCGGCAACGAAAATCAAAAATGGACAAAAATAAATGTCCAAAATTGAAAAACCAAAAAAAGTTTTGAAAAACACACCCAAAAATCAACATTCTTATCATAATGCTCTTAATACCAAAAAAATAAAGCAAAATTATGTTACGATAACTTTTTCGAAAACAATTTACAAACTTTTTCTTTGATAATTATATGGAAACTTTAGGTGACAAAAAAGTAGCAAAAAGTAGCAATTTTTCATTCAGATGCGAGTTATGTGACTATACATGCTCTAAAAAACACAATTTAGACAAACATTTATTGACAGCTAAACACGAAAAAGTAGCATTAGGTGACACTAAAAGTAGCACTCTTTTATTTACTTGCGAATTATGTGACTACAAATGCTCTAAAAAATACAATTTAGACAAACACTTATTGACAGCTAAACACAAAAAAGTAGCAAAAAGTAGCACATATTTACCAACACATAATAACCTAACAAATCAAAATTATAATAATACATATTTATGCGAATATTGCGACAGAGAATATACCTCCAGAAATGGTCTCTGGAAACACAAAAAAAATTGCAAATATAACACCACCATTTCCAATATCACCGATAAAGAACTCATGTTAACTATTATTAAAGATAATTCTGAACTCAAACATATTATGATGAAAGTCTTAGAAAACGGAACACATAATACTACTCATACTAATTCCCATAATAAGGCGTTTAATCTTAACCTCTTTTTAAACGAAACATGCAAAGATGCAATGAATATTACCGAGTTTGTTAGTTCAATTGAGTTAAATCTTGATGACCTTGAAAATACAGGAAGAAGAGGATATATTGAAGGCATTTCCAACATTCTCTTGAAAAAACTCAATAATATTGAACAACACATGCGACCACTTCATTGCAGTGATACTAAACGTGAAATATTATATGTCAAAGATAACAATAAATGGGAAAAGGAAACCAATGACAAACCTATACTAACAAAGGCCATCAAAGTTATTGCCAATGAAAATATAAAACAAATCAAAAACTGGACGGACAAAAATCCTGATTGCACATCATCAAACTCAAGACAAAATAATTTGTATTTAAAAATTGTTAGTAATTCTATGAATGGATTAACTGAAGAAGAAGGAAAGAAAAACATTAACAAAATCATCAGCAATGTAGCCCGAGAAATGTTTATACAAAAAGATTGCAATTAAAATTGAAATTAATATATTTAATTTGTTTATATAAATAAATATATTATTATGACACCTTCTACAACAAACGTGACGACTATTTCTATTATTCAAGAATATGATAAAATTGACCTTTTAGAAAAAATAATTAAACATATATCCAATGATTTTACATTATCTGTTTCTAAAGTTGAGACCATTGTTAGCAAATTAATTGATTTTATCATTATTAATGATATAGACAATATCGAACACACCTCAAACATATTAAGACATATTATTTATGACACTAAAATAGTCGATATTATTATAAAAATTTCCAACTCAATCGGCAAAAATACACATTTATCTCTTACCATTAAAATCAACAAACATTCTATGAAATTTATTGAAATCATTAATAATCACAATAACCTAGAATTCTTACATTTATTCTAATTTATTTTTTTAAATTTTTATATTGAGACCAAGATATATTAACTTGCGGACCCTTATATTCTAATTCTTTTTCACCACTTTCAGCATTCAATTTTTCTGCCTTTTTTAAAGCACTATCTACATAAATTTGTTTTAAAAGAGTCCCAAAAGCAAAGGCACCATCATTCTGGTCTATTTTACCATCTTCAATATCCCTTAATACATCAAACGCCTTAAATAATATTTTTAAATCTATTTCATCTTTTCTTATTTTATTATAAATATCCGTATAATAAGTAAACAAAAAACTACATTCAACCATACCTTCTAAATGTACCTTTTCTGGATTGTCTTGATGTTTAGCTTTTAACATAATTAAATTATTAACATTGTCACGCAAAACATGACTGTGCTTTAATTCTCTTATTAAATCAGTAGTATCCTCCACATTATTGGCACTTATCATTTTTTGCAAATGAAGTCTTTGAACGTTGTCCATTATACTATTATTTTAGAATACTATTTTTAAACTCTAACTTATCAAATTATATTATTATATTGATATATTATATTAATGAGTCATCAACAAAGAATTATTCAAACAGACGCTTTACCACCAAACATTATTAAACCATTTCCTCAGGGCTCAAACAGCATTTATAGTGCTGGAATTGTTACACAAAACAACCAAGCTCAAATTCAAAACATTTTGTCCGGAACCAATAAATTAGGAGGAAAAAAACGTTATAAAGGCGGAGCAACTCCACCACTCGTTCAAGTACCACAATCCCCATCTTACGACCCAAATAAAGGAACAACCAATATGAATAATCAATCCATATATGAATTAGCTATTAGCTCTAAAAATAACGCTGCTTTTGATGGAACTGTTGGAGCTGGACCATCAGCAACCGCACAAATAGCAACACAACAACAAACATTATACAATGGAACCATTCGGGGAGGAACAAAATTTAAACTACATAAATATAAAAAAAAAACTTACAGAAAAAGAAGATCAAAAAAACACAAATCGAAAAAAAGAAATACTCGTAAAAGATATCGTTCTTTATAGATAAAATAAAATATGAAAATAAATATATATAATAATATTATAGATTATGCCAACAATGAATAATTATTTAAATCTAATATATGTCAATTTAGGTTTTATTGCACAAATAACAGTTATGATGTATTTTAAATCTATTTTAGAAATTAAACAAAACTGGCCTCTATATAGGTGCAACCCATCTTATTGGATTTTTTCAGACAATATTTCTCAAGATTTTACATATTGTGTTCAAAATACTCAAATGAACATGATGGGATATTTACTACAACCATTGAATTCTATGATTTCATCATTAACATCTGTCGGCGGACAATTCAATGAATCCATTAATAACATACGCATGATGTTTTCATCTATTCGAAGTTTTGTATCCGATATCATTCAAAACGTTTTTGGAGTCTTCTTAAATCTTATTGTCGAATTTCAAAAAATAATTATTAGCATTAAAGATATGGTTGGAAAAATGATTGGAATTGTTGTAACCATTATGTATGTTTTAGACGGGTCTATTAAAACAATGAATAGCGCTTGGGCTGGACCACCCGGACAACTAGTGAAATCCATCGGTTCATGTTTTCATCCTCATACTGAAATTGCACTTTCCAATGGAGAATATTATAAAATGGAGAATGCACCTTTAGGAGCTGAATTAAAAGGCGGAGGCAAAATATTCGCTATTTTAAAAATTGATAATCCAAATAAAGAACCATTATACAAAATAAAAGGAACAGAACAAGATATTTATGTAACTGGAGAACACTTTGTTCTCGATAAAACAAATAATAATAAATGGACCCAAATTAAGGATTATAAATATGCCGAAATACAACCAGATTTTATTCCTGAATATTTCTCTTGTTTAATAACAACCAATAGACGCATTAAAATTGATGATGAAATTTTTTGGGATTGGGAAGATGATGAACTAACAACAAATTAAAATACACAAATGCTAAATTTATTATTCTACTTCGTATAAAAATTAAGAAATATTTGTTTATTATTATCCATTTATAGTATATGAGTTTTGACAAAGAACAAATAAAAATAAATAACACACTTTTGTTAATAAATGAAACATATGATAAATTATCATATTTTGATTTATATGGCAATTCAGTAATAATATTCATATTTTTAACATTATTTGTTTTTATTGTTTTTTCATATTGCAAAGTTATGCAAACAACCGAAACCATTGCTGAAGATTGGGCTAATCAAAGATGTAAACCACAAAATATGTTGTTTGCCGGTTTAATCACTCATCCAGAAGGAACATCCGCATTTCAATATACAAGCGACAATTTTCAATTTTGTATTCAAAACATATTGTCAAATATAAGTGGATATGCCCTTCAACCATTCCAAACTATGATAAAATCTTTAACACATATTTTTCAAGAAATTGCTAATTCCATTCAACAAAGTAGAGGTCTTATAAACAAAATAAGGGATAATATCAACATATTTGCACAAGACATTATGAGCAGAATATTAAATATTATGATACCAATTCAAAAAATGGTTATTGCATTAATGGATACATTTCAAAAAATACAAGGAACAATGACTGCCGGCTTATACACAATGTTAGGCTCATATTATACTTTACAAGCTTTAATGGGAGCTATTTTAGAATTAATCATTAAAATGTTAGTCACTTTAGTTATAATTATTGTCGGACTATGGATTTTACCATTTACTTGGCCTGCAGCAGCATCAATGACATCTGTATTTTTAGCAATATCAATTCCATTATCCATAATTGTTTATTTTATGACAGAAGTACTTCATATTAAAACCTCTGGAATTCCCAAATTACGTTGTTTTGATGAACTAACACCCATTTTATTACAAAATGGTAACAAAATATACATAAAAGATATTCATGTTGGCGACAAATTGGCAAATGGAAGTTATGTAACATCAAAAATAAAAGTCACTGCATCTAACATGAAAATATATAAATTAAATAATATTATTGTTAGTGAAACTCATTTAGTTAAACATAACAACCAATTTATTAGAATAGGACAACACCCTAATGCAGAGGAAATAATATTTAATAAACCCTTTTTATATTGTTTAAATACAAGCAACAAAATTATAGAAATTAACGGATTCGTTTTTAGCGATTGGGATGAAATTACCAACAATAACAAATTACAATATTTAAACAAAAAAAATAAAAATATTATAAGTTTAGAAAATATTCATGAATTTTTAGACGATGGATTTGAAGAAAACACTGTAATCAATTTGTATAATAACCAGAAATTAATTAGCAATATAAATATAGGCGATGTTTTAGAAAATGGAAATATGGTTTACGGACTAGTTGAAATAGAACCCACACAATTAAGGAAATACAAAAATACCAAAATTATTCCTAACAAATTATATCATTTATTAACAACTGATGGAACCCTATTCATCAATTCACTTGATGTAAAAGATTACAATAATATCATTGATAAATTTATTATCTAAATAATATGTATAATATGGAAATCTCTATTGGTTCATATAAATTTCGCGTTGAAATTTTAATAGCTATAGTCATTACATCTTGGATTATGTTTGGCCATGTGTTGTGTTCTTGCTGTAAAATAAATTTAGTTGAGGGTTTAACTACAGGAACACTAGGAAAAACATTAACTGAAGGCTTTTCTGGAGCAAACAAAACTACTATGGGACCCGAGTTTGCTGGTGCAAACACACCTGATTATATTATGAACCCATCTACATGGTCTATTCCCACTTTAACTTATAGTCCTGGAACCAAACCTGATGCAGGTGTTAAGGCTATTTGGGATCGTCCAAAACAACCAATTCCCTTACCAGAAGGACAATTGGATATGTTTGCTACTACACCATTTTCACCAGATTGTTGTCCAAATGCTTATTCATCTAGCATGGGATGCGCCTGTATGACTACAAATCAATACGATTTTTTAAAAAATCGAGGATTTAATAATGTACCTTATTCTGAATATTAATTTATTACGATAATAAAAAATTAAATATAATTTACAATTTTATTTATATAAAAGATGTAGCCTTTTCTAAGTTTACTTCTTTGTTACTTCACATTTAACACAATAATAAATGTATTTTGACATATCTGGATTAATATCTATAGCATCATAAACCCAATCATGATTACAAATGTTGTTTATTTTATGTTTAATAAACAACTTTAATGTATCTACAGTTTTATTGCATGTTTCCTCATCATCAATCATGTTAATATATTTAGTAAGCAAATCGAAATCACAATGTGTTTCAAAATAATTATTATCTAATTCTGTAATACTTTTTTGAATTCTAAGAATATCATTATTTGACGATTTAATATGGTCAATATTATGAGATAAAAATGTGTAAATATCTGTTAATATATCTAACTCTTTATTCATTTGTTAGTATTATAATATACTAACAACCATTTAAATCATTTACACATTTCTATTTATAAATATTGCTAAAATACGTGGAAAAAATAATAAATATATAAACGGTTGTTGTATATATTTATTTACATAAAAGAATATACATGTCTTTTATTTTCTATATTTGATCTGGCAATTTGTCGTAACATTTGATAATTTATTGTTGTTAATTTTCCAAAAGATTTTAGAGAATTGGGAACCCCTCTATTGTAAAATATTACACTTGATGTAATTTTTCCATTACTAAAGTTTGGCATTATTATACATAGAATATATAAAATAATTTAGAACGAATTTTATTTAACAATACATCATATACAAAGACGGACTTAAACTGTTATTTGATGTTTTAACCAATTTATCTACAATGTCTTGCGTAACAGTAAAAGGAAATTGTACTTTTAATGACATTTCTTCTTGAAATAAGTTTGTATCTGGACGCATTAAACGATATAAATTTAATTTTGTATAAATTATTTCTAAACAGCGTTTTAAATTTCTAACACCATCTTCTTTATTACATAAATTTTCTATTATATAGTTAAGAGTTTGGTCTGAAATAGTAATATCTTCCATCACAAACTTAACTTGTTCTCTAATCTTTGGCAATAAATAGTTATTTGCAATAACTGTCTTTTGTTTTTGATTATAACCCTTTGTTTGAATACGATACATTCTATCTTTTAAAATAGGATTTACTTTGCTTTCATCATTATAACTAAAGATAAACAAACATTTGCTTAAATCAAAATTTATTTCAGCAAAGTATTTATCATGAAACTGATTATTTTGTGATGTATCTGTTAAATGAGTCAATATACCAGCAATTTCTTCACCTTTTGGAGTATCACTAATTTTATCCAATTCATCAAAATAAATTACCGGATTCATACACTTACTATCAATTAATATTTGAACTATTTTTCCCCACGTAGAACCTTCATATGTGTATCCATGACCTTCTAAAAAACTACTATCAGTTGCTCCTCCCAATGCAATAAATGCAAAAGGTCGGTTTAAAATTTTACTAATACCCTCTTTAACTAAACTAGTTTTACCAGTACCTGGTGGTCCATGTATTGCTATAGCTGAACCAATTGATTGTGGGTTTGTGATTAATTGACCAAGCATTTGCATAATTTGCATTTTTGCATCGG
>JACCDX010442474.1_pt1 | contig 14425 bp, 13 predicted proteins | sample 7449681 | NCBI WGS metagenome assembly JACCDX01 (sample SAMN15323450, study PRJNA562643) | freshwater metagenome | isolation source: river surface water | place: USA:Blue River Watershed | collected 2017-08-18
CGTTTTTCAAATTTTGCGGTGAAACAACCATGATCAAGGGCAGCATTGTCGCGATTGTGACCCCGATGCACGAAGATGGCAGCCTCGACCTGCCGGCGCTGAAAGCCTTGCTGGACTGGCACATCGCGGAGGGTACCGATGCGGTCGTCATCGTCGGCACCACCGGCGAATCGCCGACGGTGTCGGTCGACGAGCATTGCGAACTGATCAAGGTCGCTGTCGATCATGTGGCCGGCCGCATTCCCGTGATCGCCGGTACCGGCGGCAATTCCACCACCGAGGCGATCGAGCTGACGCAGTACGCGAAGAATGTCGGCGCCGATGCATCGCTGCAGGTGGTCCCGTACTACAACCGTCCGACGCAGGAAGGCATGTATCAGCACTTCCGCCGCATTGCCGAAGCGGTCGACCTGCCGGTGATCCTGTACAACGTGCCGGGACGCACCGTCGCCGACATGGGCAATGACACCATCGTGCGCCTGTCGTCGGTGCCGGGCATTGTCGGCGTGAAGGATGCGACCGGCAATATCGCGCGCGGCGCCGAGCTGCTGCGTGCGGTGCCGAAATCCTTCGCGGTGTATTCCGGCGACGATCCGACGGCGATGGCGCTGATGTTCTGCGGCGGCCAGGGCAACATCTCGGTGACGGCCAACGTCGCACCGCGCGCGATGCACGAGCTGTGCGTGGCGGCGATGGCAGGTCGGATCGCGGAGGCGATTGCCATCAACGACAAGCTGATCCCGTTGCATGCGAAGCTGTTCGTCGAGCCGAACCCGGTGCCGGTCAAATGGGCGCTGGCCCAGATGGGACGCATGAAGGGCGGCATCCGGCTCCCGCTGGTGCAGCTGTCCGCCTCCTGCCAGGAGACGGTGCGCGGTGCGCTGCGCGAGTCCGGTGTCCTGAACTGACACTCGTCACCCAACCTTTACACGACCTCTTACATGAGCAACGCCGTGAACACCAAGCTGTCCCTCAGGATCTCCTCGCGCGCGCTGGCGCTGGCCGCCGTCGCGGCCGTCGCCGGATGCAGCAGCATCAGCGACCTGCTCGAACCCGAAAAGATCGACTACAAGAGCGCCGCCAAGGCAAGCAAGGGCACCAGGCTCGAGGTGCCGCCGGACCTGACCCCGCTGAAGTCGGACAGCCGTTACAGCGTCGAGAACGTTCAGGGCACGGCGACAGCATCCGAGTTCAGCGCGCAGCGTGCGGCGGCTGCGCCGGCGGCGCCCGGCAAGGCTGCAGCGCCGGTTGCCGAGGGCAAGGTCGCGCCGTCGGCCAACAGCGACGCCGGCCTGCGTGTCGAACGCGCCGGATCGCAGCGCTGGCTGGTGGCCAACGATGCGCCGGAAGTGCTGTGGCCGCGCATCAAGGATTTCTGGCAGGAGAACGGCTTCCTGATCGCGATCGAGAACCCGGAAGCCGGCGTGATGGAAACCGACTGGGCAGAAAACCGCGCAAAGATTCCGCAGGATTTCATCCGCAGCGCGCTGGGCAAGGTGTTCGACTCGCTGTACTCGACCGGCGAACGTGACAAGTTCCGCACCCGCCTCGAGCGCCGGCCGGGCGGCGGCACCGAGATCTACATCAGCCATCGCGGCGCGGAAGAGAAGGTCACGGGCCAGACGGTGACGACCCAGAATGCCATCTGGACCGGCCGCCCGTCGGATCCCGAGCTCGAAGCGGAATTCATTGCGCGCCTGATGGCGGCGCTGGGCAGCGATGCGAAGGTCGCGAAGGCTGCCGTCAAGGAAGCGAAGGCAGCGCCGCTGCAGCGCGCACGCGTGATGAAAGAAGGCGGCGTGAACGTGGTGGAAGTCGATGAAGGCTTCGATCGCGCATGGCGGCGTGTGGGCCTGGCGCTCGATCGTGTGGGCTTCACCGTCGAGGATCGCGATCGCGCACGCGGCGTCTATTTCGTGCGCTACATCGACTCGGAGGCCGATGCGAAGATCAAGGCCGAGAAGGGCTTCTTTGCGCGCCTGTTCAGCTCGAAGGACGAGAAGAAAGAGGCGCTGCGCTACCAGATTCAGGTGAAGTCCACCGGCGAGCGTAGCCGTATTGGCGTGCTGGACGAGAAGGGTGCGGCAGCATCTGATACCACCGCCACGCGCATCCTTGGCTTGCTGAACGACCAGCTGAAGTAACACCTGTAGCGGAGTACATGCGCGGGCAGGCCTCGATGAAGTTTGCGAGTCTCGGCAGCGGCAGCGAGGGCAATTCCCTGCTGATCGCTGCCGCCAGCGGAACGACCCAGACCTGCGTGATGGTCGATTGCGGGTTCGGCGTGAAGGAGGCCGAACGCCGGCTGGCGCGCCTGGATGTCAGGCCCGGGCAGATCAACGGCATCGTCGTCACGCACGAGCATTCGGATCATATCGGCGGCGTGTTCAAGCTGGCGCGCCGCCACCACATTCCCGTCTGGCTCAGTCACGGCACCTTCGAAGGGGCCGCCCGTGACGACGCGCACGGCGTCGATGTCCGGCTGTGCCGCGACGGCGAACCGATCGCGATCGGCGACCTGGAATTGACTCCCTATACCGTCCCGCACGATGCGCGAGAACCCCTGCAATACCTGGCCGGCGACGGCCGGCGCAAGCTGGGCGTGCTGACCGATGTCGGCCAATCGACGCCGCACCTGCAGGCGGCACTGGGCGGCTGCGATGCGCTGCTGCTCGAGTTCAACCATGACAGCGAGATGCTGGCGCGTTCGGCCTACCCCGCGTGGCTGAAATCGCGCATTGCAGGGCCGCTGGGACACCTGTCAAACGCGCACTCGGCGGCCATTCTTGCGGCGCTGGACAAGTCGCGCTTGCGCAAGCTGGTGGCAGCGCACCTGTCGCGGAAGAACAATACGCCGGCTTTGGCGCAGGCGGCCATTGATGCGGTGATCGGGGGGCAGGGTATCGACGTGGTGATCGCGGAGCAGGACCAGGGCTTCAGCTGGCTGGAATGCTGAGCCGGCCACCGCAAGACAGGCCGCAGCGCGATGCGCCCAAAACGAAAAAGCCGCCCGGAGGCGGCTTTTTCGCTAAAGCGGGAAGAATTACTTCTTCTCTTCAGCAGCCGGAGCAGCCGGAGCAGCAGCGTCGGCCTTCGGTGCGTCAGCAGCCGGAGCAGCAGCGTCAGCCTTCGGTGCTTCAGCAGCAGGAGCAGCCGGAGCAGCAGCCGGAGCTTCAGCGGCCGGAGCAGCAGCTTCTTCTTTCTTGCCGCAAGCAGCCAGAGCCAGAGCCAGCAGGGAAGCGATCAGCAACGATTTTTTCATGATTATCCTTCAGGTGAGTATGAAAAATGAAACGTGAGGCCAGATTAATAACTACCGGTAGTTATCGCACATTTCTAGGATGCCTTGCTCTCTTGGCGCTGCAGCTTGCCGCGCTGCCACATCGCAAAACTTCCTAAACGGCAATTATACTGGCCTTTTTGAAACGCTTGCAAGACGTTTTAGGTCCATTTCGCTAACTTTGCACTTGATTTCTTGTAAGTAAAAATAACAGGCGCGAAGCTTGCCGCCGCATGATTCCGGAACACGGGCGCTGAGCGAAATTAGCGGTCGATTGAAGGTACTTGCAGCGTCAATCAAAAGTCGGCGAGCCAGCCATCCCGGTACCACTGCTGCAGGCTTTCCTGCAAGTCGGGTGAGGCTTTGCCGATTTGTCCGGCCGGCAGTTCACGCTGGTCTGCCAATGCCTGCAGAAGGCGACGATCCGTTCCGCTCGGCTGGAAGGATTCGCCATTGATGAAGACAAATTTGCTGCGATACAGCATGCGTGTCTTGCGGTGCAGTCGCAGTCCCCGTTTGTCCGCGGCTGCAATGAAGCGCGCCAGCGGCAGGGGGCGCTGCGGCGGATCGAACCAGAGGGTAGCTTTCGGCTCGGACAGGTATTCGCCGAGGAAGATCGCAATGTCTTCCGGACGCGCCACCAGTTTTGCGAATTGCTCGCTGACGTTCTCCACCATGTCGTCGCCGATTTTTGCCGGATGCGAGGTCGGCGCCAGCTGCGGATCGGCGTACCGGCCGGGCAGCTCGACACTGTCGGCCATGAAGTTCAGGAAGGCTTCGCCAAGTTCCTGCCATGGCGGGGCGCGAAAGCCGATCGAGTAGGTCATGCACTCGCCCTCGGCGATGCCGTCATGCGCATAGTGCGGCGGAAGATAGAGCATGTCGCCCGGCTCCAGCACGTATTCCTGCGTCGGCGCGAAGTTGCGCAGGATTTTCAGCGGCATGCCTTCGACCAGCGACAGGTCTTTCTGCGCGCCGATGCGCCAGCGCCGCTTGCCATGGGCCTGCAGCAGGAAGACGTCGTAGGAATCGAAGTGGGGCCCGACGCCGCCGGTGTCGGTCGCGTAGCTGATCATCAGGTCGTCAAGCCGCGCATCGGGAATGAAGCGGAACCGATTCAGCAGGCGGTCTGCCATATCGTCATGCAGGTTGACCCCCTGAACCAGCAGCGTCCAGTTCTTGCGCGAGACGGGTGGCAATTCGTTCACGGGGCCGTGCTGCATTTTCCAGCGCTGACGAAAATTCGTGATCAGCCGCGATTCGACGGCGTCGCTGGCGGCGAGCGCGAACAGTGCCTCTCGCGTCAGCAGCGGCTGGAAGTCGGGAATCGCCTGCCGGATCAGCAGCGGTTTTTTTTGCCAGTAAGTCTTGAGGAAATCGCGGGGCGCAAGCTGCCCGAGCACGCTGAGGTTTTTCATGCCCTGATTATATCGGCATGCGTGATGCCGGCGGCCGTGCCATGGCCGGCGGTTATAATGCGCGCTGGCTCATTGAAAGGATCAACATGAACATTTCGAAGGACACGGTCGTCACGCTGCACTACCAGCTGTCCGATGCACAAGGCAACCTGATCGAGGAAAGCAGTGAGCCCATGGTGTACCTGCACGGTGGTTATCACAATACGCTGCCGAAGATCGAGGAAGCACTGGACGGCAAGGCCGCCGGTTATCAAGTCACGATCCAGGTCGATCCGGAAGACGCTTTCGGCGAGTATGACGCCGAGCTGGTGAAGATCGAGCCGCGCAACCTGTTCCCCGATGAGCTGGACGTGGGCATGCAGTTCGAAGCGTCTCCGGAAGGCGACCCGAACGCCGATGCGCGCGTCTTCACGGTGACCGACATCGAAGATGGCAAGGTGGTCCTCGACGGCAATCACCCGCTGGCCGGCATGGCGCTGCGTTTTGCGCTGGACGTCATCGAAGTGCGCAAGGCCAGTGACGAGGAAGTCGCGCACGGCCACGTGCATGGTCCGCACGGTCATCATCATCACGACGATGATGACGAGGACGGCGACCAGTTCCGCTCGGTCCAGCTGCAGTAATTGTTCCAGGGGTCCGCGCTCGCCGCGCGGATCATTGCGCGGGCGCCGCGCCGCTGTCGTTGACTGCCAGCGCGAATGGCTGCGCCGCTTCCGGATCGATCTCCAGATCGGTCACGCCCTGCGGCAGGCTCACGTGCCCGAGCTTGCCCTGCCATCCGAGCGCGGGCGACCCGGTGGCCGGCTTGCCCGCCGGTCCCTGTACCAGCAGCACCGGCACGCGCACCGCACTGGCGAAAGCGCGCAATGCGCTGCGCATCTCCTGGAAACCATCCCGCACTCCCGCCGGAGGCCGCGCCGCCGGCCACAGCCGCCCGTCGCAAAACAGCACGATCGCCTTGCGGTGCTCTGTCGATGCCAGTTGCGCCAGCCGGCGCAGCCAGTCACGGTTCGCTGTCAGCCTGTCCTCGAATTCACTGTTGCGTCCCGCTGCGGTGAGGTAGTGGTTGTTCTGCGCCGGCAGGTGCAGCGTGGCGAACATCACCTGCTGCACGGACCAGCGCGTGTTTTCCGCGTAGCTGCGGAAGGCCGGCAACGCAGATTGCCGCCGCAGGCTCAGGTGCTTCGAGCCGCTCCAGCTGATGTCGCCGTAGAGCTGCTCGCGCAGCAGGCCGAGCCAGACCGTCTCGGCGGGGCGGCCGCGCCGGTCGCGGCAGTTGATCCAGTCGCTGCCGGCCATTGACAGGAAGACCGGTGCTTCGACCGCTTCGAGCACGGCCTTGCGGCGGCGGAACAGCCGGTCGCTGCAGGCTTCGGAAGCCTGCCTGAGTCCGTTCACGACAATGAAGGCCGGCTCGCCTGATTGCGCCTGTTCCAGCGCGCCGCGCAGCGCCGCTTCGCCGTCGCTGCCGGCTGTTGCATGCATCAGCACCGAGATCCGGAAAGGCTCGGCGGCCGACGGCATCGCGAGCGCCGACAGCAGCGCGAACAGCACGGCCGGCAGCAGCGCCACGGGTTGCCTCACGCCGATGCCTCGTCCCCGGCGGCGAGGCGCTTGAGCCGGTACAGCGCATCGAGCGCTTCGCGCGGGCTGAGGTTGTCCGGATCAAGATCCTTCAGCGCCATCAGCGCAGGCGACGGTGCGGCAATGACCGGCGGCTCGTCTTCCACCGGCACCGGCGCGGAGAACAGGTCGAACTGCCCGCCGGCATCGGCCGATTGCGCCTCGAGCGCGGCGAGGTGCCGGCGCGCCGCGCGTATCACCGGCTGCGGTACGCCGGCCAGTTGCGCGACCTGCAGGCCGTAGCTCTGCGAGGCCGGCCCTTCCTGCACCGCATGCAGGAAGACGATGCTGTCCTTGTGCTCGACGGCGGACAGATGCACGTTCGCGCAGCCGGGGTGCTTGACCGGCAGTTGCGTGAGCTCGAAATAGTGGGTCGCGAACAGCGTGTAGCTGCGGTTCTGCTGCAGCAGCGCGGTCGCAATTGCCCAAGCGAGCGCGAGGCCGTCGAAGGTCGAGGTGCCGCGCCCGACTTCATCCATCAGCACCAGCGAGCGCTCGGTTGCGCCGTGCAGGATGGCCGCCGATTCCATCATCTCGACCATGAAGGTCGAGTAGCCGGCGGCGAGGTCGTCGGCGGCGCCGATGCGGGTGAAGATGCGGTCGACCGGCCCGATGGCCGCCGATGTCGCCGGCACATAGCTGCCGACATAGGCCAGCAGCGTGATCAGCGCGAGCTGCCGCATATAAGTCGATTTGCCGCCCATGTTGGGGCCGGTGATCAGCAGCAGCCGACGCTCGGCTGTCAGCCGGCAGTCGTTCGCGATGAAGCGCTCGATCGCGTTCTCGACCACCGGATGGCGGCCTTGCACGATCTCGAGGCCGGCATCGGCGGTCAGCTGCGGGCAGCACCACTGGTTGCGCTCGGCATGCGAGGCCAGTGCGACCAGCACGTCCAGCCGCGCGGCCGCCTGCGCGACGCGCTGCAATTCGGCGATGTGTTCGCCCAGCTGCTGCAGCACTTGCTCGTACAGCATCTTCTCGCGCGCCAGTGCGCGATCCTGCGCGGACAAGGCCTTGTCCTCGAAGGACTTCAGCTCCGGCGTGATGTAACGCTCGGCGTTCTTCAGGGTCTGCCGGCGGCGATAGTCTTCCGGGACTTTCGCCGCCTGTCCGTGCGTGACCTCGATGTAGAAGCCATGCACCTTGTTGTATTCGACGCGCAGGTTGGCGATGCCGGTGCGCTCGCGCTCGCGCGTTTCGAGGTCGACCAGGAATTGCCCGGCGTTTTCCGACAGCCCGCGCAGCTCGTCGAGCTCGGCATCGAAGCCGCGCGCGATCACGCCGCCGTCACGCACCATCGTCGCCGGCTCCGGCGCGATCGCGCGCTCGAGCAGCGACAGGCAGACGTGCGGCGTCGCCAGTTCGGCATGGGTCTGTTCGAGCAATGTGGCCTGCCCAAGCGGATTCCCGGGCGACAGCGCGGATTGCAGCGCCGGCAGTTGCTGCAGGCCGGCGCGCAGCGCGGACAGGTCGCGCGGACGCGCCGACAGCAGCGCGATGCGGCTGGCGATGCGCTCGATGTCGGGCACGCCCGCCAGCAGCGTCGACAGCGGCTCGCAGGCCTGTGCGTCGAGCAGCGCGCCGATGGCCGCGTGGCGCGCCTGTGCAATGGCCTGTGCGCGCGGCGCGTGCTGCAGCCAGTGGCGCAGCAGTCGCGAACCCATCGCGGTGCGGCAGTGGTCGAGCAGCGAGAACAGGGTGGGGGACTGGCCTTCGGCGCCGCGCAGTGGCTCGGTGAGTTCGAGGTTGCGGCGCGTGGAGGCATCCATGCCGATGAACTCGTCTTCGCTCTCTACCTGCAGCATGCGCACATGCTGCAGGTTCTTGCCCTGCGTATTGCGGGCGTAGACCAGCAGCGCGCCGGCAGCACCGATCGCGGCGGTCAGGCCATCGGCACCGAAGCCGGCGAGGGTGGATGCGCCGAGCTGCTCGAGCAGCGACTTCTGTGCAGCGGCGATTTCAAAGTGCCAGTCGGCGACGGTGGTCGGGCGCAAGCCCGGGGTTTCCTGCAGCAGCGCCGAACGCTGGCCATCGACCAGGATTTCTGCGGGCGCGATGCGCTCGAGTTCCTGCCGGATCCGCAGCAGCGCCTGTGCTTCATCGACCAGCAGTTCGGTGACGCGCAGTTGTCCGCTCGCCAGCGACAGCCACGCGAAGCCTATCAATACGCCCTTGCGTTGCGGAAGCACATGCAGCGCAAGCAGCGGGCGATCGGATTTTTCCGGCAGCAGTTCAGATTCCGTCAGGGTGCCCGGCGTGACGATGCGCTGCACCTTGCGCTCGACCGGCCCCTTGCTGGTGGCCGGGTCGCCGATCTGTTCGCAGATGGCGACTGACTCGCCCAGCTTGACCAGTTTGGCGAGATGCTGATCGACCGAGTGGAAGGGCACGCCGGCCATCTTGATCGGCGTGCCGTTCGATGCGCCGCGCTGGGTCAGCGTGATGCCTAGCAGGCGCGCAGCCTTCTCGGCGTCGTCATGAAACAGCTCATAGAAATCACCCATCCGGTAGAACAGCAGCAGGTCCGGATAGTCGGCTTTGATGCGCAGGTACTGCTGCATCATGGGCGTGTGCTTTTCGGCGCCGGTCCGGTCGGGAGCATTCATGGATTCAGAGCGATGAAGTAAAAGAAGCCGGGCTTGCGCCCGGCCTCCGTGAGTGATGCGAAATGTAGCACAGCCGTGGCTGTGCAAACGCAATGCGTTGCGTGGCGGATCAGTTCTCGCCGCTGCGCTGCTTGCGTGCCTGAGCGTTTGCCGCCGGCTGGCTCAGCAGTGCGCCGCCGCGCTGCACCGGACGCGCGCCGGCAGGACGTGCCGGTGCTTGTGCGGCTTGCGCCGGACGCGGAGCCTGTGGCGAGCGTGCGCCCTGGCCTTGCCCTTGCCCCTGACCCTGTGCCGGGCGGTTGCCCTGGGCGGGACGTCCGCCGGCCGGTTTCGCCGTGCCGCTGCGCTGGCTTCTCTGGCCACCGCCCGAGCGCGACTGGCCACCGCGCGGCGGACCATTGCGGTGATCCTGGCTGCGCAGCTGGATGGGCTGCGCCTTGGCGTTCAGGTCGGGCTCGAAGCCTTCCACCACCTCGCGCGGCACTTCACGCTTGATGAATCGCTCGATGTCGCGCAGCAGGCCATGTTCGTCAACGCAGACCAGCGACACGGCTTCGCCGGTCGCGCCGGCGCGGCCGGTACGGCCGATCCGGTGCACATAGTCTTCCGGCACGTTCGGCAGGTCGTAGTTGACCACGTGCGGCAGCTGGTCGATGTCGATGCCGCGCGCGGCGATGTCGGTGGCGACCAGCGCCTGCAGCTTGGCGCTCTTGAATTCCGCCAAAGCGCGCGTGCGTGCCGCCTGGCTCTTGTTGCCGTGGATGGCCAGCGCGCTGATGCCGGACTTGCCAAGCTGCTCGGCCAGCTTGTTTGCGCCGTGCTTGGTGCGCGTGAATACCAGCACCTGGAACCAGTTGCGCTCCTTGATCAGGTGGGCAAGCAGCAGGTGCTTCTTGTCGCGGTCGACCGGATGGATCTTTTGCGTAATGACTTCAACGGTCGAATTGCGGCGCGCCACTTCGATCATGGCCGGGTTGTTCAGCAGGCTGTCGGCCAGCGCCTTGATCTCGTCGGCGAAGGTGGCAGAGAACAGCAGGTTCTGCCGCTGCGGCGGCAGCGCCGCAAGCACCTTGCGGATGTCGCGGATGAAGCCCATGTCGAGCATGCGGTCGGCTTCGTCGAGCACGAGGATCTCGACCGACTTCAGGTCGACGGCATTCTGCTGCATCAGGTCGAGCAGGCGGCCCGGGGTGGCGACGAGGATGTCGATGCCGCGCGCGAGCTTCTGGATCTGCGGATTGATGTTGACGCCGCCGAAGATCACTTCGGAGGTCAGCTTCAGGTACTTGCCGTAATTGACGACGCTCTCGCCGACCTGCGCGGCAAGTTCGCGCGTCGGCGTCAGCACCAGCGCGCGGATGTGGCGCGGCGCGGGACGCTTGCCGCCGTTGAGTCGCTGCAGCATCGGCAGCGTGAAGCCGGCGGTCTTGCCGGTGCCGGTCTGTGCGCCGGCCAGCAGGTCGCCGCCTTTGAGCACAGCCGGGATGGCTTGTGCCTGGATAGGGGTGGGTTGGGTGTAGCCGCTTTCCGTGACGGCGCGCAGGATGGGTTCGGCCAGGCCGAGTTCAGCAAATGACATAAATGAGAGATTGGTCGAACCGCCGCCGCTAGGGGCGCCAGTCACGGGTTCGGGGGGGTGAGTCAGGAAGGGGCGGCAAGGAGACTGGAACAATTGCCGCGGGCCGAAGTATAGCAGGGTTGGCGGAAGTGCCGTACCGGATGTGGAATGATCCGTTGATGTGGTTCGATGTCGAAGCTGCAGGGAGCGCGCAGTGGCGCCGTCCCTGCGCCGACTGATGCACGTCAGGCGAACGGCGTCAGCACGCCCAGCATCTGCGCGAAGATCTTCGGCGAGCCGGCGATCACGTCGCCTTTTTCCATGTGCCGGCCTTCGCCGGTGAAGTCGGACACGATGCCGCCCGCCTCGCTGACCAGCAGTGCGCCGGCGGCCATGTCCCAGGGCTTGAGACCTTTTTCAAAGAAACCATCGAGGCGGCCGGCCGCGACGTAGGCGAGATCGAGCGCGGCGGAGCCGGGGCGGCGCAGGCCGGCGGTCTTTTCCGTCATCGCCTTGAACATCTTCAGGTATTCGTCGAGGCCGGACAGATCGCTGTACGGGAAGCCGGTGCCGACCAGTGCATCGGCGAGCTTGTCGCGCTTGGCGACACGGATGCGCTTTTCGTTCAGGAAGGCGCCGACACCCTTGGTTGCGGTGAACAGCTCATTGCGGGTCGGATCAAAGATGACGGCCTGCGTGATCTGGCCGCGGTGCTGCAGCGCGATCGACACCGCATATTGCGGGAAGCCGTGAATGAAGTTGGTGGTGCCGTCGAGCGGATCGATGATCCAGACGTTCTCGTTGTCGTCGTGCAGGTTGGACGAGGGGCCGGATTCTTCGGCCAGGATCGCATGATCGGGGTAGGCTTGCTTCAGCACGTCGATGATGGCCTGTTCGGCCGCCTTGTCGACTTCGCTGACGAAATCGTTGTGCCCTTTGCTCGTGACGCGCAGCTGGTCGAGGTCGAAAGAGGCGCGATTGATGATGGTGGCGGCACGACGCGCGGCTTTCACCGCGGTATTGATCATGGGATGCATGGTGGTTCCGTTAGAATTCGGCAGCTGGGAGAATGAGCGATGCGGAAGCGACCACGAGCCACTGGCGGCGATGTCGCCTCCGTTCGAAAGGACTTGGGGTGTCCATTCCGCCGGCGCTGTTCGCCATTGACCTCTTGTGAATCCTTCACGCGTTGCCCGCTATTTTAAATGAACCAGCCTGCCTCTACCCAATCCCTGTTCGGCCGCCTTCGCTTCGTGCTGGTCGAGACCAGTCGCGCCGGCAATATAGGCTCGGCCGCGCGCGCCATGAAGACCATGGGATTTTCCGAGCTGGTGCTGGTGAATCCGCGCGATCCGCAGGCAGTGCAGGATCCGGAAGCGATCGCGCTGGCCAGCGGCGCGACCGACGTGCTGGCCGGCGCGCGCATCGTCGGTTCACTGGACGAGGCGCTGGCCGGCTGCAATTTCAGCGTAGCGTTGTCGGCGCGCTTGCGCGAATTTTCTCCGCCGCTGTTCGAGCCCCGCCCGTTGGCGCAGCAGCTCGCGGCAGACGCCGGCCTGCGCGCGGCGCTGGTTTTCGGCAACGAGCGGTTTGGCCTGTCGAACGAGCAGGTAGAAAAATGCAGTGCGTTGGTGACGGTGCCGGCGAATCCGGACTATTCGTCGCTGAACCTGTCGCAGGCGGTGCAGGTACTGGCCTACGAGTGTCGGATGGCTGGCAACAGCGACGCGCCTGCGGCGCCTGCCATCGGCTTTCGCGGCGAGCCCGCCGGTGCCGAGCAGATCGAGGGGATGTTCCGTCATCTCGAGCAGGCATTGGTCGAGATTGATTTCCTCGATCCGCAGAACCCGAAGAAGCTGATGCCGCGGCTGCGCCGGCTGTTTGCGCGTACCGGGCTGGAAGTGGAAGAAGTGAATATCCTGCGCGGGATCGCCACGCAGCTGATCGAGAAGCGCAAGCGCCGCGGCTGAGCGCGGCTTTCGGTCTCAGCCCCAGGCCCGCAACAGGCCGACGGCCAGTCCCTCGAGCGCAAATTCATGCTTGCCCGGCTCGACGCGGATGGTGTTGAAGTCGGGATTTTCAGGCAGCAGCTCGATCGCACCGCCGCTGCGGCGGAAGCGCTTGACGGTCACCTCGTCATCGAGCCGTGCCACGACGATCTGTCCGTCGCGTGCGGTGTCGGCCTTCTTCACGGCCAGCAGGTCGCCATCGAGTATGCCGGCATCGCGCATCGACATGCCGCGTACTTTCAGCAGGTAATCGGGGCGGGCAGTGAACAGCGCCGGATCGACGTTGTAGGTGGCCGAGATGTGTTCCTCGGCGAGGATGGGCGAGCCGGCTGCCACCCGGCCGATCAGGGGCAGGGAAAACTGCATCAGGGCCGGATGCGGCAGCGTCATCTGCCCGCTCGCACGCATCAGGCCGCTGCCGTCTGCAGCCCGGTCCAGCAGCCGGATGCCGCGCGAGGTTCCCGGAGTGATCTCGATCGCCCCTTTGCGCGCCAGTGCCTGCAGGTGCTCTTCGGCGGCATTGGCAGAGCGAAAACCAAGCGTCTGCGCAATCTCGGCGCGGGTCGGCGGAAAGCCGGTGGTGTCGATCGCTTCGCGGATCAAGCCCAGGATCTGCTCCTGGCGTGCTGTCAGTTTGATCATCGGCTATTCCTCGCGGCCTGTTTTTTTGCACAGCCTGTATTTTTATACAGCATCCGCCGCTGGCGCAAGTGCTTTCGGGCGAAAAGAGCGTAGTTCGGCCGGAATTAGTCCCTAAATACTTGAGCAAATTGAGTTTTCGGCATAAAGCGGGTATAGTCACGGGCTTTTCCTCTTCCCACACCCGTCCTGACGCCGGGGTGGGCGATTCTGCAATCCGACCACAAGGAGAAACAATGCGTCACTATGAAATCGTTTTCATCGTCCATCCGGATCAGAGCGAGCAGGTTCCCGCGATGATCGAGCGCTACAAGACCCTCGTTACGGGTCGTGGCGGCAAGATCCACCGCGTCGAGGACTGGGGTCGTCGCCAGATGGCCTACATGATCCAGAAACTCGCGAAGGCTCACTACGTCTGCATGAACATCGAGTGCGACGGCGAGACCCTGGCCGAGCTCGAGACCGGCTTCAAGTTCAACGATGCCGTGCTGCGCCACCTGACCGTTCGCATGAAGAAGGCCGAGACCGGTCCTTCGCCGATCATGAAGAGCGTGCAGAAGGAAGACGCTGCCAAGGCAGCACGCACCGAGGCGCCGGCTGCCTGACAGCCACGTGTCGTTGACTGAGCGAGGAGAGAACAGCTTTCAGTGCATCGCGACCCTGGCCGAGCGTGACGCCAAGCGTTATACGCCGGCTGGCATCCCGATCGTGTCGGCAAGATTGCTGCATGCATCGGAGCAGGTCGAGGCAGGCATCACCCGGCAAGTCGAGTTCGACATGACGGCCACGGCCGCCGGACAGATCGCCGAGATGCTCGAGCGCGCTGAGATGGGGCAGGTGTTCAGGTTCACGGGCTTCATGGCCCGCAAGAACCGCAACAGCAAGGCCCTGGTGTTCCACCTCACGGATTTCGAAACAATTTCTTAGATTCAGGAGCCAGCAAAATGGCATTCGGTAAAAAATTCGACAAGAGCAAACTCAAAGAGAAGCGCAAACAGCAAAACCCGCTGTTCAAGCGCAAGAAGTTCTGCCGCTTCACCGTCGCCAAGGTGGAACAGGTGGACTACAAGGATGTGGACACCCTGAAGGACTTCGTCCAGGAAAACGGCAAGATCATGCCGGCACGCCTGACCGGTACCCGCGCTCACTATCAGCGCCAGGTCGATACCGCGATCAAGCGCGCACGTTACCTCGCGCTGCTGCCGTACACCGATCTGCACAACGCCTGATCGGCCAGTCCCACGAGATACCTGGAGAACAAACATGCAAGTCATTCTGTTGGAAAAAGTGGC
>JACCDX011284859.1_pt1 | contig 14424 bp, 7 predicted proteins | sample 7449681 | NCBI WGS metagenome assembly JACCDX01 (sample SAMN15323450, study PRJNA562643) | freshwater metagenome | isolation source: river surface water | place: USA:Blue River Watershed | collected 2017-08-18
GGGAGTTAAGGTCAACTCAGGCTTTAGGCACCCAGAAGTCAACGCAAAGGTGGGAGGCTCCAAAACGTCCGACCATTGTAAAGGACAAGCCGCTGACATTGAGATTCCCGGTGTGCCCAACGCAGACCTAGCCGTGTGGATTATGGACAACTTAACCTACACCCAGTTAATCCTTGAGTTTTACACTCCGGGCGTACCGGACTCAGGATGGGTGCACGTTTCCTATGATCCGGCTAATCTAAAGAAGCAAAACTTGACTGCCACCAAACAGGGCGGTAAAACAGTGTATCTACCGGGGCTTGTAGCCTAAAGGGTATGTCATGCCGTTTATAAAACTTAAATTTATTCCGGGGGTAAACCGGGATCAGACCAACTACTCCAACGAGGGTGGCTGGTATGAGTGCGACAAAATTCGGTTTAGGTCTGGCTACCCCGAAAAAGTAGGTGGTTGGGTAAAGGCAACTCCAACATCGTTCCTTGGGGTGTGCCGCCAGATGTTCGGTTGGATTACAACCTTTACCGATAACTTCTTAGCCATTGGAACCAACCTAAAAGTTTATATTGAGCAGGGTGGTAACTTTGCGGACATCACCCCATTACGGGCGACATTTACAACCCCAGATACTGATAACTGCCTAACCTTTACCTTTGACTCTAATGTAGTCGTAGTGGCTATTGATGGTCATGGTGGTAACGACGGGGATTATGTAACCCTATCTGGTATTACCGCAGGTAGTGTGCCGGGTGAGTTGGCAGGAATTCCATTGACAGAACTAGAGGGCACAGAACCTATTACGGTAATTAATGCCAACGCCTTCTCTATTACAGTAGATACCCCGGCAATATTTGGTGACGGGTGGAGTATTGGTACATGGAGTTCTGGTGGTTGGAGCGTGGGTACATTTGGCCCAACTTTAAACGGTGGGGGCACTAGTATTAATGCCGCATTTGATATTGAGCCGGGGTTTGCTATTCAAACAGCAGGCTACGGTTGGGGCACAAGTCCTTGGGATGGTGGTTCTACAACGGCTTGGGGCTTAGGATCAACACAGCCAGAGTATCTTCCTCAGAGAGACTGGTGGTTTGATAACTTTGATAATGACTTAGTAATGAATATCCGTAATGGGCCAATTTATTACTGGGAGCGTGGTAGCACGGTAGACCCGGGTTCAGCCTTGGCTACACGGGCTATTCTTTTGGAAGACTTAGCAGGAGCAACCGATGTCCCCGTTGAAGCTATGCAGGTTCTTGTATCACAGAACGATAAGCATCTTCTCGCTTTTGGGTGTGTGCCTTATGGTTCTACTAATGTGGATGATTTTGACCCCCTTCTTATTAGGTGGACTAATCAGGACGATCCGGGAAACTGGACGCCTGCGGCTACCAACACTGCGGGATTTTTAAGAATTTCAAGAGGATCAGAAATTATCCGTGCGCTTACTACACGGCAAGAGGTCTTAGTTTGGACTAACTCAAACCTGTACTCACTACAATTCTTAGGAACCACAGATGTATTCGGTCTACAGGAACTAGCAGATAACATCTCAATCATTGGCCCAAGATGCTGTATTTCAGCAAATAACGTAGTCTACTGGATGGGTCAAGATAAGTTTTATGCTTACTCAGGACGAGTTGAGACGTTACCTTGTACGTTACGTAACTACGTTTTCTTAGATCTAAACTATAGTCAAACAGAACAGATTGTATGTGGCACTAATGAGGGCTATAACGAGATCTGGTGGTTCTACCCAAGCGGGGACTCAAACTGGAACAACCGGTATGTGGTTTATAACCACTTAGAAAGAATCTGGCACTACGGAACTATTGAGCGCACAGCATGGTTAGACAGTGCTTTAAGACCTCTACCGCAAGCAGTAACCACTGGGCAGAACTCTACCGCAGGTTATTTATATACCCATGAGTCTGGTGTTAATGATGATACGTTACCGATGACTTCTTATATTCAATCTTCAGACGTTGATTTAGAAGACGGTGAGCAGTTTATGCTGACACGACGGATGATCCCAGACATTAACTTTAATGGCTCTACGGCTAACAATGCTGAAGTAACTCTACAGGTACGGCCTCGTAACTTCCCGGGGTCTGCATTTACTAACGACCCTGCCGATAGCCAGCCTGTAATTGAGACATCAGTAGACCAGTATACAGATCAGGTATTTGTTCGCGCCCGTGCCCGTCAGATGGCGCTTAAGATTCAGTCAACAAACTTAGACGTTCAGTGGCAGTTAGGTAATCCCCGTATTGATGTTCGCCCGGATGGTAAGCGATGACCATTGGTAAAAACTTTGTCGCTCCTGCGATACCCGTACCTCCAATTGAGTACAATCAACAGTACAGTACTGATTTAATTCGGGTTCTTCGTCTGTATTTTAATTTACTAGATAATTATTTCTCTAGCACCATCCTAGATGCCTTAAACGGCGGTGTAGGTGGCAATGGGATTACTTTTCCTCATATTGCAGCCTCGGATTCAACAGACCAGTATGCAAGTGGTAACAATACGCCGACTGTAGTGAACTGGAACACGTTGGACTCCGGTTATCTTTGGACACTTAGCGCACCCGGATCGGCTATAGCGGATGTGGCTGGAGTTTATAAAATTACTTATAGTCTACAATTGGCTAATTCAGCAAATGCAATCCATGACGCTGTTGTTTGGATGCGGGTAAACGGTAGTGATATTGCAAATTCTGCTACGACATTTTCAGTAAGCGCCAGAAAAAGCGCTGGAAACCCCGCATATGTAGCGGTTTACTCTGAAGTTACTTTTGAAGTAAACGTAGGGGATGAAATTGAACTTATGTGGGCTACAGATTTAGCCTATAACCCAACTGGTCCTGTTGATGGTGTTTATATCCACCATGATCCCGTCCAGACCACCCCCTATGCCCGTCCAGCCATCCCATCGGCAATTGGGTCTATAACCTATGTTTCAGCCCCAACCTAATAGACTAGCCACCACTTGACAAATCTAGGATAATTTCGATATGGAACCACAATACGCCTACCAAACTGCTCCCATGAATATGCCAATTATGATGGCTGGAGGAGGGCTCCCTGCCGCCGCTAAGCGAGTCGAAAACCAAGGTCGAAATGGTGACTCGATGCTCGTGCATATGTCTCCCGGCGAAGTTAAGGGGCTCAATGCAATCGCTCAGTCGCAAGGGACGTCTCTAAGTACTAACCCTAATACTGGACTGCCGGAAGCGTTTAAATTAAAAAGTCTAATCCCGATGATTGCGGGTCTGGCTCTGGCCCCTATGACGGCTGGTACGTCTCTGGCCTTTTTAGGGACACCTATGGGGGCTGGCTTGGCGGTGGGTGGTATCGAAGCCCTGCGTACTAAGAGCCTCTCTAAAGGGCTTATGGCTGGCCTTGGGGCGGCTGGTGGTGCTGGATTGGGTGGTGCTTTATCAACGGCTGGTCAGGCGGCATCTAGTGCTGCGGCTACGTCTGCTCTACCGGCTGAGGCTGTAAAAGCAGGTGTTACTGGGCCAATGGCTCCTACCGTATCTGGGCTAGACGCTATGAAACTAGGTGCTCAGAACCTTACTAATGAGGCTGGTCGGGCGGCATTTACACAGGCTGCTGGTGGAGGTATGGGACTTGCTTCTACAGTAGGCCGTGCTGCTGCTCCTGCTATTGGTGGCATGTTGTCAGAAGGCCCACAAGATCCATCTAATCCTCAAGCGAATATCCGTCCGTTTGGATATGACGCTGGCGCACAAAATGTTGATTTTCGTACCGGCGCACCGGGAGAAAGCACCTCAGAGATTGAATACTTTAGACCAAGATTTACCCCCAAAGGCGTATTTAAACCGGGTCAAGAACCTGCTTATGGCACTTATGCTCAAGGCGGTGCGGTTGAGTTTGACTATCCAGATAACTTCCAAAACTACAACGATGGCGGAGCAGTTGCCTTTGCTAAAGGTGGTCTAGAAGACGGAGGCTTTGTAGTCCCAGCCGATGTGGTATCTCATCTTGGTAATGGTAGTAACGAAGCCGGGCAGGAAATACTTGCTAAGGGGTTAGGCGCTAAGCCCATCCGTGGTGACGGTGATGGTATGAGTGATTCAATTAAAACCACAATTGAGGGTGGACAAGAGGCCCGTGTAGCCGACGGTGAAGCCTATATTCCTGCTGAGGTAGTTAAAAAGGTTGGGCCACAACGCCTGTACGCTATGATGGAGAAGATACGTAAAGCCCGTACCGGTAAAGAATCACAGGCACCTGAAATTGAACCAGAAGAATATATGCCCGCATGAATTTAAGAGTTGAACTTGTACCGCTGTCGCTTATTCATCAAACATGGCCTTTAGTAGAGAAGTTTATAGAAGATGCATTACAGTGGGGTGAGGACGACTACACAGTTGAACAGGTAAAAGTTTTTATAACCAAAGGCGAGTGGATGTTTTTGGTAGCTGTAGATGAACAAAACGTTGTACATGGCGCAGCCGCAGTAAATATTTACAACATGCCCAATCACCGTGTGGCATTCATAGTGGCGATTGGTGGGAGGTTAATTAGTAGTCCTCAGACGTATGAGCAGTTATGTAATTTGTTAAGAGGATTTGGGGCAACAAAAATACAAGGTGTCGCTAGAGAATCAATCGCAAGGCTATGGAAGCGGTATGGGTTTAAAGAGCGATATACATTAGTAGAGGCAAAATTATGAGATATGATCATTTTTCAATGCTACCGGAACGGGCTTTTCAGCCCCGAGGTCGTTATGGCATGACCCTTGAAGGCGGTAGTGGGGGCGGTGGCGGTCAACCTGCTAATACAACACAGGTAACTATTCCTGAATATGCCAAGCCCTACATGGAGCGGCTGCTTGGTAAAACTGAAGCATTAACTGACGCAAAATATCAAACCTACGGCGGAGAACGTTTATCTGGCGCTACAGCAGAACAATTAGCCGCTCGGCAGGGAGTTGCGGGATTACAGACTCCCGGTGAATTTGGTGCGGCATCTAACTTAACTGGGTTAGGTGGTCTTTCGTCGCTTATGGCAGGACAACAATACGCTGGTATGGTTACAGATCCTAGTCGAGTTGGATCTTATATGTCGCCTTACATGCAGAATGTATCGGACATAGCAAAACGCCAAGCCGCAGAAGATGCCCGTAAGGTACAGATGGCGACCAATCTGGGCGCCGCACGACAAGGTACGTATGGTGGTGCTCGTCAGTTACTTGGTCAGATGGAGCGCGAGAAAGCCCTTGGTCAAACGATGGCAGATATTGATGTTAAAGGACGTCAATCTGCATACGAGCAGGCTATTAAGAATATGCAGTTTGGTTCACAGGCTGGGTTACAAGGCGCACAGCAAGCCGCCCAAGCAGGTGCAGCATTAGGTCAATTAGGTACGGCTGGTCAAGCGGCAAATCTACAACGACTTCAGGCTCAAGAGTCCGCAGGTGCTTTGGGTCAAAGAGATGCACAAGCCAAACTTGATTTGGCATATCAGGATTTCTTAACCCAACAACAGTATCCATACAAACAGTTAGGCTTCATGTCTGACTTGTTACGCGGTTCCGCTAATCTTGCAGGCACCGGTGGTAAAACTGTATACGAAGCGCCTCCTTCAATGGGAAGCCAATTACTTGGTCTGGCTGGAACACTTGGTGGTTCATATCTGGCGGGTGGTGGTAAGTTCTTTGCCGAAGGTGGCGAGGTTAAAGGTCTGTCTGGCATAAAAGGCTATGCCGAAGGTGGTGATGTTTTTAAAGATATGATTGCCGCGAACAAACTTACGCCTGAGCAGATTGAGGGTACACAACAAAGCGGGGCTAGACCCGATGTGCCCGATTATGTTTTATTAGGTGAGTTAGAAGAAAAACTTGCTGAGATGAAACGCCTACAGACAAATATGCAGGCTCCAGATACCACGGCTGCTCAAGATATTCGGCAGGAAGCCATGCAAACGGCTGGGCTAGAAGCGATACCAGTTTCTGATGATTATTACCGTTCTGAAGAAGAAACAGCCCAGTTGGCTGGCGGCGGTATTGTGGCATTTGCTAATGGCGGAGTTCCTTACATAGATGGATCAGTTGGCTATCCAATTGGGGGTCTCATTGGCCCGGCTATAGCTGGGGGTAGAGCAGCGTTAGGTTTCTTACAGCGTGATCCTTTGATCGCAGGGGCGGGGGCCGCTCTTAAAGGTACATATAATTTAGGTAAAGGAATGATTACAAGAGCACCTGTTACCACTGTAGGGACAGGCGTTGGTTTAGGTTTATATGGAAAAGACCTATATACAGGTGATGGTTCCCAAAGAGATTTGTCTAAAGATTTTAAAGACACAGATACCGGCGTTGATTTACCGGCTAAGAAAGTAGAAGTATCTGACAAGACAATTAAAAAAATTGCTAAGGCCGAGGATTCTTACGAGAAAGCATTACGTGAAGAACTTGATAAGACCAATATGTCTGAGGATGATAAGCGTCAGGCTCTTGGTTATGCCTTAATAAAATTTGGTGCAAAGGCTGCTAAAGGTAAAAAAGGCCGTGAGATTGAAGCCTTGACAGAAGGAGCCGCTGACGCCGCCGATGAGTATGTTAAGACACTCAACCAAGCCAAGAAAGACAAGCGGCAACTTACTAAAGACCTTGCCGAGTATGGTCTGGCTAAAGAGAAAAACCGTATTGCTGAAAGCGCTGCTAACGCTCAATTGGCTCAATCTGAAGCGGCTATGATTCGTGCAGAACGAACAGGTTCTCAGGCTGAACGCACGGCTCTTATTAAGGCTTGGCAGGACGAGTCAAAGATTACTCCGGCTGATAAGAGACTGCCGTTCCCTGTGTGGTTACAGACTCAAGGGTTTGGTGGGGCTCCGACAACCGGTGCGACCCCGGGGATGGATATTCGTTCGTTTTATAAATAAAAGGGTGCTAAATGGCTACCTTTGATGTGTCGGGTGCGCTAAAGAGCGGATTTAATCTTAATCAGATTGCTGACTTTTTAGCCCAAGAAAAAAAGTTTAATGTCGCGGGGGCTCGGGAAGCGGGCTTTAGCGATATGCAGATTATTCAGGAACTTAACAAACCTGAACCCGGGCTAGGCGAACTATTTACGCGTGGCGTTAAGCGTAGTGTTGGAGAACTTGGGGTTACGGCTGGGGATGTGCTACCTGCTCTTGTGGCTGGTGCAGTACTGCCCGATGAAAAAGCCCGACCCTTTGTCGAGCGTCAACTAAAAGAAGCCGCTGAGACCCGAGAAGAACTTGAGAAAAAGTATCCAACTAAATATAAATCCTACAAAGATGTAGAAGATATTGGCTCTGGTGCCGGGTACGTAGCCGAGCGTGTAGGTGAATTGGTGCCCGACATCGGCCCATCTTTAGTTACCGGCTTAGTCGGACGGTATGCAGGTAAGCGTATGGCACGGGAGGCGGCTGACAAAACCGCTAAAGAACTAGCCCAAAAGACAGAGTTAGAGTTGCTAGAGGGTGGTGCAGAAAACATAGCCGAGCAAACCGCTTATAAAAGTATTGCTGATAAAGTTGGTCGTGAGGCGGCTGAAAAGTTATCCAGAGACTATGCCAACCGTGGCTTAAATGCAGGGGTGTTCCTTGGGTCTTATGCTCAAAATGCGCCTGAGATCTTTGAAAACATTTATCAAGAAACTAAAGATATTGGTTCAGCCGGGGCATTACTATTTGGTGGCTTGTCTTCTTATCTTGATTCTTATTTGCCGTCAAAGATTCTTACGGATTTTGGTGCCTTTGGTAAGTCCAAGATCATGTCAGAAATGCTCAAAGATTCTGGAGCCGCACCAGCCGTATGGAAGTCCGTGCTTAAAGAAGGCACTAAAGCAGCCGTTGGTGAGGGTCTAACAGAGGCGGGACAAGAAGCCGTTAGCATTGCGGCAGAGAAGTTTTATGGCAGCAATAAAGATTTTTTTGGCCCAGAAGCGGTTGAGCGCTATCTAGAATCATTCTTTGCCGGAGCCGCAGGCGGTGGTGTATTAGGTGGCGTAAGTGGTATTAGTCGTGGTATTCAAGAGAAGTCTATTGCTCGTGGTGAGACTGGCGTTGATCCCGCTTCTGCTGTTGAAATTGAACGTGTGTCGGAAGCCGAAGCGCAGGATAGGTTGGCTGGGCTTACTGAACTTACCCCGGCTCAAGAACAAGAGAAGCAACAATTATTACTTCTTGGATATACACCTCAACAGGCTGACGCCGTTGTAAAAGGGGGTAAAGATGATACTGGACTTAAACAAGCAGCAACTGGAACAAGCCCTATCCTTCTTGGCAGATCAGAACAAGATGCTACCGCCGGAGGAACTACAGCACCTGCAGATGGGGGAATGGATGTTTCTGATGCAAGTATTGAAGGGCCTAGAGTTGGAGAAGGCGGAGTCGCCGCTACACTAAGTCAAATTCAAAGTGACCTCAAAGAAGCCTTTGATGAGGCAAATAATACCCGCGCTGAGTTAAGTCAGTTAAAAACAAACAACGTAAACCTATTAGATAAAAAGTATAAGGACTACGCTGATCCCCGTAGTATTTTAAATCTCATAAAAGAAGGCAAGATTAAAGTTGATCCGGCTCCGTTTGAACAAGAAGCGGCTCTTGCTGAAAAACTTGCAACTGATGATGAACGGGTAAATCTACTAACTGACAAACTAACCAAACTTGGGGAACGTGCTGGTGAACCCGGCACTGCAACACTTGTTCCGGGCGAACCTGTTCCTGCAACAACTGAGACTGGTGAAGTCGTACCCACTGCCCCTGCCGAACGCCTAGTTATCCAAGAAGATGGCACCTATGGCCCTGCCCCAGCGGAAATGACTGGGCCACAACCCGCATATATTGTTGATCAGAAAGACGGTAAGGTTAAGATTCAGAACCCAGACGGCACGGTTCGTAGTCTTAAAAAGGATGAGCAGACTACGGCTAAGCAAACCATAGCCGAGGCATTTGGGCCCTATGCAAAAGAATTTGGGTTTACAACATTTACTAATTTACCAAAAGAGCAAAGGCAAGCATTTCTTCGTTCTTTGGCTCTTGGATATACCCCCCGTACTGCGGTAAAACTTACCTCTGAGTATCGTGCCGACCCAATAGCGTTTGAGGACAACTACGGCAAAATTACTGACTTAAGCCCTAAACCACTAGCCAAGCCAAAAACAACGGCGGATCGTATGGCTAGGGAAAAGAAAATGCTGGAGTTGACTGAAAATCAGTCACAAAAACGTGCTATGCGTGAAGCAGAAGTTGAGAAGTCTTTGGCTGAGCAGGCTGCAGGCAAGGGTGAAGAAGTTGATGCATCTGTTATTGCAGCCTTAAGAGACGGGAATATTGATGGCGCTTTAGAAGCCCTTTTTAATACGGCTAGAGATATTAAAGATCAGCCCGGTTCAACAACCCTTGTTCGTGCCTTAGCCTCTTCGCTTAAAAACATTGGTCTTAAAACTAAAGTTGAGTTTGGTAAGATTCTTGATGCTGACCGTTATGCTGAGTATGACCCGGCTACAGATAAGATTCTTGTAAATAAAGGTACTTCATTAGACGAGGTTACACTCCTTCACGAATTAAGTCATGCTGGCACAGTACGAGTGCTCTATCTGTATAACACCGGCAAAGTTGACCAACTGACCAAAGAACAGATTCGTGGAGTACAGCAACTCTACACGATGATGGATTACGCTAAAAAACGTGTTGTGCTGCCACAATACAAAAAAGCATTTGAAAACATTTATGAGTTTGTTGCTTATGCCGTAACTGACCCACGCTTCCAGTATGAACTGTCTAAATACAAGTCTCCGATAGTTAAAGACCGTTCTCTTTGGAACATGATTGCTGATGCGATTGCCCGGATATTTGATCTGTCCCGTGCCGGTATTGAGGCATTTAGTGACAAGGGCACGCTGGCTACCGATATTGCTGATGCCTTTGGTGTGATTCTTTCTGCACCTGATCCAGATGCCCGGATTGATTTAGCAGCCCTACCGTCTACGGGGGCTACGGCACCTACGACTGCGCCGCAGAAGTCAATTAAAGATATTCAAAAAGGGCGCCTTGAGCGCATGGAGAATCAGAAACCCGGCTCGGCTATGTATGCCCGTAATCTTAAAAAGACTTTTACAAGGTCGGGTATGACAGAGTTTGTTCGGAAGATGCAGAACGAACGGGCTTGGGCTAAGAGGCTTCAGGATTTCCTTACTTCTACTGGGCAACTTGTATCTGAAGGTGAAGGCCAAAACAATCTTTATACATTGCTTAGCCTATCTGCTGGCGAAGCCAAAGCCATCCACCAGAAAAGACTCTACGGAGACTTGGCTCAAGCAGAAGATATTTTACAGGCTATATCTAAGGCCGAAGGCGGAACCGTCGAAGAAGTCCTTAGTAAACTGCACGACTACGCAATTGTGTTGCATGACCCTGAGCGGCGGCGTATTAAGTATCTACGGGAAGCCCCGTTGATCGACGACAATGCTGAGACAAAACGTCAAAAGATTCTTGAAGAAGTAATAAAGATTGACCGGACTGATCCTGATGCTGCTAGACGGCAGGCACAAAAACTACGGGCTGACCTTGAAGCCTTGGTCGCGGCTAATCTAGATACAAGGACTGAGTTTAGTAAAGAAGGTCATAGCAAATACAATACCTTGGGTGAGTATGATTTTGACCAGATTCAGCAGTTGCGGGATCAGTTTAGGCGAGACCCCAACAAAGGGTTGGTGTTTGCTTACTTTGACAAACTAAAGAAAATCCAAGATACCACGGTTGATCTAAACCGTGAGGCTAACTACTTTTCTAATCCTGTGAATAATCTTGTAGATTTTTATGGGTTTAAGAACTACTTCTCTTTCAAAGGTAAGCCAGACAGTCAAGCAAAAGATTATCAGGTTGACCCAATGAGCCCACAGGTTAGCGGCGAGTTACAGGATCAGCAGTATGCCTTTGAAGGTCGTATCAGTGAATCAGATAACCCCATCTTAAATACAATCAATGAAGCAGCCCGTGCGGCTATGCGGCTTGGTCGTAAGGATGTGACTCAGGCAATTAAAAATCTTTCTAAAGCAGATGAGAAATATAACCCCAACGGGATAGGAAAGATTCCCGGGGCTAAAGTCAAGAAGCGGATTACGTTCGAAGACCGGTTTAAAAACAATTATGATTCTGGTCTTAAGCGTGGTGAGAACACAATTTTCCACTACAACCCTGATGGGTCGATTGACATTATTGAGATTGGAGATCCTGAGATTCGGAACTCCATCAAGCGTCCATTTAGGGATCAGCACCCAATTTTAGACCTTGCAAACCGTGTGACCAGCACAATCGGACAGATGCATACCCGATACAACCCGGCGTTTGCTCCGGTGGACTTTACTCGTAACTTGCTAACTTATGCAGGGATTGTGAGTGCCGAATACGGCGTCAAGGCTGGTGGAGATGTATTGAAACAGATGTCCACAATCATAGCCGATGGGGGTATGAACAAGACCCGTAAGTTTTCTTTGGCTTTTGCCAACGGGGATTCTCGGACTATGGAGAAGATGATCAGGGAAGATAAGACTGGGTTCTATAAAGACCTAGCCAACTACTTTGATAAGGGTGGTCGGGTGTCTTACATTCAAGGTCTATCTTATAAAGATAACTTATTAGATGCCGTGAAAGGTGTTAAGCAGAATGGCATCATGCAGTCTAAAGAGCAGTTTGATAAGTTCTTTGATGCATGGCTAGATATGTTTGAATTGACTACCCGCGTTGCCGCATACAGAACTATTAAAGCCCAAAACCTTGCCAAAGGCATGTCGCCTGAATCGGCTGACGTAGAGGCTATAGCCTATGCTAAAAACCTAGCCAACTTTGAACAGGTCGGTGAGTGGGGTAAGACGCTAGGCACTCTCTTTATGTTCTTCCGTCCGGCTGCTACTGGCGCGGTAAGGGCAATTGAGTCCATAGCCCCAGCGTTTGATTTTTCTACGGATGCCGAGATTATTGAGCGGGCAAAGCAGATGACTAAGTTTGGTGGGGCTACGGATGAACAGGCTCTTGCCTACCTAGCCGACTTCAAGGCTCGGCGCGACAATGCCCGGACTACTGCTCTGGCTTTATTGGGTATGGGTGCCACGGTTTATGCGATGGCGGCGATGTTGAGTGGGGATGATGAGGAAGAACGTAACAAGACAGTTACGGATGATATGGCACGGTGGGTGCGCTTCGCTCGGTTTAATACAGGGGTGAAGGTAGCCGGTCAGGATCTAGTTCTTCAGATGCCTTGGGGCTTTGGTAACGGGGCTTTGGCCTCTGCTGGGGCGCAGATTATGGCAGTAGCGTTCGGGGGTCAGGGGATGCTAGATGCCCTGAATAACATCATGGATGCCACCTTTGAGTCGTTCTTGCCGTTGCCAGCGTCCAAGATTAACAAATTTGAGCATCCGACTGAGTGGGCTGTAGATAGTATTACGCCTAGCGTTTTACGTCCGCTGATGGAGTTCTCCATGAATATGGATGGTTTGGGTAGGCAGATTTATAACAACCGCCAGTCCCGATACAACGATGCCTATACAGGCGGGGACAATGTGCCGCAGATATTTAAAGATGCGGCGGCGTTCATTTATGACAACCTTGGGGCAGACATATCGCCCAATAGCCTGTACTTCTTCTCTAACAATTATCTAGATGGTATATCTCGTGCGGCGGCTACGACGTGGGGTATAGGCAATATCATGGTCGGGCGGAAAGACTTTGACCCGCGTACAGATACTTTCTTATTGGATGCCTATATTAAAGGGCCGTCAAACTATGACGCTAGGCAGTTCGCCAAGGTAGAAGATCAGATCAAGGACATGGAGCGCGATTACAAATCCTTGGAAGGCACTGATCGTTTTAGCGAATATCTAGAAAAGAACCCCAACGATGGGGCAGTTATTGACTTCTACAACTCTTATGTCAATGGAGCATTACGGGACTTAAGAGAGCAGGCAAATATTGTTCGCCGAGACAGAAGCATGAATCCCCAAGAAAAACGTAACACTATACGACTGATTGTTGAGCAGCAGAACCGGATTAAGTCAGCCTTCGTAAATGCAGTCAAAGGCTATAACGTAGAACCCTAACCGATCCGCCACGCCCTAACGCCTAGGACATCATCTTCAATGACTGTGTAGATCTTCATTACTACACCAACTCTCTTTGAAGTTACGTCAATAATGTAATGTCCATAGGCTGGGCGGACTGTAGGCATGAAGAAACTATCCCCCACCTCCATGGTTAAGTAGGGAAAGATCCACTCCGGCTCACGGAAGTCAGTCAGTAGATCCTGTTTCTTCGCCATTTATCACATCAGAAACGTCAAGTTTGACCTCGTAACACCACAGATTCATAGCCCCGATAGCCGATTTCCATCCAGCCGCCATCTTTTTCTTGGCTTTACTGTTAAGCATTACGCCCTTCTTCAGGAGTTCTGATTCAAATTGGCTTACATTGATCTGCTTCTCATGCAAGAACTCTTTAATAGCAGTCTTGGCAATCCAAACTTTACCCTCCGTAACCTCTGCCCGTGCGACTAAGTCTTTGCCGCGTGGCTCAACCGACACCTTATCTGACTCGTTGAAGGCCAAGATACCGTTCATATTTATGGACAAGAACTCACTAAGCAAGTCCTCAAAGTTAACACCGGCACTGTTGTATTCGTCATGTAACCTATGTAATTCTTCTAAAAGATGCCCATAGATACGCTCGTAGTCAAGTGATATGATCCCCGCCCGTTCGGCAATCTGCCCTGCCGCAAGACATGCGGAGACGCCACCGTTCCAAAATGTGTAGGCTGTATCGTCATGAAACTCTTGCCGTAGTCTGGTCTGCCACGTTTTAACTATTCGATCTACTTCGGGGATGCCTAACTTATAGCAATACTCAATAAACATTGGCCCAGCATGACCATAGTTTTCGTTAAACGGCTCAAAAATTTCATTACCAATACTGTCCTGCATCTTGCCTGAGTGGCGAAAAAGATCTATTTCTAATAGCCGCCGTAGTTCACCGCCGGGGTCTCCCTTTGCCATAAACATTTTGTCTTTGTTAGACTGGTTTGTGGTTAGTAAAGTGATATTGACTGAACCCTCCCTTTGCTTACGCTCTACGTTATAGGACGATTGCTCACGGATTTTTCCTTGGTTGTTCATTGATCCTTTATAGATTACATCTGACAAACGCTTGGGGTCGGCATTTGAGGTCTCATCAATACCCATCAGTAGGCTATTTAAGGTTGAGGCGCGATTCCAAAGACCATTTATTGTTGCCCCATCTAACGTAACAATCTTCTGTTTTTCAGGATTACCAAAAACTGATAACCCTGCATGCATAGCCGCTGTCTTGCCCGCACCTTTTTTGCCGCAGTAACTAAACATCAAGCCAGTAGCATTTGTAAAAGGCATCAAGGGGGAACCA
>JACCDX010111731.1_pt1 | contig 14422 bp, 9 predicted proteins | sample 7449681 | NCBI WGS metagenome assembly JACCDX01 (sample SAMN15323450, study PRJNA562643) | freshwater metagenome | isolation source: river surface water | place: USA:Blue River Watershed | collected 2017-08-18
CCGACCCATACTTGCATTCTTTTCTGGAATCGGAAACTTTCTACAGTCCCCTTAGAATGGATCTTTTTCTAGTACTAGGAATTGTGGGGATTCTGTTGGTCCTTTGGTGTATCTTTCAGTACGGACATTATCGTGCTGAGGGGTTTCAAATGCAAGATTCGCATTCCATGACGGGCAAACCGATTCTGTGGTGGTTTGCGGACGATGAAACAAACGCACGGTCCTGGTGGGATTTCGGGGCACGCAACAGTACCAAACCGAACCGTGGGTATTTGGAAGTCGCTCTTGATGCGGTCCGGGCAACCCAGGGGTTTGATTTCACGATTCGCGTCCTGTTGGGAAGGGAAGCAGTAGAGCGGGTGATTCGTGAGGCGGGCGAGGCGTTGCCACCCAATCTCCGTCAATTCCCTGCTCGCATGTGGCGCCAATGGGCGCTATGTTCTCTGTTGGCAGCCAAAGGTGGACTCGTGATGGCAGGGGATTCCACACTCTGTGTAGGCCCCTCCTTCGCTGGCCTGGTTCGGAATAAAGAAGCCGCTGTATTCGGAACTACCATGGACGAACCACTGGCGTTGCCCGGAGTCGCCGATGTTGCACCGGCCTATTGGGTCGGTTGGGCGGCAAAACCCCATACGCCCGTCTGGGATATTGCAGCCACTTCCTGGCATCGCGTGGTCGCCGCGGGACCTACCAGCTGGTCGGCCGCGGATGCCCGCAACTTGCAGGAGAAAATCTGGTCCGTCCAGAAACAAAAACAGGTGGCCCGTTTTCCTCTCGCCGAAGGCAGCCGGAAATCCGACGGTTCCCACATAACCCTCGAGGATCTCCTGATGAAACAAACACCGGATCCCAAAGTGCAACTGGATGCCGAGACTGTCTATATCGTCGCCGATGGAGATGCTCTCATCCGCGACTATCGATATGGCTGGTTTGTACGCATGAGCCGCTCCCAAATTCTCACATCGGAATTCATGTGGGCCCGTTTTGCCAAGAAGTATCAGACACGCGTGCTGCGTCTTTTTTAGGCGAGTAGCGGTATTTTGTAGGGGGTTCCGTTTATCTCAATTTCCAATAACAAACCAGTATCATAGTTGTAGGTATCCGAAATAGTTCCATTTGTAATTCGTACATTTCCTACAGATGCCAGACCACTCAGTGTAAGAGATTGGGTGTTGTGGTTCACACGACCGGTCGTGGAATTGTAGGCCAGATAGCCCGCTTCATGTGTATCGGTCGCCACAGGTGCTACATAGAGGGATGCGTCGGTCGGATTCAGGGCTGTTCCGCTAGCATTGAGAGCAATGGAGTTCGCCGGCTGATTGCTCTCACCTGCCTTATATCCAATTCCAATCGCGTAGTTTCCAGGATTCGTCATTTGGGCGGAGGAACCGACAGCAACCGCTGCTAGCTGTCCTCCTCCTCCCTGTTGGGCGAATTTTCCTATAGCAATCGATTCGGTCCCCTGGGTCGTTCCACCCGCATACTGTCCAATGGCAATTGTGTCTGTTCCATATCCAATCAAAGACGCATTGGCCCCAATCGCTATGGAGTATTGTTGGTGATTCGTATTTCCTGCACTTTGCCCGATTGCAATGGAGTACTGATTCTGACTTGTATTTCCCGCATTTGTACCAAGTGCAATAGCATATTGTTGTTGATTGGAATTTCCTGCATTCGATCCAATTCCAATACAACCGAATCCTTGATTGTATCGTCCGCATCCTGTTCCGACTGCAACACTTGCTGCCGCTTGATTCGATTGGCCGCAGACATTTCCTACCGCCACAGATCGTGAACCCTGTGTGTATAATCCTGTTGAATTTCCAATAGCAACCGATAAAATACCCTGAGTACTGTTTGCTGTATTATATCCAATTGCAACAGATTGCTGTCCTTGGCTGCTATTTCCTGATTGAAATCCGAGTGCAATACAATAAAACCCTTGATTTGTTTGCGCTGTACGATTTCCAATGGCAATTGAATTAATATTCTGATTGCTGTATCCTGCATATTCTCCAATTGCAACCGATGCATTTCCCTGTAGCAAATTTCCTGCATATTGTCCCAATTTAACAGCTGATGAAACAACCTGGTAATTAGATCCGTCAGATATTAGATATTGCCCCCAAACGTTTGTGGTAGGAAGGGATGCCCCGCCACCCGGTCCTGTGGGACCTGTTGCACCCGTACCAGAGGCAATTCCAGCAGGTCCAGTTGCCCCCGCTGCACCTGTTGGACCCGTTGCACCTGTATTGGAGGCTGAACCCGCCGGACCTGTAGCCCCTGTTCGTCCTGTTGGGCCTGTTGCGCCTGCAGCACCTGCACCGGTGGGACCTGCGGTGCCTGTAGGTCCCGTTAAACCCCCTGTACCCCACACCACCTCACTGGTTGTTGAATTATACATGAGATATCCCCCACCTGTTCCGTTGCGAATGGGTTTAATAAATAGGGCGTTGGATTGTGTGGCATTCAACGGGGTTCCAGAGGCATTCAGGAGGATGTTGGAAGCACCGGCATTACTGGTCGATCCAAACACCAGACTGGATGTATCCGTTGCCTCATTGGCAACCAGGCGCTTTGCACCTATCTGCAGACTCGCGGTCCCCGTAGACCACCACAGTGTCGTTGCATACAGACCATTTGTAGTGGGAAGAGGATGTTGGGATTGGGGTGTCCGTGTAAGACCCGTTGGATCCAACAAACCCGTCACTGTAAGTTTGCCGTCAATGACAACCTCGCCCGTCCCTGTACTCACATAAAATCCTGCTGCTCCTGTCGCCCCTACAGGACCTGCTAACAGAACGGTCCCCTCAGCAAGCCCCGTTGTATCCACACCCCCCGTTCCCGTCGCCCCTCCCACAAATACTACAGGATCCGCAATGGTTACGATTCCCGTATCAAACGATGCAATCGTATTGACATTGATTTGTTTGTTGGTATAGTCAATCATTTCGCTAATCTGGCCGACCTGTGTTGTAAGCGTTGCCAGATCATCCACACCCGCCGCATTCTCCAATACATTTGCAAATGCCGGAACATTTAACAAATATGGGTTGGGATATGTTGTGATAATCGGTTGCGATTCCGTACTCATTGAATTCTGATGAAGAATGCGACATTTAGATCCTCATCTACGTGGACTAAAGGGAAGTGAAGGAACCAAGTAGAAGGGAAAATGTCAGCGAATTATTTACCTTATATCTCCGATTCTGAATCGGACGATACAAGTTATTATTCCTCGGATGAGGAATCGGTAAAGCCATTGCCACTTAGTGGCTTGAAGGGAATTGATACCATGTATGTTGGAAATCCCGGTCCCACCGAAAATACCAAAGTCATTGCTGATGTCAAAGAAAAACCCAAATTTACGGCATCTCAAAATACCACCCTTGTCATGATTTCAAGTCGTGATCGGGATACGCGACTTTATCCACAGCCGACCTTTTTTACAATTCGGCTTCCCAAAACATACAAAAACATCAAAACAATTAATATTACGCAACTTAATTTATTGAATTCATTTTTCAATTTTACAGAAGCCAAAGGCAACACATTTATGTATATTCGAGAGATAGGTCGCACTAAACGAGATGCGGATGGCAATCTGATTCCGAATGACATTCGCGTCCAACTTCGAACAGGAACCTACACGACTACATCCCTTGTTTCGGAACTCAACAATGCGCTCAATAAAACTCCATTATTTGCAGACATTAGTGGCGGTTTGGGAGCGTTCATCGCCCAATTTCAGGGAACCGGTGATTATTCCCTGCTGTTTAACCAACCGGGTCCAGTTGTATTCAACACACTGACACAACAATACGAGTCGAATGTCACCATGAGTCAACTCGTTGCCCGATATTTTCAGAACGTCCAGACTGTGGGAACCATTAACTTTTCCTATAATGAATGTTTAGTTGCCTATTATTACCCAATTATCAAGGAAATGACGGCATCGAATATTCCTTTTAATCAGCATCCCGAGGCACTTCCTGAAGGATTTACGGTTCCCAATGACTATATTCTCTTTGCATTCCAAGGCTTGTCGGATCCCTACATTCTAACACTCATTCAGGACCCCGAAAATGTAGTGCTGTTTGATGCATATCGTCAGGCAAATACGTTTTTGAATTTTTTGGTTAACAAATACACATGCACGTATAATGCGAATCAGGGTCGACTGCAAATTCTTGCACCTTCCCTGAATGACAGTATTATTGCTGATATTAACTTGAATTACACTACATTTTTAACGGAGGAGGTGTTGGCAGCCGGATTTCCGAGTGTGGCTGTGTTTAACTCGAATTACAATGCATTGACGAATCAGAATGGATCTTTGTTGGAGTTTTACAACTTTATTCATACACGGTTCACCAATCAATTTGGCATGAATTTTGGAACTTATACGGTGGAATTCTTTGCAAATCTGTCGAATGAAATCACCATGTATAATACGATCGATGGGCGTGGATGGAGTCCCATTCTGCTTCCAAGCGTGTCTTCAAATGCGATTTCGGCATCTTCCAATATTCCAGAGCAGATCTCAACACCGTTGAAAAATATTATTGTTAAGTTTACGGATCCTTACCAGAGCCAATTTTATGCGGATACATATCAAACAAATCCTACATTTTCCAATGCCTCTGAGACGACCTATGGATATTTAGATATTCCATTCTTGAATCAGCCTACCGCCTATTTGGCAATCTATGTCAACTCGCGTTGCCGACAGACTGTGTCTGCCATGACGATTCCTCGGTATGCCCCATTCCAAAATGTGGCGGCGCTGGATGAAGTATATCCTTTTGGAATTGGTGCAGCACAGACTCCCAATCTGTTTGAAATTTATGATTTTGGGAGTTTTTCCACATTGTATATTCGCACAGATATTTCGGGATCTACCGACTTTAACATGTATAATTTGCGACAGCTGAATCTGTACAATGCATACAACTACTTCCGAACAAGTGATACATGGGTGTCCCTTCTTACCAATCAAATCTTAAATGGCATCCGTATTCAGGAAGATTCTCCATCTTTTAATGTGAGTCCTCCTGTTTCGGATATAACTCTATTTTCGTACAGACCGCATATATTTTTTGAAATGCGATCCGATGGATATCCATTAAATCCAGCGGCACTGTTTGAAATCAAGATAGTTGTGGAAACGAGGGATGGTTCTGTATTCCCTACACCCATTCGAATCTCCTGGTATCGTGATCGCGCTGCGTTTATGACGGACGCTCAACAAATCTTATTCGGAAATTACACGCCGGATCCACGGCACGTCTTTACATCTGAGATATTCTCTAATGTTGCAACGGCTGAATTGGTTGTATCTTCGCTGAATGATTCCAATACGTATATTGCCGTCCATGTTGCGGACCCTTTTGCAGCAGTTGGATCGATTCCCATACGTGTCTATGCCATGCTGCAGAATCCCTATGGTGTCTTTGGAACTGCAACAAAACTGGATTATCGCCAAATGCCCTGGAAGAATCTGCCGCCTCTGGTGGATCAAAATACACCCGCATCCGCCATATACGACTCACCCATTCTCTCCATATACGATGCCAGTATAACACAGATTGGATATGATATTTCGGGTGTAAGCAATAACTTGCTGGATTATTACATCCAAAGTTCCGATGAAACGTATTTTGACCCCCAGAATGTGAAAAACTATGAGTCTGATACTGTCGATGGATTACGGTATTCCTTCTTTTATACAACACCTGGATCCGGTCCACCGGCACCGGATATTGCCACACAATGGTCCTTGTATTTCAATGAGGCAAGTCAAAATGCAATCATTGATTTTTACAACAAGGATAATACATTGTATTTGGATCGGTATATACCCCTCAAAGCACCCGCGGGTCTCAATCAAACTCTGTTGGTGAATTGGTTCAAGGCAGGTATTAATTCCAACATTGTAGAAGAGTATTTGAATCCGGCACCCAATGGCAGTACTGCATTAGTGGATCGGATTTCCCTATCCAGCCCTGGAATTTTCCTAGCATGTACGAATCCGACATTTAACACAACAACGGATGTATCAACATCTGTTGCATTTCAGGATGTTTCAGGATTTGTGGGAATGTCTTTCTTCTTGCAACCGAATGATATAACAAAAATAACGAACGTTCAGTTGAAGTTTGGATACATTCAACCCTCACGAACTCCCACAGATGTACCTATAACACGAACAAACTCACCACTCGGTTTATCGGATACCGCTTCATACCGTTTCCGAAATCAGGCGACCTACACCAATGTGGAATCGAATGCCCTGAATTCCTGGGATGATTGGTATGTGGCAAACCGTGGCAATCTTCGAATTGGTATATTCAATACGGGTGATATTTCAGGTGCGAATGTAGCGAGTTTGCAGCTTTCCACTGCTGTCATGACAATGACTCTGACAAAGGTCACGCAGGTTGCCAACTACGTAAATTCTGTAGGAAGTCTGCGAACAAGAGAGCCGGAATGGGGAACCTATTATTCCTATGAAGTCTTGTCGAACCAACAGACGGTATGGGCTCCCCAAGGAGGTTCCTGGGTATCTACCATCGTTTCTGCTGATCTTATACCAACATATGTTGCTGGTGAAAATAGTTATCCAGGTTATTTCCTAAGTCATACCAAAATTAACAACTATTCCTTTTTGCCTCGCTCGTTTGGTATTGCTCCTTCTGTAGGATATGCGATGCAAACTCCGTACGCCAACACGCTTCCCTACACATCGGATATTCCCAATTCTTACACAATTGTTCCATTCTTCCAAGATCTTTCAGGTAATTGGCGTGTCGGTTCCTTCTATGGTGTATCCTTCACACGTACACCTGCCATTGTGGATCCACAAAAGGCGGGATCGGCGGCACCCTACTATGGACCTGCGGGTCCCTTTGGTTGGACTCGTAATGTTTCCACAATTACATTGGCGAAAGGGGCAGAGGCGTCGTTTAAGCCGTATTATTGGAATGCCAAAATTGCGATTCATAGACTCAATCAACAATATGACCCAGCAACAGATCTGAGTTTGTTTGGTGGGTTTGCCGGCATTTCCAATGAACTCCAAGATACCCGTCTCTTTTTTTATGCCAATCAATATGACTATCAGGATATCGAAGATATTCTTACATTGGATAACGATGGATATTATGCGTGGTATTGGGGAAACGAACAGAACTATCGCTACAAACGTCAGGACGATCAAAGTGGATACAATTACCTGTCTTATATCCATGATATTACCTTACGGTCTACATCGGCTACTCTCAGTCAATATGCATTCCATATACGCGGATATGTACCCACCGTGCAATATACGAGCGGTCTGCGCCTGATTGGCAAGAACTTTACAGATTTTGGTACTGCAACACTAACAGAGATAGCAACAGAAATAGCGGACCTCAGTGGATATCAGCCCATTTCGGATATTTCAGGATATACCTACAGTCTTGGAAACTTGTCGTCCTACAGTACCGTCATCAACCGAAATGATTCCATACGTCTTGGCAATGGAAAGTTTTACAGTCATCAATATTCGGATGCACTTGTGAATTTTGACCGTCAGTTCTACACCAGCTCAATTACATTTGGAAAAAAGATTGGATACTCAGGTAAGGCCTTTACATTAGCAGGTTATTCAAACACAATGGACCAATATGTATCTTATTATTCAACATTGAGAGGAACCCAGGTGGGCTACACGACGGTCCTGTCAACTGCTACAGGGCGCCTGAATCAGTATGTGGTGGATCGGTATGGAAATATTTTACCAGCGAATGTGTTGAGCCGCAATCGTATAACAGACCCGCTGCCATTCTCGGCGCTTTTTAGTACTTACACGGTTTCCCCGTTTTCAACACGGTATGACGAATGGGGGTTAGGATGGAACTTGGGATATCCGAAGATTGATACACCGTATGTTATCAATTTAATTTCCAGTACGTTTATTCGGATTTTGGAGGATTTTATTTACTTGCGACTGAATCCCGAAATGAATATTAATACCATGGGTGTTTCCACGAAGGAGGATTTGTCCTTGACACGTGATACATTTGCGGAGGAACGCAAGTATTTTGCCAAGATTTTGCTGAATAATTTTGGGGGATTCTGTAGGGCGGCCGTGCAGATGCCGAAGGATTTCAGCCCACTTCTGGGGAAATACGAACTACTGTCGCTCCAGTTGGTGGATCGGAATGGCGTGCAGATTTCGAATGTAGATTGTGAATACGATATTGTTATGCAGATAACCGAGGTAGTCGATGGAACAGTAAATACTTACACAGTTCCCATGGGATATTAGACCAACTTATGCCGCACGTTTGTTGGAAACCCCGAAGAATCCCTGGACCCATAACAAATGGCAAACATACAACCGGATGAGGACATCCATTTGGACGATTTTTTTGCGGGAGGGCCGACTACATTTCAGGCGGCATTTCCACCGGTGTGTTTAGGGTCGCATTGGGATCCGCTGTTGGTGGAACAGCATATTCTGCCACCAAGGGAGTTGGCACCGTTGGCCTTGGATCCTCGCCAGGCGGTCCAGGTATGCCGCCAGTATTACACGGAATCACCGGCGGACGCCTTGCCGGCTGGAGTCGTGGAGTCGGTGCAACCGATGGAGATACCGGCGGCACTCCAAGGGCCTCGTCAATACATCCGTCCTGCCGAAGGTCCCCGTGCCATTCCCCCTGGTGGTTCCGCAAGTCTTGGTGTTCCCTATAGTCTTTTTTCCCCCATACAGGAATCGGATCTTCTTCGACTGGATGAACGTCTTACCAAATGTAAGGAACTCCGGTATCAACCGAAGCCCGAACAATTGGCCGCCGATCAAACCAATGTACTACCAAATCAACCTCCAGAACTTGCCTTCCACACCTTCGCTCCCGTAGAACCCCTACAGAATCCTACCGGTTGCCGCGAACAAGACGACGCACTCGCTTGGAATCGCTCCGCTCGTCTCTTCTTCAATTCGACCAAACTCGATCGATACCATCCAACCCAAAAAGTCGGCCCCATGGTTTGCAATCCACCCACATGTTCGGAGCCCACACAAGCTTTCCTACAGGAATAATCGCAATCACTACATAATGAATCTATACCGTATCTATCCCACCCTGTGGGAAGGTACGGGCTGTACCGGATCTCTTACCGTATATGCAATCGATCGTGTTGCGCCATCAATACCTTCATGCTGTTCGCAGCGTCCACGTGCAGATCCTGCATATGCGTGGGATTCCCCCACCTTCCAGCGTCTCCTTCCCTCCACTCCCACATCCACGAATGCAATCACCTGGGCGACATTACCTGCCTGGATTTCCTGGGCTGCCACACAGGGCTACACTCTTACAGATACATCCCTTCTCGCCTTGAAACCTTATGGAGATCTGTGGATTTCGGGTCCCTAACAAACGCAAACTCGCGTACCCCTACAAATGGAATATCCACGTCCCCGTTGGTCCAATCCATACACGAGCTCCATGGACCTATCAGGAACACCTGCCTTTGTTGTAGGACCAAATGACAAACTATACTTTGCCATTGTATCCAAAGGTGTTCTTGCAGGAACCATTACATCCTCAAACTACAATATTGTTCTGGGCTGCATCAACGCACAAGGTGCAACTGAATGGCTTTTTCGGGACCCCTCGCTCGTTTCCAACAGTGTGGATACACAACCTACCTTGGCAATAGGTCCCGAAGGCGAATTGTATCTCGCATTTACAACAACTGGAAATGTCCCAGGACGCTATAATTCTGCAGATGTTGTCAACTTATGTGGTTCTTGTATTTCTACAGCCGGTCGTGAGGATCTCGTTTTGGCACGCATCAATGGAGCAACTATTGGAAGTCCCGTAGTATCCTGGCGCATTCAAAATGGATATTTGAATTCTTGCAACAACGAATATGCACCCAAACTTCATGTAGATATACCCAATCAACAGCTGCTACTTGCCTATGAATGCAATGCTTCCACACTATGTACCGTTGTTGTGGGTAGTCCCAATATTATATGTACTTCCTTCACATTGCAGGGAGTTTTCCAATGGTCGTATCAAGGTAATCTTATAAATAGCCCAGGTGCCAATCGATTCCCCTCCATTACAACAGACTTGTCAGGAAATGTATATTTGGCCTATACAATTTCAGCAGCTGTATCAGGTGGAACTCTGCAGGGAACCCAGGATGTTGAAGTTGTTCGCCTTCGTCGACAAGGCAGTTCCATCCTTCGTGATTGGGTCTTATCCGCTCAGCACATTGTGAACTCTGTGGGTGTCAATTCGGATCCAACAATCGCCTACGATCCCAATACAAATCGAATCTATGTGGCATTTACGGCAACCCAGGCAGTTCCTGGAGGAACTAAAACTGCCATAGGATCTGACCTGGTTCTTGCAACTCTCACAACAACCGGGACACTAGTACAATTACAACAATCGGATATATTTAATGAAATAAGTTATCGATATTCAACAATCGATCATCCACAGATTGCCTTGAATCGCTATGGTGTTCTTTACATTGCAGCACATGCCATGAATCAGAGCACGGGAAACGACATGATCCTGTCATTTAAATTGAATCCAGGAACAGAGAAAGGCTGGTTTTTTCGACGGAGTGCCGATGAATTTAATGCATATGTGGCAGCCGCAGATATTCCTACACCCTTTCAGGTTTTGTACGTAGCCGCACCGTTTTCCGCCCCTGCCCTAACAACCTTTGCAGGCGCCGTGTATCTCGGATTTATACGGAAAAATTCGGCAACCTTGTACGCCATCTCACTTTCCCAAAACGTAAATTATCTCGAATACACCGCTCAACAATATATGCAGAATGTAGTCCCTCTTTGTTAAAAATGTGGGTATTATATCATGAATAAAATACGCGACGAAGACCATAGCAGCGTATGCATTTTTCAAGGTGCCGCGTACATTCGGGACACGGATGACTTCCTTTAATATCACCGGTTTTTCCAACACGTATAACAACAAGAGTCGCCCCCTGGAGTTTTCGAATATCCCCTACTGATTTTAATGCTGCCCGCTCTGCATGAATCATCATGGCAGAATATCCTGCCCCCAACGATCGTGAACCTACCTTATTGACACCCATACCGAGTAATACATTTCGCGGTCCAAACACAAACGCAATATGTATATGCGTTTTATGTCGAAGTGCTAAATTACTCGCCATCTCCTCCGCAATTGGTGCGAAGTCATTGCGAGTGAAAGGAGGCATTGGAATGAAAGAATACCATTCAGTTTGAGAATGACGCACAGAAGGGGCTTTAGGCTCACACATACCTTTCAACTTTTTTCGCCGGGGTTAAGGCCATACAGTCATTGGATTGGGTAAGAATGCCGTACGTTTCCATACGTCCCTCGTCTGGAATGGGAAACCAGATGTTTCAAGTGGCGGCGCTGTTGGGATATGCGGAACGTCACGGGCATACACCGGTCTTTTTGGAACTCCCACAGCCTTCCAAAGAACATCCTGGAACTGCCTTTCGTGCCGCGGAATGGTCGAAAATTCCTGTACGACCAGATCTCCAACAGGAATCCTGGACTACTTTGCGACTTCCTACATTTGTATATGAGCCACCTCCCTTTTATGCAGGAAATGTGCTTCTGGAAGGGTACGCCCAATGTGAGACCTATGGACCGACGAAACTTCCTACATTCGCGCCGCGCCTCTCTGCTGCCATGCTTCCGCACCCTTGGCACTCCTACTTCTTTCTTCATGTGCGCCGAGGAGATTACCTGCATCCTGCAAATCGCCATCATGCCCTGGATTTGCGCGATTATTACAAGAGGTGTCTGCAAACTTTCCCACACAATCTGCCATGTTTCGTTGTAAGCGATGATATGGAATGGTGTAGGGTCCACTTGTCCGCCATGGATCCGCAGCGCACATGGGTTTGGTGTCCTACAGACGTGCCGGATACCGAGGTGCTCTTTTGGATGGCAGCGTGCGGCCACGGAGGTATCTGTGCGAACTCGACGTTTTCCTGGTGGGCCGCCAAACTCGGCCATGAGAGCCGGAAAAAAGGCACGTATTACATGCCGTCCCCTTGGGGACACGGACCCACCTTTGCCGACACACGCGATCTCTACCCATCATGGGTAATTACCTCGCGTGTATAAGAATCCCAGGTGCACGCCGAAAGCCCGAATACACTTGGATTCTCGGATTCCAACATGGCCTCCAATGTATCAAATGCCAACTCTGTTTTATAGAGTGTCATTTGATGAGTCGTACACAAGTGCACGTCGTCCTCCTCGGCGGCCTCACCGGATTGCCAACGCTGCTCGAACCGCCTGTACTTTCCCTCGCGCGTATCATAACACCAGAGCGATACAAACTCAAATTCCTCGGATCGCTGCTCTACCATTTCCTCTCGATATTGCGGTGCAGAAGAACCTAGAACATACACAAACTTTCCGTCGAGTTTGAAAATGCGGTCAAATGTGGTATCAAAGGTAAACTCACCAAGTTGCAGGGTTGCGTGGAATGCCAGGGCATCATAGTATTCCTGGGGAACCGCCGTCTTTCGTGGGACGGGACGGGCCGCCTGCCGCTTCAGAATGAGGGACTGGATGTGGGAAATGGGGAAGGACATAGCTTGCAGTGGTTGCGGCAGTTGTGGCTGGGCCTAAAGAAACAACGGGAATCGTTCATTTTTTAACCGACACAAAAAAACCGACACAAAAAAACCGACACAAAAAAACCGACACAAAAAGGTTTTGAGCTCTTTGTGTTGGTTAGTTTTTTGTTTGTTTTGTTATTTAGTATTTAGTTTGTTTGATTGATAGGTTGGTTAGGGAGTTGGCAGCATGGCCGCGGCGACTCCTAGGGCGGTCATCAATCCCGCGGCTATTCCAGCCACATTGGCGACCCGCTCCGTTCCTGCAATGTCCTGGGTGACCGCGGTGCGATTACGGATACCCCGCATGCCCTGCTTGCGGTACTGGAGTGCCGCGGCCTGCAGAATCTCTGCATCCGGCTGCTGACGCGCCTCGGCTGCCGCAGGGTCATACCGCCACAGAGAACCACGCGCATATGTGTAAGGACGCCAATCATTCTGCATATTCGCCGCATACAGACCATCATTGACAAAGAGCAGTGGCTTCTTACTGATATACTGGGAACCGGCGACAAAGTATCGCTGCCGACTGTCAGGCGAACGCTCCTCGATCCAGGTCGCCACCCAGCCCTGCACGTTGATCGCCTTGCCTGTGTATTGATGGTAGGCGATCCCTGCAAGCGCCTCGTCCTCCGATGAACCCAGATTGCGACATACAGGATAGAGCAGGTTCCGCAGCTGAAACCCATCAGGAAACTCCTTGAGCGCCTCACGAATCGCGAACTCCCAACGATCCATAACAATCTTCCGCTTATCCGAGACAAGATCCAGAATGGAATCCATCCATCCATTCTGGGGCTGCTGCGAGGCAAGCAATGCCTTGAACTGCCCCAACACAACCGGATTCTCCACAGGGGACCCACACCAGGCCTCAAAGGTCCAGTCCTCCTCACCCTCGTCCCGCTCAAGAATGTGGAAGAGCTGCTCGCCCTTGTAAAGATACTTGCGACCCATCAAACGCACCTCGGACTCATTGAGAATCTGAAACATGGAGTTCATTGTTGTTGAAAGAATAATGGAATAAAGGAAGGAAACTACGAAGGAAAGAAATGGTACTGCGACGACCTCTCCTTTCAAATAAAAATATCATTTCAATTTTTTATTTGCATGGTAAATTCAATTTACGACATGTATGCAAAAATTTTTTTATTTTTTATTTTTTTGGATTTTTTAGTTGTTTTTGTTTTTTTGGAGACATAGAGGAGGTCTTTAGGTTCCCTGGGCGAAATCTTGCTGCATGTGTTTGGTAGTTGTAATGACATGGGATGCGTTTGAAATAACTTTACCCAAATTCTGCTTCGTCTCCCCATTGATGACATCAGATGCCAACATTGTAATAGAGCTTTCGCGAATTTCATTCATGTTTTTAATTACATCATCGAGTGCGCGCACAATATACTCATTTTTAGATGTATCAATGGCGGCAGTTGGAGTATTGACTGCTGTTGTGGTTTTGGAAGTACAGGAACCCATTTGGAAAGGTTTGGAAAAGATTGAAAACTTTGGAAAGAATTGGAGCTCACACAATATCTCATTTCCAAAATTAATGTTTCAATTTTTATTTACAGCACCAAATTGGTTTGAATGTTGGAACTTCGACAACCAAAGGAACTTCAGGAATCTCTGTGGGAAATTTAGTAGGCAAAGGGACTTCGACAACTTCTGTGTGAACCTCAGGAGGCAAAGGGACTTCGACAACTTCTGTGTGAACCTCAGGAGGCAAAGGGACTTCGACAACTTCTGTGTGAACCTCAGGAGGCAAAG
>JACCDX010737047.1_pt1 | contig 14421 bp, 11 predicted proteins | sample 7449681 | NCBI WGS metagenome assembly JACCDX01 (sample SAMN15323450, study PRJNA562643) | freshwater metagenome | isolation source: river surface water | place: USA:Blue River Watershed | collected 2017-08-18
GTGTTATACACACAAACTCATTTGAGTTAGCTAAATGGATAGAAGAATCAATTAAAGATCCAAGACTTGTTTTTCATGACTCATCTAATAAAGATGAAGTATTAAAAATGCATTTTGAGAGCAATGAGCCAACCGTTATTGTTTCACCATCCATGGATACAGGAGTTAGTTTTGATGATGATAAGGCAAGATTTCAAATAATTGCTAAAGTTCCATACCCATCATTAGCATCTCAAAAAAATAAAATGAGACAAGTTAATAATCCAGATTGGTATAGTTGGAAAACTTGTGCTGGTTTAGTTCAAATGACTGGTCGACCAGTTAGATCGATAACTGACTACGCTGATACAATTATATTAGATGGTGGATTTGGTGATGTTATAAAACACTCTTCACAATATTTACCTGATTGGATACAAAATGCCATAAAAAGAGTTAATGTTAAAATTGACGCATAAAAAAAACTCACCAAATTGGTGAGTTTTTTATTTATAATTCGATGATACGTCTAATTATTTTTTCTTATTCTTTTTAGCACCTGCTATTTTATCCGCAAAAGTTATTTTATCTTTAGGTTCAGCTAATGCTGCAAACTCCTTTTCTTTTTTAGTTTTTGGAGTTTTTCCTTTAGAATCCTCTTTTTCTTCATCCTTTTCTTCATCTTTATCAGATTTTTTACCTTTAATTCTATCAGCAAATGCTTTTCTAGCAGCTAATTGAGCAGGAGATGCCTTTTTCTCATTGAATGCTTTAAATGATTCGATAAATCCTTCTTCTTGGAATCCTTCCTCATCCTCATCTTCTGAATCATCACCTTCAAAACCACCATCATGTGATGCATATCCAAAATCTTCTGAATCAGATACTTCTTCTTCTGAGTGATCACAAGTTTCACAATCTTCTGAATCATCACCACCAAAACTTCCGTCATGTGTTGCATATCCAAAATCAGCCTCTTCTGAATTAAAATCATCAAATGATGATATTCTTGAATCATTACCTAGAGATGAATCTTCTTCATCACCCCAGCTTTCCTCTTCGTGACCAAATTCATCACCTTCTTCTTCATCATGGCTATAGAAGCTATCATCTTCTGAGCCTTGACCTTCTTCTTCATCATGTCCTAAATTAAAATCATCTTCTTTTTCAATTTCTAACTCTGGACTAAAGAATTCATTAATTTTCTTTATAAATTTCATAATTTTCCTTTTTATTTTTTATTATATATTATTTTCTAAAATTCAATTTTTGATTTTTTATATATATAATATGAAATTATTTAAATATTTACAATTCATTGTTGAATCGAAAGGAAAAATCACTGGATTGTTTAAATTATCCAGAGATGTTAAGTATAAATTAAATATACTCATTGATAGTTTTAATGATCCTATAGCAAACGCTCTTTTAGAATTGGATAGAAGTCAACAGGATATGACTTATGTTAATGTTAGTCATGAAGATAATAAAATTCTTTATATACCAATGGATAAAGTTAAAAGTTTTTTTGATGATCCATCGGTTAAAAGACTTTCTCCAAATATGAATTTGAATGATTTAATAAGAATTATTGAAGTTAAACCCGAACCTGGTAAATTATATAATTTTTATTATGATAAAAAAATATCATTTACAGAAATATATGTCGGTAGATTTATTAAAAAATTATTTATTGATACGTTTACAGATTCACAAGTTTCTCTATTTGTTGAAAGATGGATGTCAATTAATACTAATGGTGAATTTAAAATTTGGGAAACAGATAAAATAATGGATGCTTATAGTAGTGGTAATTACGAAGAATATATGGGATCAAGTTTAGATCATTCTTGTATGAATGATGATAGTTCTGTTAATTTTTATAGAGTATGTCCTGGAGTTAAAATACTTGTATTACTTAATAATGATGGTGACATAAAAGGAAGAGCTCTTTTATGGGAAACTACAACTGGTAAAAAAATAATGGATAGAATATATTATAATACCGAGGCGGACTATCAAAGATTTATTAAATGGTCAATTGAAAATGGATATTATACTAGGAGTAAAACTTATGGATCATCAACTTCTTTCAATTTTGGAGGAAAACCAGAGGTAATTACATTAAAAGAAAAAGTTATTTTTCCAAAAATAGAGGAATATAAAAATGAATATTTCCCATATGTTGATACTTTTTGTTATGCTAAAGATGGATTTGGTATGAATTATGAACCAACGGAATCTGGAGATTACTATAAATTACAAGAAACTGATGGTACATATGAAATTTTATATAATATTGATCCTAAACAAAGAGATATGACGCAAGATGATAATTGGTGATAAAAAAATAATATATAAATAATGAAAATTAAAAGATATAACGACTTCACTTTAACTGAATCAATGGTTGAGTATTTTATCAATTCATTTGAAATTATAAAAGAATCTGATGAAACTCAAGATACTGATTATAAAAAGATACTTAAAAAAATAGTATCTGATTTAAAACTTAATCTTAGACTAGTTTCTACCTTTGGATTTGGTATAGGAGCTTTTTTACCAATTATTCATAGTTTGATGAAAAATGCTAATTTATCACAGGTTGAATTAACAAAAGAAACAATGGTTTTGTTAGTTTTAACATCTCTTTCTATTATTTATTTAGAAGAGAAGAATACCAAATCAGTGGAAGAGGAATCCGAATTAACAAAAGATTCAAAATCAATGCTTGAAGAATTAAGAATGAAGGGTATTGGTGATGGAATTGTTAGAAAAGTTATAAAATGTTTAAATTCTACAACTAATATTTTTTCAATAATTGGTAAACACATTGGAGCTGTTATTGGTGGTCTTATGGATATGTTTGCCTATGGTGCTATTTTAGTTCCTATAACTAATGGTTTGTCAAATGTGATTAATAAATTTCATCTTAATTTAGATACAATGCCTGAAAATTTTCTAATGTTATCAGCTGGTGTTGCTACTATTATCGCCAAACATGGTATCGCTCATATTATTAATAAATTAAAAAGTAAAATAAAATTGCCTAAAAAAGTAGAAGATAGAATTGAAGATGAAATTGAAGAAATGGAGGAACCTACTATAATTAAAACTTTCAAAGGAGGTAATTTAGGATCTGATATAATTAACGATAATAAAAATAAATAATCCTAATAAAATTTAGAAATCCTTAATATAAGGATTTTTTTTATTTTAAACAAAGCTTACTTAATTCATATAATTCATGATTAAAAATAATTATTATAAATGACTACTCCACAATTAGAGAAAGTATATTTTAATTACATTTTAAAAAACAAGAAATATTTTGAGATAGTAAAGGCTTATTTTTTTAGAAATTCAGAAATTCAATTTGTTTACGGCGTAATTAGAGAGTATATATTAAAAAATTCGGATGTTGAAATACCAACACCCAGACAGATATTAGACATGGTTAGTCTTCAAGATAGAGAAGGTATGATAACCAAAGACATTTTAAAATCAATTTTACAAGTCAATCTAGTTGATTATGATGAGAAAAATTTTATTGAGCCAAACTTTAACGGTTGGGTTTTATCAAATCGGTTAAAAACAGGAACCGTTGATATTATCGATGAAACTCGAAATTTAGATTCAATATCAGATTTTGAGAAAGCTGTAGAAGCAGCCAATAGAATTAAAGGTATTGTAGATGAGATGTCTTCTACTAGATTTGTTCAAGATGATGATATGGGTTCTGACTTTGATGATGCCGAACATCATGTACAAGATACATCAAAATTTAAAGTTAAATGTGGATTTGAAACAATTGATCATATGTTAGGTGGTGGTTGGGACATTGGAACATTGAACATTTTTATGGGTATGAGTAACTCTGGTAAAAGTCTTTGGATGCAAAATTTAGCAGTTAAGGCTTCTAATAATGGCAGTAATGTTCTTTACATAACATTAGAAATGAGTGAACGTAAAGTTATGAAAAGATTAGGAGCTATGAGATTGAAAGTTCCAATTAATGATTATGATAATTTATCAAAAGATACTAATTTTATAAAATCTAAAATAGATTCACTTAAAAGAAGTGATGGTAATGATTTATTTGAGAAAAAAGTTGGTAAAATTATAACTAAGTTTTGGGCAGCTGGTACCGCACAAGTTTCTGATTTTGATGACTATATACAAAAATTAAAGGAGAAAAGAGGTATTAAGATAGATTTAATAATAGTTGATTATATTGCTCTTATAGCAGCTCCTAAATCAAGTGGTGGTGATAATTTATATACAAAAGGTAAATTTGTATCAGAGGCTCTGAGAGCTTTGGCATTTAAGTGGTCTTGCCCTTTAATCACAGCAGTTCAAGTTGCTAAAGACGCTTGGAATGCATCTGATATAACATTAGAGAGTGTTCCTGAATCCAAGGCAATTGTTGAGACTTGTGATACTTTCTTTGGTATTATAAGAACACCTGAGATGCAAAGACAGAATTTATATAGACTAAAGTTATTAAAACAAAGAGATGGTGATTTTTCAAAAGCTCATATTAAAATTGATTTAAATACATCATATCTTACATTGGATAACGATCAATTTATTGATGGTTTATAAATTAACTTTTTTGATTTTTATTATATAATAAAAATGTAAATATAAGAAAAATTATATTAAAATAAAAATAAAAATGCGTATGGCTAAAAAAAACAGAAGTGATTTTGATGATGATTTCGAAGATGAGTTAGATGATGAGTTAGATGAATCCTCAAACATTGAGGAAGAAATTGATGATGAAGACAACTTTGACTCTAGTGAATTTGATTTATGTGATGATGATACTGATATAGATATTATTATTGAGATCGATGATGAAGATTTGAATTTAAATGATTCAAAAACAGAAGAAGATGAAGATATAGTTTTATCAAAACATAAAATTGATGGAAAACATTCATTGAAATATGATTCAATTTTCAAAGGTAAAAAGGAAGTTCCTCTAGATGAGGATGATTTAGATGGATTCTCTCTTTACTATAAAGAGAGTATAGAAGTTGATAAGTCTTCAAATTATCATTTTGAGTCTATTGATAATGAGAATTATATTAGAACTAAATTAGTTAAAGAGAGAGTTTATAGTATTTTGATAGAGCATACGGAATTGAATTTTATGAATAATAGAAGAAAACCTTCTAGAAACGATTTTAATCATTATTATTCTTTATTAAAAAATCATTTACAAGAAGAAAGTTTTACAAACGTAGAATTATTTAATGAGTTAGCTGTATATTTTTCGGATAATCTTTTTAATATGTTTAAATTATTGGAAAATCGATGGAGAAATATGATAATTAAAGAACTACAGGAACATATTGGTAAAAATGCAAATTCTAAGCAAATAACTAATAGAAATATTTACGTTGGAACTGAAATTGAATTCCTGTGGTATGATGAGTTTGGAGAAGATAAATTAATAACAGGTGTTGTACTTGATACTGATTATGATAAATCAACTTTTAAAGTTGATTCTTATGAAAATATTTATAATATACCTATTAATTTGATAACAAAAATTTTAAATAATACCAAATTTAAGTACAATTTAAATAAACTCAATAATATAGATTTCTTATAATTAAATATGTAAAAAATCTTAAAAAAAAGATATATCGAGGTTTTAATTTAAAAATACCTAAAATATATAAAAAACAAAAAATTAAAAAACTAAACATGAAAAAAGATATTTATGTATTAAAAAGAGATGGTAGAGAAGAACTACTAAACTACGAAAAAATAAATAAAGTATTAGAGTGGGCAACCGAAGGAATAACAAATGTAAATTCATCTGACGTTGCTATGAATGCAAAACTACAAATTTATAATGGAATCAATACGTATGATATACATAGAGTTTTGATACAAAGTGCAGCTGATATGATCACTGATGAAACTCCAAATTATCAATATGTCGCTTCTAAATTATTAAACTATCTTTTAAGAAAAGAAGTTTTCAATACATATACAAATTTCCCAAGACTTAAAGATTTCATCAGAACTAATATTGATAGAGGAGTTTATGATTCTGAAATTTTAAATTTTTATACAGATAAAGAATTAGATAAGATTGAGGGATTTATAAAACATAAAAGAGATGAAGATCTTACTTATGCTGGTATTCAACAATTGATGGATAAATATTTAGTTCAACATAGAAAAACTGGTGAACAATACGAAACTCCACAATTTATGTATATGATGATATCTGTTACATTATTTTCTAAATATAGTGGATCAGATAGAATGGAAAAAGTTAGAAGATTCTATGAATTATTATCACTTCAAAAAATATCATTACCAACACCAATACTAGCTGGTGTTAGAACACCAAATAGACAATTTTCATCTTGTGTTCTTATTGACGTTGCTGATGATTTAGACTCAATTGGGGCTTCCAATCATGCTGTTTTGAGATATATTTCAAATAGAGCTGGTATTGGATTAAACTTTAGATTAAGAGCTATTGGCTCTGAAGTTAATGGTGGTGAAAAAGTACATACGGGGTTAATTCCATTCTTAAAAACATTTGAGTCAGCTGTTAAGTCTTGTTCTCAAGGTGGTATTAGAGGTGGTGCATCTACATCACACTATCCATTTTGGCACAAAGAAATTATGGAAATTTTAGTTTTGAAAAATAATACAGGTAATGATTTAAATAGAGTAAGAAGAATGGATCACTCTATACAATTATGTAGATTGTTTTATAGAAGATTTATTTCCAAAGAAAATTTAACTCTTTTCTCACCAAATGATGTTCCTGATTTATATGAAGCTTTTGGATATGATAATGATAAATTTGAAGAGTTGTATTCTAAATATGAGAATGATGAGTCCATTTCTAAAATAACTATACCAGCTGTTGAAGTTATGAATCTTCTTTTACAAGAAAGATTAGAAACTGGTAGAATTTATATTCAAAATTTAGATAATGCTAATACTCACTCTGGTTTTATTGATAAAATTAATATGAGTAATTTATGCCAAGAAATAAATTTACCAACTAGTCCAATATATGATGTTAATGGTGAAGAAGGTGAAATCGCACTTTGTGTATTGGGAGCTATAAATTTAGGAACTACTAAGTTAGAAGAATTAGAAGAAGTTTGTGAATATACAGTTAGAATGCTTGATTATATTATTGATATTCAAGATTATCCTGTTAAAGCAGCTGAGAAAATGTTAAAAAGAAGATCTCTTGGTGTTGGTGTAACTAACTTGGCTTATTGGTTAGCTAAAAATGGATTGGATTATAGTAAAAAATCATTACCGGAATTAGATAGATTATTTGAACATATTCAATTCAATTTATTAAAAGCTTCTAATAAATTAGCTAAGGAGTATGGTAAATGTGAATATTTTGATAGAACTAAATATTCTCAGGGGTTATTACCTATCGATCATTATTCCAAATCAATGGATTCAATTGTTAAAAGAGAATTAGATTGTGATTGGGACGGTCTTAGAAAAGATATTTTAGAATTTGGTTTAAGAAACTCAGTTGTTTCAGCCCAGATGCCTTGTGAAAGTTCTTCAGTTGTTTCTAGTTCAACAAATGGTATTGAGGCTCCTAGAAGTTTGATAACAGTTAAGAAATCAAAATCTGGATCACCTCTTCCAGTAGTTGTTCCTGAAATAATAAAATTGAAAAATAAATATACTATGTCTTGGGGATTTAGTAACGATGATATGAATAACGTTGTTGGTGTTATACAAAAATATTTTGACCAAGGAATTTCAGTTAATCATTATTATGATAAAAAGAAATATCCAGATAGTAATATTCCATTATCTGAAATTGCCAAGGATTTATTAACATTCTATAAGTTAGGAGGTAAACAAATATATTATGCTAATTCAAAAGATTATAAATCAGACAAATTAGAAGATATGATCACCACCGAAGCTTTAGAACTATTAGAAGTAGGTAATAATGATTGTGGGGATTCTTGTACAATTTAAGAAGGGGGATTTTTAATCCCCTTTTTATTTAAACAAATAAGAAATAATAAATATAAAATCTAACTTAATAATAAATAATATGGCAAATATATTAAATTTTAACAACGAAATTGATTACACTAAAGTTCCGGTTTTTTTCGGATCAAATGGTATGTCTATTCAGAGATATGATAAATTCAAATATCCTGGATTCTTTGAGTTATTTAAAAAACAAATAAACTCATTTTGGTTACCAGAAGAATTTGATTTATCAAAGGATAGATTGGATTACAAAGAAATGAGCTCAAATGAGAAGTTTATCTTTACATCAAATTTAAAGTATCAAATTTTATTAGATTCTGTTCAATCTAGAGGTATTCCTCACTTAACTGAACATCTTTCAAATCCCGAAGTTGAAGCTTTTTGTTCATCGTGGTCTTTCTTTGAAACAATACATTCATACTCATATACATTCATTATAAAGAATGTGTATTCTCAACCAGGTGAAGTTTTTGATAATATTTTAAATGATGATGAAATCATAAAAAGAGCATCTTCTGTTACTAAATATTATGATGATATGATTAATTCATATGGTGAATCAGAAGAGGATTTAAAAAAGAAATTATATCTAACATTAATGTCTATTAATATATTAGAAGGTATTAGATTTTATGTTTCTTTTGCTTGTTCTTATGCATTCGCTCAAAATGGTAAAATGGAGGGAAATGCTAAAGTTATTTCACTTATTAATAAAGATGAAAATCTACACTTAGGATTTACTCAAAAGATATTAAGAGATTTATCTACTAATCCAGATGAGGGATTTGTTGAAATTGCTAAAGAACTACAACCTAAAGTAATTGAGATGTTTAAATTAGCAGCTGAGGAAGAAATGCAATGGGCTGATTACCTATTTAAAGATGGATCTATGTTGGGTTTAAATGCTGATATTTTGAAAAAGTATATGATGTTTTTAACAAATTCCAGAATGAAAGCAATTTCATTGGATCCGATTTTTGATAAAACAAATAATCCTATTAACTGGATTAACGCTTGGACCAATTCAGAATCTCTTCAAGTTGCTCCACAAGAATCCGAAATAGAAACTTATAACAAAGGTGCCGTTAATAATGATTTAAATGATAGTGATTTTGGAGATTTTGTTTTTTAAATAAAAACTTTTATCATTATTTAAAATAAAATATTTATCTTTGTATAAAGATTATTAAAATTAAAACTTTTTAAAATTTAAATATAAAATATAAACAAAATGAAATAGACTGTAGTTAGAGAAAAGGTTACTTCGCAATTTTTAGGATAATTTCAATAAACACCTTAACTCAAATTTCTCAGTTATTATTAGACAGAAATAGCAATAGTTTCTAAGATACTTCGATATAAATATACAATTCAAAATCGAAAAGTGTCCAAAGCGACCGCTAAGACTACCAAGAAATTCTTTAATTAAGTTAAAGATGAGGTGAAAAAGTCCGGTTAGTTCCTACGTAATTGGAACAAGTGAGATTGTCACTCTAACCATCGATAGAGTTTCGGGAGAATTCTCTATGACGCTTAGGCTAAACTTTCTTTTCTGTTAAATTTAATAATAACCAAGATACAGTAACGTTCTTGGTTATTTTTTTTGATTATTAACTAAATAAAAATATTAAAATTATGGCAAAATTCAACGCAACTCAAAAAGGTGGAAAAACCTTGACAGAAAACTTGGCTGGTGGTCAAGCTTATTCTCAATCAAAAGAATTAGAACTAGCATCTATTCTACTAACATCATTTGTTAGTGACCAATTTTATAGATCATCTAATGAAACTTTAGAACAGTTAAAAAAACTTTTAATTAAAACTGATCCACTTTTTGCTGCGAAAGCCGCTATTTATGCTAGAGATAAATTTGGAATGAGATCAATTACTCATGCTCTTGCGGGTGAATTAACATCTCAATTAACTGGATCTGAGTGGGCTAAAGATTTTTACAATAAAGTAGTCGTTAGACCAGATGATATGACTGAGATCATTTCTTATTACTTAGCTAATAAAACTGATAAGGTTAAACCTAAGTTTCCAAACTCACTTAAAAAGGGATTTGCTTCAGCATTTGATAAATTTGATAACTATCAAATTGCTAAGTATAAAATGAGTAATAAAGAAGTTAAACTAGTTGATGTAGTAAATATAGTTCATCCAGTTCCAACTGAAAATAACTCAGAGGCTTTAAATCTACTTATTAATGATAAGTTAAAAAATACTGAAACTTGGGAATCTAAATTATCAGAAGCTGGTCAAAAAGCGGATGGTGATGAAGATCTAACAAAGTTAAAAGCAGATGCTTGGTTTGAGTTGGTTACTTCTCGGAAAATTGGATATTTTGCTTTACTTCGAAATTTGAGAAATATAATTACTCAATCACCACAATCTATTAAAGTGGCTTGTGATATGTTAGTTGATGAAAAACTAATTAAAAAGAGTAGAGTTTTACCATTCCGTTTTTCAACTGCTTATGAAGAAATTTCTAAATTGGGATCTTCTAAAGATGTAAGAGAAGTACTTGTTGCTATTAGTAATGCTCTTGAGATATCTGTTAATAATGTTACAAAATTAGAAGGTGAGACTCTTGTAGTTATGGATGTATCTGGGTCTATGAGTGGGAAACCTTCTGAAATTGCCAGTTTATTTGGGGCAATTCTTGCTAAAGCAAATAATTGTGATGTGATGACTTTTTCAACTAACTCGCAATATAAGAGTTACAATCCTTTGGATTCTGTAATGAGTATCAGAAGCTCTTTTAGATATTCTGGTGGTGGGACAAACTTTAAATCCATATTTTCAAATGCTAACAAAGCATATGATAATATTATCATTTTAAGTGATATGCAAGGTTGGATTGGTTATACAACACCAACAAACGAGTTTAACAATTATAAGAAAAAATATAATTGTAATCCACACGTATTCTCTTTTGATTTAGCTGGATATGGAACTCTACAATTACCAGAAAATGGAGTATATTGTTTAGCTGGTTTCTCTGATAAAGTATTTGACATCATGGAGTTGTTAAAAACTGATAGAAATGCTTTGGTTAATGAGATTAAGTCTATTGAGATTTAATAGAAACCCACTCAAATTGAGTGGGTTTTTTTATTTCCAAATAAATTGTAAATTTATTTTAGAATTTAACTCAATAATATTATTTTCATATCTTATAGTATATCTTTGTAAATTCGCAAATATATTTACAATTTCATCAATTTTTACAATTTCATCAATATCAATGTCGTAATTAAATATTTGTATAAGGTTTTCAATTTCGTCATAAGATAAATGTAGTTTATTATTTAGAAAATAAACAAATGAATATGAGTATTTGCTATATTTTTCAGAATGATCTCCATAAGATTTGTCTATTAAAAAAGTAGTTAGTGATGATTCTACACCAATTGATGGTAGTGAGTATTTATATCCATTTAGGTTAAAACATTTTTCATCTTTATTCCATTTATTCAAAATCTTACTAAAATCAAAATAATTGAATGTTTTATCTGAGAATTCAATATTCCTATTGTTAAATAAAAAACTTATAGATTTATTTTTTGTTAGTTTGACTATTTCAAAAAATATAAAAATAACATCAATACTTTTAATTGATTCCCAATCATAGCTATTTTTTATAATAGTATTATTTTTAACTACATTTTTTATTTTAAATAGAATTAAACCTAGATTTCTAGAATCAAAATCATTTTCATATTCCAATATATCCTTTATATCAGCTTTTTTTATATATAATTCAAAATCATTATTATAAAAAAAACCTTGAGAGGGTAATTTTTTTAAATCAATTTTCTTTTTCTTTCTAAAAAAATTTATTATATAGTTTATCATATGATTTTATATATTTAGTTTAAGGAGCTCTATTATATTTATATATATCAAATATGATAATAAAGGGTGATTGTTTCCAAGAGTTAGTTAAAATTCAGACTAAATCAGTAGATTTGATATTAACCGATCCACCTTATTTGATATCCAAATCATCTGGATTTAAAAGTTATTCTAGTTCAACATCTAAAGAAATTATTACAAAATATGGAAAACACTCAATTGATTTTGGTTATTGGGATAAAGAGGATATTGATTGGAATTTTTTATTCAAAGAGTATTATAGAATTTTAAAAGATGGTGGAACATTAATATTCTTTTTTGATATATGGAAATCTACTATTATTAAAGAAATTGCTGATATTAATAAATTTAAACAATCAAGAGTCTGTCAATGGCAAAAGACTAACCCAGTTCCTATTAATTCAAAAATTAATTACCTTTCAAATGCAACTGAATATTTTTTCACTTTCATAAAAGGAAAAAAACCTACTTTTAATTCAGAGTATGATAATGGTGTTTATAGATATCCAATATGCCATGGTAAAGAAAGATTAAATCACCCAACTCAAAAACCACTAAATTTAATATCGGATTTGATTAAAAAACATTCTAATGTGGGAGATTTAGTATTAGATACTTTTGCTGGATCTGGTACAACCGGAGAAGCTTGTATTAATTTAAATAGAAAATATTTTCTCATAGAAAAAGATGATAAATATATAGAATTAATTAATAATAGATTAAACAAAATAAATAATCTCTTATATAAATAAAAAAATAAAAATAAATATGTCAATTAAAGTAAAAAATTCAGAATTATCAAATGAAACAATACAAGCATTGAATATGTTAATCGATACTGATATTAATGCTACAGCTGCTTTTAGATTATCAAGAATAATTAAAGAGTTATCTTCTATTGTTGAGGATAAAACTAAATTAGAAAAAAAGATAATTGATAAATGGACTAAAAAAGACAATGATGGAAATCCAGTCCCTGTTTATGGTGAAAATGGTGAAGTTGTTGATGGTGCTGTTAATATAATAGATACTTCAAAGTTTCAAGTTGAAATGAGTGAGTTGATGGAATTAGAAAATGAAATCGATTATGAAAAAATAAACTTTGAGGATTTAAAATTGGAAACCGCAAAAGTTAGAGATTTGCTTACTTTAGAGTTTTTATTTGATTAATACTTTTTAATTTTTTTTTAAATCCCAAATTTTTTTTTAATTTGGGATTTTGTTTTTTAATATATAAAAAAACATAAAAAATAATCCATAGTAATGCCAGCTACTTACAGCATAAATGTTGGAACAGAATATGAGTCAACAAGACTACCAGACTTAATAAGTGTATTAAAAAATATACCTAATAATACTGAAAAATTAATATCACCTAAAGATGTTAGAGATGCTTTTTTATCAACTTGGGCAAATTCAACTTTTAAAATAACCAAAAATCAATCAGGTACCGAATATATTGGTATAGATTCCGGTAATCCAGTTGATAGAGATGTTAAACAAAAAATATTATTAGGCAAAAGATCTTTTAGTGGTGGTGATGTTATGAATTCTAATCTATTAAATGATAGATATAGTGATATTTATTTTTATAATACTAAAGATGATAATTCATCTTCTGTGAATTCAACAAAGATATCAATATTAGCAGGTACTTATTCAAATTTATTTTTAAATGCTCCTTTTATAGAAAGTAAAAGTATAACTGATCAGATATACGAGTTTAATTTTAGAAATCCAAGTGGTGGTTCTATTAATATTAAAAGTGAAACAGGTCGAGTTTCTATAAATGGTATAGTTTTCCCAGGAGTTTCTCAATCCAATTCATCTAGTATAGATGGGAAAGTTTTAAGATATCAGGGAGATTTTCCTAATGGTGGATTGTTCTGGGATGATGCTGATGTTACATTAGATACGATTGGGTCTATTAATACTCCTACAAATATTTTTGGAAGTCAAGTTTTGGTAAATGGATATCCACTTGATTTTGTGAATAATACTATGGTTCCTCAAACTGTCGGTGGTATAAAAGCTGGTATGTCTTTCAGTGCTAACTCATTTGATGGTAAAAACTGGCCTCTTACCGAAGTTGTTAAAAGTTTATTATATCCTTACGTTCCACCTAAGATTAATATTGATTTGGTCAATACATCTAGTGGTAATAATTTTGCGGAATTTGGATTTACACAATCTTTGAGATTAAATTATACAATTACAGTTTATCCAAGAACTTTGAATGAATATGTTAGAGATTTTGCTATAACTACTGGTACTACAACACCAACTAAATTATTATTAACAGGCAATCCATCTGCTCAACCAGCATCTGGGTTATCATTTTCATCAACTTATCCAGGTAGAACATTTGTCGGTGGTATAACCATTTCAAATGTTAATAATACTACACCTACTTCTACAACAACAATATATTCTATGAATCTTACGGATATTGTTAGTGGTTCAAATGGTAGTTACCCTTATGGTTTTTCACATAGCGCCACAGCATCATTAAACTGGGTTTATCCAGTTTATTATGGA
>JACCDX011119286.1_pt1 | contig 14417 bp, 11 predicted proteins | sample 7449681 | NCBI WGS metagenome assembly JACCDX01 (sample SAMN15323450, study PRJNA562643) | freshwater metagenome | isolation source: river surface water | place: USA:Blue River Watershed | collected 2017-08-18
AGCAATAGTTGCTGAATAATTTGTTTTTCCAAATAGGTCTACATTTCCAGTTTCAACTATTTGAGTTACTTTAGAAATAGATTGAGATACAAATGCTATATCCTCCAAACTACCACTATAAGATGCTGATATAAATTGTGGTGTTGAAGTTACCTTTCTATTTGCATTAGTATTTTGTACCAATGTAGGAAGTGCAACTGTACCACTTACTATTACATTTATAATACTTCCGAATGAAGAACTTATACTTGATGTTTGTGAGTTAGTACCAACGATACCACTTATCCATTGTGTAGTTGGAGTTACCTTTATTAAATCATTTACATTTGATACTATCGGGTCAATCTTAGATAACCCACCACTTATAATTTCAACAACATATCCAAATGATGCAGATATTGATGATGTAAGTGCATATGGATTAGAAACCGAACCAGTTATTTGTGTACCATCGGTTACTTTTATTTGAGATTGTAAAGATGATGTGAATACAGGTTCAACTCCATTATTTTGAAGTATAGATGTTACTACATCAAATCCACTACCTAACTTCTCAACTTCATCAGGAGATACAAATGAGTTTGTTATTTGTGTTTGACCACTAACATTTAGTGGAATGCCAACTCCCCAATTCAAATCACTATTTTGTGCTAAAATTGAAGGTATTGCAGATGTACCTCTTTTTATAATTCCTTCTATAATAGCAAATGAACTACTAATAGAATTTTGTTCGTTTATAGTTCCACTAAACGATGAAGTAACATTGTCATTTCCACTTACTACTTTAACTAATTTTTCATCATTCGTAATAATACGAGGAGTTTCCAATATAATATTTTGAACAATAAAATCCGAAATAATTTTAGAATATCTTATACCACCAGATGTTTCTCTTTTTTGAGTTTTAGTTGCTTGAGATGGATACTCATAATAGTATCTACCAGCAGTTACACTTCTTTCAATACCACCATATAATAAATCGGTTGATATTGCATCTATAATATACCCAACATCCCTTCTACAAGTTTCAGTATTATATTTTAATTGTGGGAATGCAACATTAATAAATTCAATTGTTTCATTCTGAATTAATTGTTTATTTTCTCTTAGTAATCTATATGATTCTCTAATTTCTAACGATGCTGTCTGATGTGTGATTCCTCTTACAATATTCACAGTATTACCTGCCGCAAATCGAATACCATCCAATGTTTGTCCTAATTGACCTAACCCATCACCATCACCCTCAACTATTGCCAACGATGGATATAAGTAATAGAATTGTCCGGCTTGTACCGCTCTCTCATTACCACCATACAAAGCATCAGTAGCTACCGCATCTAAGATATACCCAACATCTCTCTTACACTTACTTTCATTATAATAGAAATTACTCCAAGAAGATGAAAGGAAAGTTATAGTTTCATTTTGTATAAATTCTCTATTTGCTCTAATAGATGTTGCCACAGCATCTCTTTCATTATTAGGTTCTACAAAAGTTACACCTCTTAATAATTTTTGAACCATACCAGCTGCATACTTTACTGCTGTTTTGGTTGGGTCTTTTTGTGTTGTAGTTGCTGTTGATGGATATTCATAATAGAATCTTCCGGCGGTAATACTATTATTGTTACCACCAAAAAGAAGGTCATTAGCTACTGCATCTATTAAGAACCCAATATCTCTACGGCAAGTAGATTCTACATATTCAAAATCACTCCAAGACGATGATACAAACTGAATTGTTTCTTCTTCGATAAATGATTTGTTTCCTATAAGAAGTTCATACGCATTTAACAAATCAATATCATTTGTTGATTCGGTACTACCACTTATCGGTTGAGGATATGTTAAAGTATTTGCTATTAAATTAAATGGAGTTGCCGAATTATTAATAATATGAAACTTACCAGCCATATTATTAGTGTTTTGTGCAACATAATATAATTCATTAGGGGCATCGTATGGTACTGTAAATGTTATATTACCAACGCTATCTCCATTATTTATTACACCCTTATCATAATCAAATTGTTCGCTAATACCACTTAGTGGTTGTGTTCTAATAAAGAATGGATAATTGATACCACCCAATACACTAGATGCACTTACATAAAATTTGTATGTTTCACCTCTATAAAGGGTTATGGTTGGATTAGAACCAACACCTTCCCAATTATATGAAGAACTACCATTATTAGTTATAGTGTAGTTTTTAATATGATTATTTGGTATAGGTAAAATTACACTACCAGTTCCCTTATCTAATATATTATAAATTATACTGAAGCTTGAACTTACTTTATTAGTTGTTTGTAATGATGCAGATACTCCTGTTGTAAATTGTTCTAAATTAGAAACTTTTACAGCTGCTTCATTAGATGATGTTACTCGTGGAGTTGCAGTTAATCCATTTGATATAATAGATATAACAGTCTCAAACGATGAACTTACACTACCCGTTATTTGATTTGATATTGGTAATGTTGGTAATATTGGTATTGTATCCGATACTTTTATAGATGCCGATGTATTTGATTTAAAATCAAATGAACCAGTACCATTAGCAAATATACCCAAAATAGCACCAAACGATTTACTAATTTCGTTTAATGTTTCTAACGATGCAGATGCCAACGATGATGTAATTTGTTCTGCTCCTAAAATATTATATGGCGATTCAAACCCGTATCCTTTGTTAGAACTTCTTGCCAATAAAGTTGGGAAGTTCGATGTACCATTTTCAACAATAGTAGAAACCAATTTAAAATCAGATGCTACTTCTTCAATATTTTTTGTAGTTGGGTAATTATTTATTTCACTACCAGAAAGATATAATTGTGGGTATTGTGAAGGTGATGTTGCACGAATACCTTCTGCGGTATTTAGTGTTGTGATTTCAGGAAGTGCATCTAAACCTCTATTAAGAACATCAACCACCACACTCCAACTTTGTCTAACTTTATTTCTCGCATCAATGTTACCACCACTTCCAGAAATAAAACGAGAACCAGATGCATACATACCATACAAACCAAACGAAATGTTTGAGTTGTTTAGTGTAGCATGACCACCATTGTTTACCCTAATTGCATAGTATGAGAAGTTGGTAAAGAAAGATACCAACTGAATGAATCCTCTACCATTTACCAAACAACCCACACCATTTGGAGAAATCTGCGTATAAGCATCCAATACCATTGAAGCCAATGGCGAATCAGGATGTATCACATCACCATTAACATAAAGACCTCCACCGCCTGGTGGGATTTCTTCGTAAAGTTCGGTGAATGAATTCTCTTGGTTTGAAATCTGCGAACAGTTTTGTGTATATGGAGAAGTTGTAATAAATGCTCCAGGTTGAAACGCTACCGCAAATCCTTTTTCAGGATTTATCTGGTCTGGAAATAGTCTTAATCCTCCCATCGTTACCTCTGCAATATAACATCCAGAGTTTACATGGAATAGGTCTTCTGTGGGATTCTTAGCGTTAATTTTGGTAATACGCAACCCAGCACCCCAAATGGTTGTGTTAGACGGAAGTATCACAGGATTATCCTCTAAATACGTTCCTGCCTGTACTTTAATCACATATCCATTTGAAACCGAACCAGTATCAAACCCATATCTACCATCATATCCTGGGGCTGCCAATTGAGCCGCTCTCTTAATTGTACGAAGTGGATATTGAATAGTTCTACCATCGTTTGTGTCATCCCCATCCGTTGAAGATACATAAAGTGTAGGTAGGTTAGCACCAAAATCTTTTGCAAGGATTCCAGCATATCTCTGAGTATCATCAGAGATTAAAGAACCACTTGCTTTAATAGATAACACCGTATCAGGTGCACCCACAAACAAATCACCATCGATTGTTAATGAACCCGTTAAGAATACGGATCCAGTTATTTCATTTTTAGACCCAGTATCATTTCCTAAAAAAAAACTTTGAGAAACAAAAAGTGAACCAGAAATAACAACATCTCTACCAACAGTAAGGTCTTGTCCTACTGAAAATGAACTACTAATGTTTTGTTGTTCTTCTATCTGCTTACGAGGTATCAGTCTTGCCATTATACTATTTCTACGATTTTACCTTTTATTTCAAAATTCGCCGCACTTACTTCATTTGGTAAACGAGTAATATCGGCAACAAATGTAACAATTATATTATTTCCAACAACTTCAACATTATATCTATCTTGTGGTTGTTTTACTCCAAATAAATATACATCAACATAATCTCTAACATCATCAACCTCCAATATATCAAAAATAAATCTTTTATTTTCTAAAGTTAATATAAAATATACTTCATCTTGTAGAGAAATACTATTTGGAGTATGTGAATATGTAAACGTATCGGTATTAACCTGTAATACAAATTGTTTAAAACTAGCCCTATCTCTCAATTTTTGAGTGGTGTCTAATGTTATATTTGGTACTTGTCTTCTCATTAATTAATAAATTTTTCTACATCCCCATGTATCTTAACTTCATCCGTTTCATCAATAGTATATGGGTTTCCAAATCTATCAAATTCAGGAAAATTAGTCCTTTTAAAACTTATATAAAAATCGTTTCCTATCATTTCAAAAATATAATAATTATCAGATATAAGTAATCCATTTATAAAAACATCAAATCTGGCAGAAGCTTTTCTAAATTCATCTAATTTTGAAAAAAGAGTTTTAACTCGTACTTTTTCAACTTTAAAAATCCAATAAAATGGATGAATTAAATCGTGAGGAAATAACTCAAATTCATTGGGTTCATTGACTTCCTTCATTATATTTTTAAGTTGCTTAATATTCATATTATAATTCTTGGAATTTTCCTGTTATTTGTATTTCATCCTCCGCATCTAATACGAATCCTAACCCTGTAAATGTAAATACTATATCATTAGTAGTACCATTATATGAATAAGTGTAAATTGATGGTGAAATAAAATCACCATTTATATAAACTCTAAACCAATTCACAACATCATATACCCCAAATAATTCGGATGGTAATATTGGCTTCTTTACATTTGTAAGTTTTACAGTTGTACCATTTACAAAAGTTGCCATTTGAGAACCTCTTACTGCTATGAAATCAATAACTTGCGAATATTCATTATATAAGGATGGTTGATTAAATAAGTTTCCAGTTAAATCTGTCTCAACACCAAATATAATTCTTTTTGTACTTCTTGATTTTTTGATTACAGGTTTTTCGTTGTATCTTTCCGGTAATAAATATGCATTTACAACCATACTAAATGTTGTTCGGATTACACGCTCCGAACCAGCCCCAACTTCTTGTTGATTATCAAATGAATCTATCTTTACTTTAAATTTATATCCACCATCGTTACCCCAATATCTATCTGCTGAATATTGAAATGCTTCTACTATCTTATTCATATGTTCCGTAAACGATGTCCAAATCATTACCTCATATGTTAGAGTGACATAATGTGGCACATTTACTTCATATAATTCTTGAACTGGGGCTACTCCATTTTGAATACTAAATCTTTCGTATTTATTTTTTTGAGAATATTTTTTATATGTTGCAATTTTGTTTATCTCTTGAAAGTTTGCCATAAGGTCATTTCTTTCAATTGAATTTCGTTTGAACATCACTAACGGTATTTGTATTCTACCCCTAGCATCTCTTAAGTATCCTTCTTTTCTAGCACCATTCCATCTTTCGGCATTACCATATATTAGTGGAACTTTTAATGAGTTTCCGTTTTCTTCCAAATCTGGAATAACAACGGAAGACATATAATCCGCAATAGTAGTATCTATATCAATGAGTTTTACACCTTTGATAAATTCTTTATCTACCGATAATTGTTGTTCTCTATTTATTTTTTCGTTACTCATTATACTATTCTCATTTCAGTTTGTATCGTACTTCTTCTAGTCATAAATGTAGAACAAATAATTGAAAATTTATTAATAACCTGTCCACCTACCATTTGGTCTTCTCTAACATTATCAATTTCAAAATATCCATTATTGTGAAATATGATATCACCAACTTCAGGATAAAATCCAGTATCTTCCAAAGTAAATCTATTAAAACGAAATTCTACACTTTGGTTTTTATCCGCACCAAATCCTTCATAATCACTTGTAGAAGATTCTCTTTCAATTATAGCGGTTGTTTCTACACCCTGATAATATGTTTTATTTAGAGATTCACCATAGAGATTGGTTTTACTATCCTCTATGACAAGCTTATACAATACCACAGCGGTTTCAATTACTACATCTACTAATTCTCTTGATATACCCTCAAAGAATTTTACATCTCTTGCTAAAGTAAATCTTGCCATATTAACCTATATAAATTGCCAATGGAACTTTTCTCAACATTTCTTGATGTTGATTAGCTTCATTGTTTCGATTTTCAAATTGAACTTTTCTACTCAATTCTTCCAACGTTTCTCTTAATTGAGTCATTAGTGCTTCCTTTTCAGTTTGTGCCTCACTTCTCAATGCAGCACCATCTAAACTAACTTCAGAACCAGGTATTGGTATATTTGAGTATTTTTCTCTTACAGCTCCCAATAACTCTTTAACCAATGCTAACGTATATTTCCTAATCCATTGTTTACCCACATCATTAATACCACTATATTCCATAAAATTATAAGGTATATCAGAATAGTCAGAAATTACGTTTGGTGTTACGGATGTAGAATTTTCAGTAAATTCATCCTTTACATAATAATCAAAATATAATTTTCCATAAAGATTTACATTTTGAGATGTTGGCATTGGGAATACTCTAATTTTACCATTTACAATATTAAAAGTAAATGCAGATTTTCTAAATTGGTCATTAAATTCAATCGCTTGTATTCTAAGAAGGTCTTCGAACATCGGCATCAATATGAATTGTGCTGCCGGAGAATATGAGCCGAATCCAAATTCATCAATTAAGTTTAATGTACCCTGTCCACTTACCGAATACGGGTCAAAGAATCTATTAATTGCCGGTGTTGGTTCTTGGAATACCTTAACTACTTCAATACGTTTTCCACTTTCAGAAACAGCTGAAAATAATGTATCTAAATTATATTCTTGTTGTCCAGGTACTAATTCAATAAATCCTTTTTTAATATCAGTATTTCCACCCACACCTGCCAATGTACCATATGCATCGGAAATTGCAATTAAATTCGGTAAATTTGAACCTTGTACTAATTTACTTGTAAGATTTGTTGTTTTTGATTTTCCCTTAAGAGAATCCAAATTATTACGAATGTTGAATTGATTTACCTGTGCTCCGTATTCCGATACAGATTCTTCGAAGCAAGCATAGAAGTTTTCATCTATCAATTCTACGTTTTGAATAGGATACCCCAATCTTCTAGCGCACCACAACGCCACCTTTGGAGCTTCTTCTTGAAAGGTATAATCATCATCGTATATCCCAAAAGGGGTCTGACCTGGAAAGAATGAAGATGAACCAGGATATATTAATGTTTCTAGTGCCATTTATAAGTACTTATTTTAATCGTTACCTATAAATATTAAGAATCAAAAGAATAGTGTTTGAAACGTAATTATCTTATCCAACGGATGGATTTGATGTAAATGTTACTTTACTTTCTATATTATTGAAGTTTGTTCCATTTTCATATGAGAATGTAATAAACGTATATCTATCGGTTGTTGTATCAAATTCATCAATAGTATCTATTACATCCCAATAATAGTTATCATTACTCCCATATAATGTCCAACTTTTAGGGTCTCTGTCTGGGTCATCATTTGCAGTTGCCCATCTATACCCATTGAATGCTTGCGGGGTTGCAAATTCAAAAAGAATTTGAGTCCCACCACTTAAAAAATCAAAATCTAAAAATTTAGTAAAAACAGTACCATCAATCAATTTAGATATTTCTTCTCCCGATGGTGATGTATGTCCATCTAATAAAGATATACTAACAACACTTGCATCAGTATCAACCTCATTAAATTGAAATCTAAATTCAGATACCTGTAAATTTGGGTCGAATAAATTACTTCGTTTACCAGTTATATGCCACTTATAATATTGGTATGCTACCGGTATTGATGTTAATTTTGAACTTCTTTTAAATGTAATTGGCATATCTATTATTTATTACATATCCCAATAATCCGTATCAATATTCCAAGCACCATCAACGTAAAGTGCGGTTGCTAAAGAACGCGGTGAACCATATCCATCATCATAAAATGGTGACCAATTTGTGTTTGATTGCAGTGAACCATTGAATGTTCTCAAATTATCCATCCATACCAAAACAGTATTAGGTGAAGATGTACCATTTCCTTTAAGAGCAAATCTCACAATCTGCCCATCGTATAATCCGTTTGGTAAATAAAAATGAGAATAACTTTCATACGCAGTTATATCTATCAAATGAATATCTTTTGTAATATCTAGTTCGGTTACTTCACCAATTGCTTGCATTTCCCAACTACCACTACCAAATGGTGCGTAATTAACTTGTTGTGCAAATGAACCACTTAATATAATATCACCACCATCAATTATTAAATCGGAATTAAACGCATCTATCGTTCCATTATTCACAATAGTTGAAGATACTACCAATGATGACGATATATTCACCGAACCACTTACATTAATATTTCCTTTTTTAACGTTTAATGAACCAGAATAAATTAATCCACTACCAAATTGCTCGTATCCAATGTTAATATCACCAGGAAAAGCACTTTTACCATCATAATCAAATAACCAAGTAGATGAGAATGAGCCTGATTTTTGAACTAATATTCCTGCAATAGGTCCATCTGAAACCGGCCCTCCAATTATTGAATTTGAAAACACCGATACATCTCCACTATAATCATTGATATCGGCGAAAGCTCCAAATTGAGAAATTGCATTGGATGTCATATTGATTATAGAACCTTCAGAACCAGTTGCTCTTAAATCAAACGAATTACCTCCGAAACTATTTGATGCCCCTATTGTAAATAAAGCATCTCCACTACCACTTATTGTTTGAGTTCCAGTAAAAGTATTAGAACCAGTTGTTGCCAACGAACTACTATCTGCAAATACCGAAGTACCTGAAGTTCCACTTACACCGGATGTTCCAGATGTTCCAGCTACACCAACCACATCAGGTAAGTAAGATAAAGATACTTTACCATCACCATCTAACGGAGTGTATCCATTTGCCTTTCCTCTATTTATTTTACTTTCAAACATTGTTTTTTATTAATCTATTGCTTGTGTGATATTTGAAGTTATGAAAGGATAATATCCTTCGCCAGGTAAAATTGCAGTTAATACAGCATTTCCATCAGCGGCTCTTTGGATAGTTTTATTATAGTTTCCATACACATCTGGTGTAGCCGATGTATCAGTTACCGTCAAAACCAAATCAGTATCTCCACCAAATGAACCGGATGGTATTGTTATCGTATCATTTATTTCGTATAATTTCCCAGCATTTGTAATAGTTACAGTATCTACCAAATCATTTGTTACAACAACATCAAATATTGTATTAAATCCAATACCACTTGTAGAACCAGATACTGCGGTATAAGTTCCATCAGTTCCGTTTGTGGTAGGATATGAAATATTAGTAACATTTCCATAATATTCGGTAAAATCAGTATAACCAATAGCTGCCTCTACTCTATTAAATTGGAAGTAATCACCTATGGTATTATACTCAAAATTATCTCCGATATTATTATCATAGAAATATTCACCAATAGTATTGTTGTTAAAATTATTTCCAATCACATTACCTCTATGGTTTCCACCTCCAAATCCAAAATCATCCCCAATAGTATTATTATTAAAATCATTTCTAATTTGATTATAGGCGAAGTTAGGTCCTATTTCATTGTTATAAAAATTGTTTTGTATAGAATTGTTATTAAAAGAATAGTTAATATTATTTGCGGTATATACAGAATTCCATACTGTTCCTGCAGGAGAAACTCCATTTAGATAATTTTCTTCAACTGCTAGATTATAAATACCATTTTGATTACCTCTAGTTATTTCCAATGAACCTGAAATAATAATATCAACCGATGATGTATAATCATTTTTTACAAAAGTTATAGTATCTCCGATAAGATTTCCACTTGCATCTATTTCAGTTCTTTCATACGCAAATCCACCACCGTCTCCTCCTTGTGTCCATGAGTTGAATTTAATCTTAAAATATTGGTTTGTTGAGGATGACATAATCAGTTCCGTATCCAATATATTATTTCCTACATTACCATCAAGCGCATCTCTCCAATCGTTATAGGTTCTTCTTTCTATGTTTGTTAAATCATCCCACCCAAATAAATCTTCACCAATATTATTATCTTCAAAATCATTACCAATTGAGTTATCCCTAAACGGCATATTGATATTATTATTCTGAAACTCAACACCTATTTTATTATCATTAAAATCATAATTAATCTCATTTTCGTTAAAATATTCACCAATTTGATTGCTATAAAATTGGTCTAAAATTTCGTTGTTATTATATCCATTTCCAATTAAGTTTCCATAAAATTGGTCACGAATAACATTATCATTAAATCCGTTTCCAATATCATTTTTGTAAAATTCAGCGTAAATTTCATTACTGTTAAATTGATTGCCTATTTCATTGTTTTGAAAGGAATCGGTAATAATATTGTTATTAAATTCATTACCCACATTATTTCTATAATACTCATCATCTATAATATTATCACGAAACCCATTACCTATTCTATTATCATCAAAATCATCCTCCATTGTAATGAAGTTTCTATGAAAATTATTTCCAATTATATTATTTTCAAAATCATCTTCATCCGCATCGCCTATTGTATTGTTTTCAAAATATGACCCAATCGTATTATCTCTAAAATCGCAATGGATTATGTTTCTTTGAAAATCACTTCCAATTATATTGTTATCAAAATCATTTGTTATGATATTATATTTGAAATTTGCACCACATTGGTTACTATCCACATCATCATCAAATGTGTTACCAACAACATTTCCTGCAAAATAATTATCTACATAATTACCACCAAAGAATACATTATTTGATAAAATAAAGGTATCATATTCTGAATTATTACCTAAATATGTGTTGTAACAACTTATTTCTTCATCATTATTAAATGTATAATATTCGGCCGAGCCGCTATATGATGGGGCGTTGGATTGTAATGGTGACATATACCCATCAAACCCAATACCTCTAGAGTATTTAGCTTCATAATGGGAATTTATATAACTACCAGTAATATTCATAAGGGTATTACTTGCAATATTTGTAATTTCATAAAAATCAAATGCACCAATCTTAGAATTATTTTCAGAAAATACACCCAAAACATCACCTACTGAAAAAGTGGACATGAATGTTGTAGAACTACCCGTTACACTTCCAAATTCATTTACCGATAATCTTCCATTAAAATAATCTTCACAATAAAAACCTTGGTATCTCTTAAATTTAACTCCTCTGAAATCATAATCTGCTCTATTATTTCTTTCATCTATTCTTTCAGTTATTCTACCTTTAGCCGGTTGTGCAGTCACTTCGGTTTGTGTAAAAGTTACATCATATTTGATTACATCAGTTGGATACAATGATGAATATGCAAATGGAGATAAACTTTGAGATGATATTGCTAATACAACCAATGGTTCTAAACTTCCAGACTTATAATTACCAACTTGAATTGGCGTACTAGTAGCATCATAATCCGGTTGGTCATAATAGGTTCTAAAATCGATTATCTTATAGTAAGTTCCCGGAGTTAATAAACCACCATCTAATGAAGCGGTTAATCCATTATAAGTGGTATCTACTAATCCACCGCCGGCACTTGTTAGATTACCTTCACTATCCTTTGCTTTGATAGTTCCATCTGCTGTATCTATAAACAAATTAAACCCACCTGCAAATGGGGTATCTAATGCTTCGGCTACTTGCCCTTGTAATTGAATGTATTGCATATTTTTATATTATTATTCCTGTTCCTGTTATTCCTGATTCACCTATTAGTATAACTTCACCACCCACACTTATCTTTCCGTTATTTTCTATGTAACTATCTTTAAGTAATAGGTTTCCACCTATAAATATTGTTCCTTCCCTTTTGAATGATTTGTTTGTCGAGTATTCTATTTCCACATCACTACTCTCAATTAATAAAGCAGCATTCTCTAAAATATAATCTCCTGAAAAAGTTAATTGTTCGGTATTTCTTAGGATGTATTCTTTATTTTTATTCCAATTTGTATTTGATGGTAAGTTATATAATCCACCACCATCTCCAAAATATTTAGATGCCGTTATTGCCGCTGAATATTGTACAGTATTTTCTTCTCCCGCAATATCAGTTGTAATTGAGAATGATGATGTAGCTCTAGTAATTGCATCTACGAAAATAATTGAACCCTGTGATACATAAATATCCTTCCAAGCATTCGTAGGTGTACCTAAACTAAACGAAGATGTAAATGTACCATTTCCAGTTGCAGGTACGAATGAACCACTAATTAGGATTGAACCACTTACAACTTGCTGACCTCTAAAAGTATTTGAACCAGTGATTGCAAAATACGAAACATCTTGAGTTAATCCAGAAGTTCCGGAAGTTCCATTTATTCCACTTGTTCCATTAACACCAGAAGTTCCATTTATTCCACTTGTTCCATTAATACCAGAAGTACCACTTATACCAGAAGTTCCAGAAGTACCTCTTGTACCAGATACCCCACTACTCCCACTTGTTCCAGATACACCACTACTACCACTTGTTCCAGATGAACTACTACTACCACTTGTTCCACTTGTACCAGAAACACCACTTGTACCAGATGTTCCAGTATCGAATCCCCTAGGACCGATTGGACCAGGAACACCTGCCGATGATACACTTACCTTTGTTAAATTCTGTGTTACTTTTACTGCCATTTTATCTCGTTACGTTTTTAGATAATTTAACTTTACCTTCCAATAATCGTATAACTTCACATCCTTTAACCATTTCTAAATCATAAAATGCTTCACCAAAATTTAATAAAGATGATGATACTGCTGATATATAGATACCAATTGAACCACTTTGTAAAGGAGTTATACCGTTTGAACCACTTAGATTAATACCGGTTCCACAGCTATCAGAAAGTGATGATGAGAGTGAAAGAAATGCCGTTGCTGATTCCACTTGTGGACGTATTTGCATTCTTGCTTGATATCCACTTAAATCTATTGGATTACCGCTATCATCAGTCCAATCTATTTGAAAATTAGTTGTTGCTCCTTGTTCTATTACAAATGAATATCTTCCTGCTGCCATATATTTAATGTGTTTACCACTATAAATATAAAATAGTTAGAAAGGGGTAAAAATAAAAAAGGGAGAACGTTTCCATTCTCCCAAATCAGTTGTGAAGGCTGATTATATCTTAACCTACTTGAGTTACAGTTGCTATTACGGATGGAATTGCTGGGAATATCCAACCACTACCACCTTGCCCATCACCAGAACCAGATGCTAATAATTCGCCTGTTGTTGAATTTGTTGCCCATTTTATTTCTACATAATCGTTAGCTTGAATTGGTGTTACATAATTCCAAGCTGCTATTTGTCTACCATATTGCCCAGATACCTTTGTAAGCGAAACCTGTGTAGTGGTATTGGAAACATTACTTCCGGTGTACGCCAACCAAATTGCGAAATCTATGTTTGTGTTTGCAGTATTTGCTAATTGTGCGGAAAATTGTAAATTATATACTCCCGTCTTTAATGCTTTAATACGAGTTGGGAAGTTATTAGTATCGTTTTCTATCACAAATCCGTTAGCACTATCGGTATGATTTAATTTCATTGAAAGTGGAATTGCTGCTATTGATGATGATTGAATTTCGGTATCATAAAAAGAACCATACGAAAGAATAGCTTGTGCAGGTCTATAATCTATATCAATCATAACCGGTGTTGTAATACCACTTTTTTCAGTATAATGGTTTTTATTTGGATATAAATTTTCATATCCTTGATTTTGGTAAGATGGTGTTGGATTTCCTTTTACTTGTCCCATTTTGTTTTATTATTTTATTTTACAATCTATAACATCTATAAATATTAAAATGATTGGAAACACTAAAGGACATAAAAAAGGGAGATGATTTCTCACCTCCCAATTTTATCATCTAAGAATTACTTCAGATTAGATAGATGTTAAATCTTTAACATAAATCTTACCATAGTACTCAGGACGAACCATTTTCTTAGCGTAACGAGTCATCACACCTCTACGTGGAGTAAAGTTTTGTGGGTCGTACACTAATGGAGTCATAATCAATGGTACATATGGAGCGTAAACAGCACCAGTCTCTAAGAAGTTGTTACCTC
>JACCDX010016462.1_pt1 | contig 14416 bp, 8 predicted proteins | sample 7449681 | NCBI WGS metagenome assembly JACCDX01 (sample SAMN15323450, study PRJNA562643) | freshwater metagenome | isolation source: river surface water | place: USA:Blue River Watershed | collected 2017-08-18
AATTTTATGTTCAAGCCATAGGTATAGGATTTTTATTAAGCGTTATTCCTGGCCCAATATTTTTTTCATTGCTAGAAACGAGTATTACAAAAGGCATTCGTGCTGCCTTATCATTTAATTTTGGGGTACTGCTCAGTGATTTAATATACATTGTATTCGCCTCTATATTTTTCTTGGAATTGCGCTCACTTGATTCAGGGGATCATAAATTACTTTTTCGTTTTGTTAGTGGATTAATTTTTATTGTTTACGGGGTCTTTAATTTCTTTAAAAAAGTGGAAATTCTTTCGGCAAATAAAGGTGATGATAATGCTATACAAACGAAACATCATTTACTTTTAAGCTTGAAAGGATTTATTTTGAATTTTGCTAATCCTTTTGTGGTATTCTATTGGCTCAGCGTAATGTCGCTTGCTCAAACCCTTACCGATTCAGATAGCGATATAGAGGTGTATTATTTTCTTGGAGTGCTATTGTCTACCTTTATTCTGGTTGATTTAACAAAAATTATACTGGCGAAAAGCCTTCGACCCTTGGTGACAAATTCACTGTTGAAAGGGATCAATCAATTAATAGGAATAGTGTTTACGCTTATAGGGATATTTCTTATTATTCAATATGTAAATAAAGTTTTGTAACGATTCGAAAGTTCATCAATTAATCTATCTCAATGAAGAGCTTATTACAATTAATACTTTTTATTTTCTGTTTCGGACAATTCTCAACTGCGCAAAAGGTAGAAAAAGAAAATCTTGGACCTAAGGTTCGTATTTTTTGGGATTCAGGTAACAAACGTCTACAAGCGATTGGATCTTATTATATAAATGAGGATAAAATCGTTTTGAATAAAACCGAAAAACACGGCAAATGGTCCTTTTATTCCTATGATGGAGTTTTGGAAGAAGACCGCATGTATTACCGAAACAGAATTCATGGTAAGCAAATTACTTATCATCCAAATGGCAAGATGAAAACTTTAGCATATTTTACTTTCAATGTGCCGGATAGTATTTTTAAAGAATTTGATGATAAAGGCAGACTCTTAATTTCAGGAAATTACGCTTTAGGAAGTCCTGAGGGGAAATGGGAATATTTCTATGCCGACGGAAGAGCAAAATCTGTTGAGCGTGTTCAAAATGACACTACTTATCTAATGAATTATTGGGAAGAAGACTCGCTTCACACTCAAACAATTAAAGATGGAAATGGCTTTTTGAAATCCTATTACATCTCAGGAAGAATCAAGGAGAATTACACTTTCGTTAACGGTTTAAAGTCAGGATATTTTGAGGAAAGAACTGCTAATGGGGCTTTAGCGGTTAAAGGTAATTTTGAATTAGGTAAAAAATCTGGTGAGTGGATAGTTTTTACCATAGACGGCGGGATTGAGAAACGAATGAGTTATTCCAATGATTCACTCCATGGCGCTTATGAAGTCTTTTATAATGATACTCTTTTAAATACCAAAGGACATTACACCATGGGAATGAAAACGGGGAAATGGGTTTGGAATTTTCCCGATGGAAAACCTGAAATGCTTGGAGATTTCAATAACGATAAACAACATAACAAATGGGTGTATTATTATCCGAATGGTGGAATATCCTATGAAGCTCATTTCGATAACGGTAAAAAAACGGGTAAATGGCACTATTTCTATGAAAATGGTCAAGATTACCGCCTCGGAAATTTTGTGAACGATCAAAAAGATGGAAATTGGAAGACATGGTATGAAAACGGAACTTTGTTGATGGAAGGTGATTATAAAAATGGCAAAGAAATAGGACTTTGGAAAAATTATTGGGATAGCGGAATAATAAAGAATCTGGCGAATTTCAAAGACGGAAAACTCAATGGTGCATGGGTTTCTTACAACCCAAATAAGGTGAAAACTTCAGAAGGATATTACAAGGAGGGATTGAGGGTTAAAGAGTGGAAGGAATATTATGATAATGGCCGCTTGATGCAAATTAGTAATTATAAAATTGTCACAAGAAAGAATTACGCAAATGGTATAGCTGTAATGGGAATGAAGGAAAAACTCAGCGAGTTACATGGAGATTTTACAGCTTATTCTCAGCTTGATTACATGGTAAAGGCCCAAGGAAAATACAGCAATGGATTAAAAAATGGTGTTTGGGTTGATTATTATCCCGGAGGTCAAATCCCAACAATAATTTCACCCTACAAAAAGGGAAAATTACATGGTACTATGAAGCAATTTGGAAGACGTGGAAATTTGATTTACGAAACAAACTATAAAAATGGTATAAAACACGGTTGGTTGATTATTTATGATAACCGAGGTAAAGAATCTGTTCGCAAATTATTCTACAACGGAAGAGAAGTACCCAAGAAGAATGAGGGAGATATGTTTACGCCTTAATGGATTCAATAAATAAAGTTAGTTCTTCAAAGTCTGAAACACTCAGTTGTTCCGGACGTTCTTGTTGAAATTTTACTGGCAATTCATGACCTTTTAGTAACTGTTTTAATGAATTTCTTAATGTTTTTCTTCTTTGGTTAAAGGCCATTTTTACAACCTGGAAAAACAATCTTTCGTCACAAGAAAGAGATTCCCTATTGTTTCGAGTACAGCGAATTACACCTGATTTAACCTTTGGCGGAGGAGAAAAAACGTGCTCATCGACAGTAAAACAATACTCTATATCGTAAAATGCTTGTAATAACACACTAGTGATACCATATTCCTTTGAGCCTGGTTTCTCTGCAACTCTCACCGCTACTTCTTTTTGAAACATACCCATGATTTCAGGTATGCGGTTACGGAACTCTAAACACTTAAAAAGAATTTGAGAAGAAATGTTATACGGAAAATTCCCAACTACGGAAAAATTTACATTGGGAAAATAAGTGTCAGGATGTAATCGTAAAAAATCACCGTACAGGATTTGCTCTTTTTTTTCTGGATACTTTTCGTGTAAAAAATTTACCGATTCTTCGTCAATGTCCATTAATATCACATTCAAATCTTCTTGAAGAAATAAATAATGAGAAAGCGCTCCCATTCCGGGTCCGATTTCTAACACATGGTGACAATTTTGATGTCTTGAAAATGTTAACGATATTCTTTCGCAAATTTTCTCATCCTTCAGAAAATGCTGTCCAAGGTGTTTTTTGGCTCTTACCTGCATGGTTTAAATTCTTCTATTACCGTGAGAAAGGTTCTAAATGCCGCAAATTTACCTTCGAATCGTTTGGTATGTGATGCCTGAAGTGCGGGCGCAAAGTGCAATTGATAATGATCCAAAGTTTCTTGATTCGGACATAAATAAAGTATAGAATAGCTTCTGCCGCCATCTTCTTCCCCGTGAATCTTAGACAAGCGACATTCCATAAAACAGCCAGTTTCTAAAACTTCCGGTATGTGTGTTGACCTCATCCAATTCAACCACTCCTCTGAAACAGAGGCATCAATGGATACAGTTACATTATATAGAATCATCCTCAAAGTTACCTAAATTACCTTTTAATTGGCTGTTAAATAATTAGGACATACATTCAATTTTACAAATCGCTATTATTGAAATCAAAAAATATGTACATTTGGACTAACATTTAAAACTAGATTATGAGAAAAACTTTACTTTCAATTTTATCAATTGGTTTTGCTTCTATGGTAGCATATGCACAACCACAATGTACGCCAGATCCTCAGTATGCAGATTCAGTATACGGTGCGTGGCCTGATACAGTAACTAATTTTCCTCCCGCTACGGCTGGTGTTTATTACGAAGCAGTGTTGAACTTTAAAGCTCCAGCAACTGTAACGGCTGATTTAGATCCTTCTGGTCAGTTTGTTGGCTCGCCTATTCAATCCTACAACGTAACGGATGTAACAGGATTGCCTACAGAATATCTGTACAACTGTAATGCTGCAAATTGCACCTACACAGGTGGAACTCAAGGATGTGCAACAGTATATGGAACTACCTCAACGGTTAATACGTATAATGTTGAGATATTTATTGACGTAACGGTACTTGTAACGCTATTCCCAGGTTTACCGCCAACACCAGTAACTCAATCTACTTCTTTTACAGGTTATAAAATTGTTGTTAGTAACAACGGAGCATTTTTAGAGGAAAATGGAAATTCGGTATTGTCAGCATTTCCGAACCCTGCAAGAAATGAGGTTGCCGTTAATGGTTTGCAATCTCTGATAAATGCATCTGATATTACCCTGACAAATGTTGAAGGTAAAGTACTTGCTAAAAGAAACATTGGACAAAATCAAGAGAATTTTGACATGAGTGCTTTGAAAGCGGGAATTTACTTTGTAAACGTTGCTCATGCCAATGGCGTGGAGTCAATTAGAATTATCAAGGAGTAAGATTCAAAATATAGAATTTAAGCTGTCTGAAAAGGCAGCTTTTTTTTTGCTTATTTCTCTATGCGGTAAAGTATTGGCCTACTCGGACTTGCGTCATTTTCGAAGGCGGCAACTTGGAGTTCAAGTAGGTATTCTCCATCGACGACTGAATTTGGAACAAAAATAAGTTCGGTAATGGTTCGCGTGTAATCTGGGTTTTCTGGCACCTTCCAAAAGGCATGATGAAATGCTAACTTTCCCTCATCTTCTTCTCGATCTACGGAGGGTAAATCCACTAAGAAGTGTTTGGTTCCTAATTGATCTAGCAATGGAATAATATCCAAATCAAAATAAGTAGGATTGGAGTTGGAGTAATCCTTAGACATTTTCAACCAATCATTTGGTATCGTACGAATTAAAACAGCTTCAGAAAATGAACTATTAATATGATTTTCAATGTGTTTTCTTTTGATAATGGTGTCCCCATTTTCAAGATAATCTGGAGTTACACTGACCAAACTCGCTTTCCAGAAAAAAGATTTTAGATGTTGGTTGATTGAGTAAACTTCCGTTGAAATATGCCCTAAACATTCCGTGTGTGTGCCATGGCCGTGTGGATTAAAAAAAACATCTCTAAAATTCGTTGAGCCTCCTTCTGCCACGGAACCAATAAAACCATTTGCCCTTACTATTTCAAATTTTGGCGGATCCACATACCATGCCCTCACATGATCATTATCTGAACGAATTGGAATGGAGACATCAATTGGTTGATTCGTATCAATAAATTCAGAAGAGTTCAAATACAAGCGCATAACATCAAATTTAGGTCAAAAATATTAGATGAAACTCCCCGTTTTGTGAATTGTTAAATTCCAATTGTTAAAATTCCTTTTTCAGAGTGATTTTTCCATAAACTTAGCGTGTATCTTTGCATCATGGAACAAAATCAGGATCGACTTAAAGACATCATTTCTCATGCAAAAGAATACGGGTTTGTTTTCCCTTCTTCTGAAATTTATGATGGACTTGCAGCAACATATGATTACGGTCAACTGGGTGCAGAACTTAAAAACAACATCAAAACCTATTGGTGGAAAGCAATGGTGCAAATGCACGAAAATATAGTTGGTATAGATGCAGCAATTTTTATGCATCCTACCACATGGAAAGCTTCAGGACATGTGGATGCTTTCAATGACCCACTCATCGACAATAAAGATTCGAAGAAAAGATACCGTGCAGATGTTTTATTGGAGGAGCATATTGAGAAAATTCGTCAAAAAATCAACAAAGAAGTTGAAAAGGCTAGAACACGTTTTGGCAGTGAATTCAATGAGAATCAGTTTTTAGCTACCAATCCAAATGTACTTCGAAATCAAGAAAAAATTGATTCAATTGAAGCGAGAATGAAAAGTGCACTTGAAGCGAATGATTTAGAGGGTGTTCGTCAATTAATTATTGATTTAGAGATTGTGTGTCCTATTTCTGGTTCAAAAAATTGGACGGAAGTGCGGCAATTCAATTTAATGTTTTCAACGGAATTAGGTTCGGTAGCAGGAGATGCATCTACAATCTACTTGCGTCCAGAAACAGCGCAGGGAATATTTGTTAATTTTTTGAATGTCCAGAAGTCTGGAAGAATGAAAATCCCATTTGGAATAGCGCAAATTGGAAAAGCTTTTCGTAACGAAATTGTTGCGCGTCAATTCATTTTTAGAATGCGCGAATTCGAACAAATGGAAATGCAGTTTTTTGTGCGCCCAGGTCAAGAAATGGAATGGTACGACTATTGGAAAGATCTGCGCACAAAATGGCATAAAAATTTAGGCTTAGGAGATTCGAACTATAGGTTTCATGACCACTTGAAGTTAGCGCACTATGCAAACGCAGCTTGTGATATAGAGTTTAATTTTCCAATGGGCTTTAAGGAATTGGAAGGAATTCATTCTCGTACAGATTTCGACTTGAAACAACATGAAAAATTTTCTGGAAAAAAATTGCAGTTTTTTGACCCAGAATTGAATCAAAATTATATTCCATTTGTCATAGAAACATCCGTTGGTTTGGACAGACTATTTTTAGCTGTCTTGAGCGCAGCATTGAAAAGTGAAGTGCTAGAGGACGGTTCAGAACGAACCGTATTGAGCATTCCGCCGGTTCTTGCACCATATAAGGCCGCTATTCTTCCCCTAGTAAAGAAAGATGGTCTACCTGAAAAGGCCCGAGAAATACAAAAGACACTTCAGTTAGAATTTAATGTTCAGTACGATGAAAAAGACGCAATTGGTCGTCGTTACCGAAGACAAGATTCTATTGGAACTCCTTTTTCGATTACGGTTGACCATGAAACCCTCGAGCACAATACTGTTACAATAAGAAATAGAGATACCATGAAACAAGAGAGAGTCCCTGTGGCTGAATTGTCAGGCATTATTGCTAAAGAAGCAAGTTGGAAATCGATTTTAGAAAAACTGTAAGTTGAAATATATACTAGTTCTTACTTTCTTTATCTTTTGTAGCGTTGATTCTACATCCCAAATGATATTGAATCAAGAAGGTCAAGCATTTACGGATATTCCTTTTTTCAATGCCGTTTTTGTTCGAACAAGCGGATTGAAATCGCTAGAAGGAAAAGTATCGATTAAAAAACCTGGGGATATTATTAGAGAGAGTAAAGATTATTATCGAATTGAATTTGATAGCTTAGGGAGAGTTATTAAAATAACAGAAACAAAAACGGAAGCAGATAAAAAAGACACTATTTATCAGTCTTTTCAATACAACGCGAATAGTAAGTTGGTTTATTTTGGTAGATATGAATCTGGAGGATTAACGGCAAATTATTTGATTTTCAACGAGGAGGAAAAATTAGTTAAGCTTGAGCAAAGAAAAGACATTTTGAGTAGAAGTGGGGAACTCGAAAAAACAGTACTTGTAAACACTGAGCTGTATACCTACCAAAAATTACCTGTTGGAGAAAAAAAGATTTACCTTAATAGCTATAATTTACCATACATGGAGGAAACAGAGGAACGGAATCCAGATGGGTATCTGCTTTCGCGAACACAACGTCTTAAAATGTCGGATGCGCAACAAACTAAAAAATACACCTACAATGAAAAAGGCTTATTGAAGTCTATGGGGGTTCATTATAACAATTCAGAAAAACCTATTGAAGAGCAAGTTTTTCGATACGATGAACTCGGAAATCTAATCGAAAAGCATTCCTATAAATCAGGATCTTTTGTTGAAGATCTGCAATTAATTTATGATCCAAAAACTGCAATTTTGAGTTCATTTATTCAGCTCAATAAATCAACTGGAATGATGAAAATTGTGAGGTTAAGTAAGCTTTCTTTTTTCTAAGTTTGTATTAACATAATTTTAACATTCGCTTCAATTCCTTTTATTTTCAGTCAATTTATTATCTATTCTCTTTAACATGTTGCTATAGTTAACTTTTTTTTAGACTTTTGGCATAATAATGGAAATGTTCCATGACCTAAAACAACCATATGAAAAATATTTACTTTTCTCTGCTATTTTTTACCGTAACTTTTCTTTCTATCAGCCAAACCGTTCGAGTGGATTATGATAATTCATCCAAATGGTTTTTAGGCTTTAACGGAGGAGGTACTTGGCACTCAACAGATGTGAACTATCAAGTTGGAGGAGGTTGGGGATTAACTTTAGGGAAATCCTACAATTATAACTACGGTAGACCCTTATCTTTTGATATTCGTGGAAGGTACCTCAATGGAAATTGGTATGGACAAGACAAAGATTCAACGGCGCTTTCGGGTTTAACACAAGATAATGCGCTTTATGGTTATCAATCAACTCCTGGTTATACATATCACAATTTCAAATCAAATATTCATCGGTTAGCCCTTGAGCTTGCGATTCATTTGAATGCAATTACTCAACGCACTGGTTGGGATCCTTATGTGTTCGGTGGAGTTGGAATAACTTGGAATCAAACAAAAGGTAACCTTACGGATTCGAGCGAAATTCTGTTGGGTGCAAATCCTTATTCATATGGACCAAACGGCCTCGGTGGAATTACATTTGACGATAGCTATGAGACACCTTTAGATGGATATAAAAAGTACAATGTCAATTTCATGCCGAGTTTAGGTTTTGGATTGGGTTATCATATTGGTAAAAGAACAACTTTTGGGATTGAACATAAAACCACTTTTACTTTAGCAGATGATTTTGATGCTGTGCAATCAACTGTTCGTCCAAAAAACGATCTATATCATTACACATCTTTGTATTTGCAATTCCGATTTAGAGGCCGTGTGAACGGTGACTATAGTGTTGGCAATAGCTCAAATGGTAACGTGAATGGTTTTACTTCTAGTTGTCCACCTCCAGTTATCACTATTGCAAATTCTTCAAACTTTACCGTTACCAACCCTCAATTTGATATAGATTTCCGTGCAACCGAAATAACTTCTCAAAATGCACTTCAGGTGCTTAATGGAAATAATGTACCTGTCTTTTTCAATTTTAATACGTCATCAAAACAAGGGCGAGCTTCCGTAACATTGGTTCCTGGAGTGAATACATTTACAATAAAAGCCAGAAATCGTTGTGGTACAGATTCAAAGACCTTTACGGTAATTTATAATAACTGTAGTTTACCTGGTGGATCTTTCACTAATCCAAATCCTACAGGAACTATTGTAAAATCACCTGCATTTGTATTAGGAGCTATCGTTAGTGGAATTCAAAGTAAGTCTGCTATTAAAATCTATGCCAACGGAAATGCCTTGTCTAATTTTTCATATAACAACCAAAATGGAGTCATTCAAGCGAACATAAATCTTAATGTTGGACTAAATAATTTTAGAATTGAGCTATCCAATGCTTGTGGCAACGGCACAATAGAATCCAATGTGACCTATGACAACTGTATCGCACCAACCGCAATGTTTCTCTCTCCTTCAGCTTCAGGTACAACAGTCAATAATTCAAACTTACAGCTTAGAGCGAATGTAACAGGTGTTTCATCAAATCAGCAAATTAGTCTTGATATTAATGGAATCGCTACAAGAAACTTCAACTTAACAAATGGTTTAGTTACGGCAAACTTGACGCTTTCTTCGGGATTGAACACAATCACACTTCGTATAACCAATTCATGCGGAACGGACACTGAAGTCACTACGGTCAATTACCAAACCTGTAATGCACCAATTATTTCTGTTACTAGTCCAACTCAAAATTCGAAAGTAACAAGTGCACTTCTTAGATTGAGAACAAAAATTGATAATGTTCAAGCTAAAAACAACGTCAAAATCCAATTGAATGGTGTTGAGGTGAGTGCATTTAATTTCACTGCTGGCGCCAATGGATCGAAAACAGCTGATGCATCACTCACGTTACGACCAGGTGTTAATACGATTACGCTATCGGCAACAAATACCTGTGGCACAGATGTAGAGACAATTCTTGTGGAATATGACAATTGTCTTTCACCTCTTGTAGACATTACATCTAGCACGAATGAAACTACTAATAACTCGTACATACTTACCGCTGCTATTACGAATATGTCAGATGCTATTGGTATTACAGTTACACGAAATGGTCAAGATATTGGATTCAATTTTTCTAATGGCCAATTGACTAGCGCAGTTTCTCTTATTCCAGGGGTGAATACTTTTGTAGTTAAGGCTGTAAAATCTTGCGGAAATGCTTCCAAAACAATTACCGTTAATTATCGCGATTGTGAAGCTCCGACATTAAGCATCTTGACACCTAGTGCAGGAATTTCAGTCAACAATGCACAAACTCCTTTCAGCGCACGTGTAACGAATATTGCTTCGTTGAATCAAGTACTTGTGACACTCAACGGACAAACAGTAAACTCAAATTTAAATGCCGATGTTATATCAGGAAATTTATCACTTGTTGAAGGCCTGAATACACTGACAATAAAGTTGACAAATGCATGCGGTATGGATACTAAAACTGTTACTTTAACAAGAGTAGCATGTACACCACCGACTGCAACAATTTTGAATCCTACACAGAGCATAACCGTAACTAGGGCAGGTTTAGCCTTTGAAGCTACAGTCTTGAGTGCTACCAATTATTCTGTAACGTTAAATGGAAATGCAGCATCTGTTTCGAAGACTGGAAATACCTTGAGAGGAAATTTAACACTAGTTCCAGGATCAAATGTAATTGTTCTTACTGCAAACAATGCTTGCGGTAATGCTTCGGAGACGGTTATTGTTACATATAACAATTGTGTTGCTCCAGTAATCGCACTATCAGGAAATGCAATGCAAACAGTTAGTACAAGCACTTATGCATTCTCAGGCACTGTTACGAATAGCATACAAAGTGCAATTGCGTTCACATTAAATGGAGTTCAGAAACCGTTTTCATTGACGGGGACGAATTTAAGTGCCAATTTAAGTCTTTCAGAGGGGGTAAATATTTTGGTTATTTCCACATCTAATGCATGTGGTTCAGATACTAAAACAGTAACCATCAACTACGTAATTCCAGTGAACAATAACGGTTCAAATAACGGGGGTAATTCAGGAAATACAGAAGAGAAGATTATCATCTGCCATTATCCTCCGGGAAATACGGGCAATCCTCAACAATTGGAGATTCCTTTATCTGCATGGCCAGCACACCAAGCACATGGGGATGTTTTAGGACCATGTCCAAATGTGACCAATGGAAACAATGGTTCAAACGGAAACTCTGGTAATAACGGTTCAAATAACGGGGGTAATTCAGGAAATACAGAAGAGAAGATTATCATCTGCCATTATCCTCCGGGAAATACGGGCAATCCTCAACAATTGGAGATACCTTTATCTGCATGGCCTGCACACCAAGCACACGGGGATGTTTTAGGCCCATGTCCGAACGTGAATAATGGAAACAATGGTTCCGGAAATAATGGTAATAACAATTCAGACGGAACGGGTGGTAATGCATCTGGTTCGAATGGAACAAATATCGGATCAGGTACCAGTGGAAATGGTAACAACGGCCACGGGAATAACGAAGACGGTGTAGATGTTTCGAACCCAGGACAAGGTAGCGGAGGGCCAAATGGAACACCTGATCAAAGTGGCAATGTTGACGATGAATCCACCGGAAACGGGGCAAATTCTGGCACCAATTCGAATCCAAATGGTTCTACGGAAAACGGAACAGGCAATACGGGTAATAATGGCTCAGGCTCACAAGGTGGAAGTAATTCTGGAACAGGCACAAGTGGAAATGGCAACAACGGACACGGGAATAACGAAGACGGTGTAGATGTTTCGAACCCAGGACAAGGTAGCGGAGGGCCAAATGGAACACCTGATCAAAGTGGCAATGTTGACGAAGAATCCACCGGTAATGGGGCAAATACTGGTTCCAATTCGAATTCAAATGGCACTACGGAAAACGGAACAGGTAATACGGGTAATAATGACTCAGACGCACAAGGTGGAGGTAATTCTGGAACAGGCAATACGGGTAATAATGGCTCAGGCGCACAAGGTGGAGGTGATGCTGGAACAGGCATAAGTGGAAGCGGTACAGGAAATAGTGGTGCGGGAGGAAATGAATCAGGAAATGGCGGTAACAATCAAAATGGCAGACAGAAATCTCAGCAAACAGGAACAGGGTCAACTACAACTCCTACTATAAAACCCAACGGAGTTAATCAAACTACCAAGCCTAATGGAACTTCAAATTCCAACAATGGAGGTCAACACGTCAATAAACCGACAGTAAACACAAGTCCTCCTCGCTCACCTCAGAATAATAAACCATCGGGTAGCACAAACATTAAACCTCAAGAAAACAACAAGCCAAGTGGTAATGGAACTTCAAATTCCAACAATGGAGGTCAACAAGTCAATAAACCGACAGTAAACTCAAGTCCTCAAGGATCACCTCAGAATAACAAACCATCGGTTAGCACAAACACAAAACCTCAAGAAAACAACAAACCAAGTGGAAACGGAAATCAAGGAACTCCAACACCAAAGCCAACAAACAATAAACCGCAGGTTACAAATAAGCCTGCTCAAACGGGTGGAGTAAAACCAAATCCAAGTGGCACTAAACCTGAGGTAAAACCAAACCAAAACAAACCAAATGAAGTAAAACCTAATACTGGTCCAAAAGTAAACGGAACGAATAAAGGAGGAGGTAAATAACCTCCTTTTTTATTAGTATTTAATTATTATTTTTCTATATTTCTTCCTATCTTCGCACTCTTAAAAAATTGAGTTATGGCGATTATAGGGAAAATTCGTTCAAAATCAGGTTGGATTGTTGCAGTTTTAGGTCTGGCATTATTGACGTTTACATTCGATTTGTGGAAAGATGTTTTCTTAGGTTGGTTTGGAAAAACGCCAACGAGTATTGGTACCGTTTACGGAGAAGACGTTGATGGAATTAAATTTGATGCCTTAAGACGTTACCAAGACGAACGTTTTCAATTACTTACTGGAAGAGCTCCTCAGGAAAAAGAGGTTGAGTTTTGGTACGATGAAGCTTGGAGAAGATTTACAGATTCTATTGTCTTATCGAAAGAATTTGAAGCGCTCGGAATTCATGTTTCTGAAAACGAATTGAACGCATATTTCAATGCGACCAATGGTTTTAAAGGATTACCCGATTTAGTAAGTTTGGAAGGAAACCCTCAAAGTAATGGTCAGCCTCAACAGATAATTCCTTCAGTTTTTAAAGATAATTCCACCGGAACATATACCCCACAATCGATTGCTCAAGGTAAAGAAGTAATTAAAAAACTAAAAGCAGACAAGACGGCGAACGGTCAAAAGTTATGGGCGATTTTTGAAAATGAATACAAACAGTTGCGTGCAAGAGAGAAATACATGCAATTATTGACACAAGGTATTTACACCACAAAAATTGAATTAGAAGACAGAGTTGAATCCAAGTCAACAACGAAAAATGTATCTTATATTATTAGAAGATTTAATGAAATACCTGATGAACAAGTAAAGGCTTCAGATAGTGAATTAAAAGCTTATTTCGAAGCACACAAGTCAGATGCAAAATACAAAGTTGAAAAAGCAAACCGTGAAGTACGCGTCGTTTCTTTAAATATTGTTCCATCTGGAAAAGACTCTGCAGTTTTTAATGGTGAAATTGCCAAAATTAGAAGCGCTTGGTCAAAGACAAAATCTGACTCAACCTTTGTGATGAGAAACTCTGATAGAGCGTTTTACTTTAATGATAAAAGAGCAACAGCTGTTCCAGAAGGAAATGAGAAAGCACAAATGGGTTACCAGACCTTTCCTGCTGATTATGAATTAATATTTAAAACGGCAAAATTGGATTCAATTGTAGGGCCCTACATGTCTCAAGGCTTTATGAATATCTCCAAGGTAGTTGGATTTACACCTTCTAAAATTAAAGCGCGTCATATTTTTATTTCTACGGCAGGACTTGATGCCAAAGCGTCAGCTCCTAAAAAAGCGTTAGCTGATAGTCTCTCTAAAATTGCCAACCCTGCGAATTTCGCTCAATTGGTAACAAAACATTCAGACGATCAGCGTTCAAAAGCGGATAGCGGTTTGATTAAAGTACCAATGAACAATAATGCTCCTTCGGAAAATTTAATTTCAGGGGATTTAATAGTATTGGGCTTCGATAAACTATTAGCAGATTATTGTGAAACAGGAAAAGTAGGAGAAATTAAGAAGATTGAAACGCCAGCTGGAATACATATTATTCAAATCACGGAACGTGATGAAAATAAATTTCCGCTTTTAGTAACAATATCAAAAACGTTTGAACCTTCAAAAGAAACGTATCAAAATAAAGAAGATGAGGCTTATAATTTACTAACCAAGTTGTCAGATGCGGTTAACAAAGAATCATCAAATGAAAAGAAAATTGAAAAGTTTAGTCAATTAGTTCAAGATGCCAAAAACTATGCTCAGCCTATTTCAATTGAGGATGATAACATCAGCTACACCAAGAACCCTAATCTCTACTCATTTCAAGAAACCAATACTACGAATTCAATTATAGAATTAGCATATGGTGGCGGCGGTATTGGTAGTTTTAACG
>JACCDX010102434.1_pt1 | contig 14416 bp, 15 predicted proteins | sample 7449681 | NCBI WGS metagenome assembly JACCDX01 (sample SAMN15323450, study PRJNA562643) | freshwater metagenome | isolation source: river surface water | place: USA:Blue River Watershed | collected 2017-08-18
ACCAATCAACGTTAAGAATGCTGCGTAGATGGCATAGAAAATTCCGACTAAATACAAAGGAATTGCAATAAACCACTTGATCAAAGGAAGCCAACGATTTAGGGCCTTTGCATCTACTTCAGGAAAAGTCACACTTACAACATCATTTTCTTCAATCGAAGGATACTCATCTGTAAGCATTAGTACATATGCATCAACACGTGTTTGAAGTGATAGTAGCGCTTCATTAAAAGAGAGAATATAGCTTGGATAGATTTGACGAAAAACTATCGCTAGAAAAACAGGTAATGATAAAAAACCAACCATGAAATAACTTGCATCACCACTGGATAGATCGGCAGCAGGTGCAAATGAGGCAATAAAGATTGCCATTGGTACAACTAAAATCAGACGAAAAAGCGCAGTCAAGCGATTGCGTTCTGTTAGGGATACATCAATTTGGGTTTCTATTTGATTACTCATAGTTCAAATCTACCCCTTTACGGCGGTGATAGCCTTAATCCATGAGTGATCATGGGGTAGAAGTTCCTCACCTTTTAGAGCTACAAACTTCTGCCAGCGCAAAATGGCGAGGTTTTCTCCGCATCGATCGAATCGCAAAGGCAGTTTAAATGTCAGCCAAAAACTACGATGTTGTCATCATGGGCGCAGGGCACAACGGTTTAGTTGCAGCCACTTATTTAGCCAAGGCAGGAAAATCAGTTCTAATCCTTGAAGCAAATGATGAAATTGGTGGTGCGACACAAAGCGTGCAGGCATTTCCTGGCTTTGATGCACGTGTGTCTCGTTATTCCTATCTTGTTGCACTCTTGCCAGACAAGATTGTTAAAGATCTGAATCTGAATTTTGAAACTATTTCGCGAGATGTTTCAAGTTTTACTCCATATTCAAATACCCAAGGAGACAGTAAGGGGTTGTATGTCTCTAGAAGCTGGGATGCAAAGACAGAGCAATCATTTAAAGAGATCGATCCAACTGGAAATGAAGGCAAGGCCTGGCAGGACTTTTACTCTGAAGTTGCACAGTTTGCTGAAAAGATTGCACCCACGCTTTTGCAACCCTTACAAACTCGCTCACAACTGCGTGAACAGATTAATCTGCCCAATGTTTGGAAGTATTTGATTGAGGATCCTATTGGAGAAGTAATCTGTGAGCGATTTAAAGATGATCTTATTCGAGGGGTTGTTTTAACAGATGCCCTTATTGGTACTTTTGCCTCAGCATATGATCTTCAAGCAAATATTTGTTTTCTCTACCACCTGATTGGAAATGGAACAGGTGAGTGGAAAGTACCTCGCGGAGGCATGGGCGCACTTGTCGGTGAGTTAATTCGAGTTGCAACTGAATCTGGCGTTGAGATACGAACAAAACAAAAGGTTGTTGCCATCGAAAGCGCAAGTGATTGCGTAAGAGTAAATACTTCTTCCGGCGAGCAATTTACCGCGGCTCACTTTCTATCAAATGCTGCACCTGGAGTTTTGGCAGAGATTAGAGGTAAAAAGAAGCCTGAATCACTAGATGGCGCACAGTTAAAAATAAACATTCTGCTCAAGCGTCTTCCACAGTTAAAGTCTGGGATTGATCCGCAGTTAGCTTTTGCTGGGACTTTTCATGCAAATGAAAGTTTTGCCCAGTGTGAAGATTCATATCTAGAGGCAAAGAATGGCAATATGCCTACAAAGCTTCCCATTGAAATGTACTGCCACACTCTGACTGATCCTTCAATTCTTAGCCCAGAACTATCGGCAGCCGGTTTTCACACATTAACTCTTTTCGCTCTTCACACACCTGCATCGCTATTTGATAAAGACAACGATGCTGCAAGAGCAGCAGCACTTGAATCAGCTTTTGCATCATTAAATGAATATCTAGTTGAACCAATTCAAGATGTAATTGCAGCTATTGAGATTAAAACACCGCTAGATCTTGAGGAAGCAATCGCATTACCGCGAGGCAATATTTTTCATAGGGACTTACAGTTTCCATTTCGCGAAGATGGTAGCCAGCCATCATGGGGCGTTGAAACCGATGACCCACGCATCTTTATCTGCGGGGCAGGTGCTACACGTGGCGGCGGTGTAAGCGGTATACCTGGTCATAATGCGGCAATGGCTGTACTAAGTAGCAATTAGACTTATTCAATGAACCCTCACCCTGAAACATCGGCGATTAGCGCAGGTCGACCTGATTCGGCCCCTGATGCATCAGTAAATCCGCCATTGTTTTTGTCTTCGACCTACCATGCAGGTGGTCCAGTTGGTTATGGACGTTATGGAAATCAAACATGGAGCGCACTTGAAGAGGCAATTGCAGAGTTAGAAGGCGGATCAACACTTACATTCTCATCTGGCATGGCAGCAATTAGCGCGCTGTTTTCTATATTGCCTGTCGGTGCACCAGTAGTTGCATCACATGAGGGCTATAGCGGAACAATGGGTTTACTTAACCAATTGCACACATCAGGACGCTTAGAAGTTCGGTTAGTTGATGTAACCAACAACGACGAAGTGATTGCAGCGATGAAAGGTGCAGCACTTGTTTGGCTTGAATCACCAACAAATCCATCCCTTGATATTGCAGATCTACCAACCCTGATCGCAGCGGCAAAAAAACTAGGTATCGGAGTGGGCGTTGATAACACTTTTGCCACTCCACTGACACAGTTACCGCTTTCAATGGGCGCTGATGTTTCCATGCACTCAGTCACAAAGTTTTTATCTGGCCACAGTGACGTGGTTTTAGGTTCACTTTCCACAAATGATGAAGCGTTACTAAAGAGATTAGAAGAGGCGCGTCGCTTTAACGGCTCTAGTCCAGGAACATTTGAAGCGTGGTTGGCACTTCGCGGCATTCGAACATTTCCAATTCGCTTTCGCGCAGCAGAAAGTAATGCTAAAGAGTTAGTGAAAAGACTAAGCGAGCACCCTAAAATCACAAAAGTTCGCTATCCAGGTTTTGGAGCTGTAATCTCTTTTGAAGTAGATGCCCCAGTTGACGCCGTCCAAAAAGTCTGCGAGTCATCAAAAGTCATCATTCATGCCACCAGTCTTGGGGGAGTCGAATCATTATGGGAGCGTCGCCGCCGTTGGGCAGGTGAAAGCATCTCTGTACCCGAGCAACTCATTCGCCTAAGCGTCGGATGCGAACACGTTGAAGACCTGTGGTCAGATATTGATCAGGCTCTTGCGGTTTTCTAGAGAAATTCTCAGAAATACCGAGTATTTTTAGCACATGTTTAAAGTATTCCGTCGGGTAGTGGCAGCAGCAACTGTGGTGCTGTTGGCTTTTCGCGCCGTCGGATCTTTTCTTTCATGGGTTGAACATCAAGAAGATACCACTGCAGATACATGGGTTGATGAAGACGAATTAGAAGATGTCTGAGATTCAATACATTCCAGGCAGTTGCAATATTGGTAAAGGTGAGATCAAGCGCAGACAATTCGTAGCTTTTGTTGGATTATTTCTTTCCATCTCCACATTAGTTACTTTGATTTCAATTGATGCACCAACTAGCTCTCGCATTGGAATCTTTTTTCCACTTATGATGGCATCGGTCGGGTACATCCAATCACGCAGCAAGTTTTGCCTGGCCTATGGATTTGCCGGAACTTTTAATGTCGGCAAAATGGGCGATCTTTCAAGAGTTGCTTCCTCAGAAGACCGCGCGGCAGATCGAAAGACGGCGCTTACAATTCTTGGAAAATCATTTCTTCTTGCAACTATAGCAACAGGAGTTGTTTTAGTACTACCTTTTTAAGGGCTAATAGAAAGATGAAGACTGAGGGTTAAACGATCTCTGTTCCATCTTTTCTTGTTGCAGTCAGACTTCCAGCCGCAGTAATAAGTAATGTTGTGACGATTACACCTAAACTGACTTCAATTGATACGTGTGGGAGTTTAATCCCAATCAAATCGTGAACTCCAATGCCGTGAAAGGCTTCAATAATCATTTTAAATCCGATGAATGCCAAAATAAATGAAAGACCTTTCGACAGATAAATCAATCTCTGCAGTAAACCTTGGAGCAAGAAATAAAGCTGACGCAGCCCCATAAGTGCAAAGATATTTGCACATACAACGATATATGGATCACGGGTGATTCCAAAGATGGCCGGTATCGAATCAAGAGCAAAAACTAGATCTGTTATTCCTAGTGATATTAAGGCAATTGTAAATGTCGATGCACCTTTGGAACGAAGAAAAGTGACTATCCGATCTTCTTTTTGTTTTTCCTCTTCTTCTCCGTGCTCTGTTAGCAATTTATATGCAGTGAAAATCAGGAAGGCACCAAAGATAAAGAACGCACTGGAAAATCTCTCCAAGATTGCACTTCCAGCTGCAATAAATCCACCACGAAGAATCAAGGCGATAATGATTCCAAGCAGAAGAACAAGTTGCTGCTTGGTTCTTTCAATCTGAAACCTAGCTAAAATAATGACAAAGACAAATATGTTATCGACTGAGAGTGCGTATTCAGTCAGCCACCCAGCAAAAAACTCCTTTTGCGAGTTTGAGTCTGTTGTCCAGTTTGGCATTAGATAACCAAACAGTAATGCCGCAGAAACATAGACCAGAGTCCAAATTCCAGCCTCTGTGATTGTCGTTTCTTTATTTCGCCTAGCAATCGCAATCATTAGATCCAATACGATTACAAGAGACAAGATTCCAAGGGTTAGAAGCCAGACGGCTGTTGATTCCATTGGGTGAGTCTGCCACTAATTGAGCACCAAGATGTTGTTTAAATGAGATTGCCCGATTGATTTTGCTTGGACGATACACTTTTCCTATGGATACTCTTTATATAGCCCTATTAATCCTGATTTTGATTGGTATCGCTGGCCTTGGCTGGTTCTCATTTGTCCTCTACAAAAAACAGCGACGAAACTCCGAGAAAGTCATTCGAGAGGTCTACAAAGCCTCTAATGAAATAAAAAAGAGTATTTCTCACTCTTACTATCAAAGTGAAGCCTATGCTCAACTAATTCAGCTTCTAGATTTCAAAGCAACATTGCCTGCAACTCGCGGTTGGGCTGCATCACCAGATCTACTACTAACTATTTATGAAACTATTAGTAGAACTAAACCATCGCTAGTCGTTGAATTAGGATCTGGAGTTTCTACTTTAGTAGCCGCAAAATCTGGTGCTAAGAAGGTCGTAAGTTTAGATGGTTCAAAAGAGTATGCAGAAAAGACCAGAGAGATGCTTAAGGAACATAGAGTGCGTGGAGTAGACGTTCGATTTGCTGCATTATTGCCTTATGTAAATGGATTAACTTGGTATGACGTGTCAACCATTAAAGATCTTAAGAAGATTGATCTGCTAATCGTTGACGGTCCACCTGGAAACAACAATGCAGAATCACGATATCCGGCGCTAAAAGAGTTCAAAGATAAACTCTCACCTAGAGCAATTGTCATTCTTGATGATGTAAAGCGAGAGGGCGAAAGAAAATTAGCAGAGGATTTTGCTGCTGCTCTACCTAATCATGAGTTAACCATTCTCAATCATGAAAAGGGTACTGCGATCATTTCGCCACGTTAAAGCTATGCAGATAACTCTCGAAGATGGGCTGCGCAGCGCCTGTGATCAGATCGTAGATACATCTACTTTTGTTCGAGCAGTTCTCTCTGGGCGCCGACGCAACATGCAGGTCAGTTTTGAACGAATTGATATTCGCTTGGTGGAAATTAAAGGTGCTTTAAACCTTCAGTTAATGCAAAATGATGGCCGTGCCACCACAACAAAAAACATAGCCCCCGATCGCGGTGTAGTCCAAGAGCTGCTCGAGAGCGGTTATGCCAACATAATGGTCGAGGGCGTTTCACAGGTCTATTCAATTCGTATTACTAAAAGTGGTGATGCTCAAGTGCATATTGAAAAACGGGAATCCCAACAGGTGCTTTCCCATGATAAAAAGAAAGATCGCTTGTTAGATTCTTCAGATCCATTTTTATTGGAAGTTGGTATCGCTGATGCAAAAGGAGTGATCAAGCCTTCTCGGCAAGATAAGTACAAACAAGTAGAAGAGTTTTTGCGAATTCTCTCACCCGCGCTAAACGCTGCAATATCGGCAGGCCACATTCGAAAGCCCACCGTAGAAAACCCACTAAACATCGTTGATCTAGGTTGCGGGCATGCCTACTTAACATTTGCTGCTCATCAATTTTTGATTAACTCAGGGATGCCTGTAAAGGTTGTGGGAATCGATGTCAGAGTTGAAAGTAGAGATCGCAATAACGCAATTGCTAAAAAACTGGGCATTGAATCAACAATTGAATTTGTAGCCGAAGAAATTTCAAAAACAACTTCGCAACCCGTTGATATCGCTATTGCATTACATGCCTGTGATACCGCAACAGATGATGCGATCGCTTGGGCCGTAAATGGTGGAGCTCAGCTTTTGCTGATTGCCCCTTGTTGCCATCACGATATTCAAAAGCAGATGGATGTTGCGCCAGAACCATGGACTGCTCTGACTAAGTTTGGATTGATGAAAGAGCGTTTGGCAGATTTGATTACGGATTCATTCCGTGCGCAGTTACTTCGCCTTGTAGGCTATCGAGTAGAGGTAATTGAGTTTGTTGCTGGAGAACACACTCCAAGAAATCTGATGATTCGTGCGGTGAAAACAGATGCCAAACCCGATGCGATTGATACTCAGAGATATCTTGAAATGAGCAGCCAATGGGCTGTCATTCCCGCTCTAGAAAAGAAACTTCCTACTCTTAACATCCGTTAGACTTGGTATATGTCCAAGGTCCTTTCATCCCTTCCTGTTGGTGAAAAAGTCGGTATTGCTTTTTCTGGCGGGCTCGATACATCTGTTGCAGTTGCATGGATGAGAGCAAAAGGTGCAGTGCCTTGCACATATACCGCCGATCTTGGCCAATACGATGAACCAGATATTGATTCGGTTCCAGGACGCGCAAAAGAATATGGCGCAGAGATTTCACGCCTTGTTGATTGTAAAAACGCTTTAGTCGAAGAGGGTCTTGCAGCGATTGCATGCGGAGCTTTCCACATTCGATCTGGCGGAAAACAGTATTTCAATACAACTCCTCTTGGACGCGCAGTTACGGGCACCATGTTGGTTCGCGCAATGCACCAAGATTCAGTTGAAATTTGGGGCGATGGCTCAACATATAAAGGCAATGACATCGAGCGCTTTTATCGTTATGGGCTTTTAGCTAATCCAAATTTGAGAATCTACAAGCCATGGCTTGATCAGGATTTTGTAACAGAGTTGGGTGGCCGCAAAGAGATGAGTGAGTGGTTGGTCAAAAATGGCCTTCCATATCGCGACAGCACCGAAAAAGCCTATTCAACAGATGCCAATATTTTGGGTGCTACTCACGAGGCAAAAAGTTTAGAAAACTTGGACACGTCAGTAGAGCTAGTTCAACCAATTATGGGTGTTCGCTTCTGGGATCCGTCTGTAAAAATTGAGAGCGAAGATGTTCGGATTACTTTTGTACAAGGTCGCCCAACAGCAATTAATGGGAAAGCATTTGCCGATGTTGTTGATTTAATGAAAGAGGCAAACTCTATTGGTGGTCGCCATGGTCTTGGAATGGCTGATCAAATTGAGAACAGAATTATTGAAGCAAAGAGTCGCGGAATCTATGAAGCTCCAGGTATGGCGCTTTTGTTTATCGCCTACGAAAGATTAATCAGTGCCATTCACAATGAAGACACAATTGCTAACTATCACGCCGAAGGTCGCAGATTAGGTCGACTTCTCTATGAAGGTCGCTGGTTTGATCCGCAAGCATTAATGCTGCGCGAATCATTACAGCGTTGGGTTGCATCTGCAGTAAATGGTGAAGTAAGTATTCGCCTGCGCCGTGGTGATGATTATTCAATAATTAATACAACTGGTCCTGGCCTTAGTTATCACCCAGAAAAACTCTCCATGGAGCGCACAGAAAACGCTGCATTTGGTCCTGTTGATCGCATAGGTCAATTAACTATGCGAAATCTTGATATTGCCGATACGCGGGCAAAGTTAGAGCTCTACCGATCCCAAGGTCAGATAGGCGATGGGGAGTTCAAACTAATTGGTGAGATTGAAAATTAAGAAAAAACAAACGGATAACAGGAGACCCATGCCAAAGAAAACGCTAGTTAAGGTATTTGCAATTATTGCCGTTGCAGCAATTGCATTTGCATCATTTACATCATTAGGAGGAAGTGACAACGTGTCCGGATCATCATCAGCATCAGGTCTTCCATCAGTAACTAACAATGCAGGAGAAGCGCCAACAATTACAGCTCCAACGGGTGCTGCGCCAGCAACGTTGCAATCAGTAGATATTATTGAAGGATCAGGCGCAGAGGTTCTCGCGACTTCAACATTGACAGTTCACTACACATTGATGTCATGGTCAGACGGTCAAATTCTTGAATCATCATGGACTAGCGGACAGCCAGCTACTTTCCCACTATCTGGTGTAATCACCGGATGGCAACAAGGTCTTCCTGGTGCAAAAGTTGGCGGACGCCGACTACTTGTTATTCCACCATCTCTTGGATACGGAGTTGTTCCGGGCCACCCACTAGAGACAGAGACTTTGATCTTCTCAGTAGATATCTTGGGCGTCTCCTAAAAATAGTTAACGTAAAACCCCATCGGCTAACAAAGCTGGTGGGGTTTTCTTCTTGTTTACCAACTGTTCATTTCATTGGTGCCTAACACCTCTAGGGATCATTGGGGTAGGCCCGTACGCTAAAGACATCAAGAAAGCCAAGATCAGTGGCGACCACCAGATGCAACAATGAAGGGGGATTACAGTGAATAAATTACTCTCTGAATTCCTCGGCACCTGCCTTTTAGTCTGCATCGTTGTTGGTTCTGGGATTATGGCAACCAATCTTTCGCAAGATATTGGTATTCAATTACTGATCAATACAGTTTCAACGGTCTTTGGTTTGATGGTCTTGATACAACTGCTGATGCCAATTAGTGGGGCACATTTTAATCCAGTCGTGACTCTGATTAATTTGATTCAAAAAAATGTAAGCATCTCTACATTCATTAAATTCTCGATAGTTCAGACGGCAGGTGCAATCACCGGCGCCATCCTTGCAAATGCCATGTTTAATCACGCAGTGATCGAAACATCAACAAAAATCAGATCTGGAAGCAACCTCTATTTGGGAGAAGTAATTGCAACAGCTGGCCTGATTCTGGTCATCAATCTTCTTGTATCTCAAGAAAAAACAGCGCTGATACCTGTCATGGTTGCTTCATGGATAGGCAGTGCTTACTTCTTTACAAGCTCGACATCATTTGCAAATCCTGCGGTGACTATTGGCAGAATCTTCTCTGACTCATTTGCAGGAATCGCTCCCGGTAGTGTTCTTCAATTCATAGCAGCTCAAATTATCGGTGCATTACTTGGTCTAGGAATATTTAAGGTGGTATCTCGATGAGTCAAAAACCAACAGTACTTTTTGTCTGCGTTCACAATGCTGGCCGTTCACAAATGGCTGCAGGATTTATGCGCCAGCTTGGACAAGGCCGAGTAGAAGTTCTCTCAGCTGGTAGCGCTCCAAAAGATTCGATTAATCCAATAGCGGTCGAGGCAATGGCTGAAGTAGGCATTGATATTGCAAACCATGTTCCAAAGATTTTAACCACAGAAGCGGTTCAGGAATCAGATGCTGTTGTAACAATGGGCTGCGGAGATGTCTGTCCCTTCTATCCTGGTAAGCGATATGAAGATTGGGTCCTAGATGACCCAGCAGGCCAAGGAATTGAATCAGTGCGAGTAATTCGTGATGAGATTAAGGCAAGAGTAGAAGCTTTACTTGCAGAACTTCTTCAATAATCTGAATATTGATCTAATTCCTCAGCAAATAAACGACCATCATCTGGGGTTAACTATTTAGTATTGCAACAGCGACTTTATAATCCTTTTCAAAAACCATTATCTGTGGCCCATCTAGAGTTTGAGTCAAAGTCGCCTTCACATTTAGATCAATTAATTTTTGAAGCTTCATCTGTGCTTCGATATAACTTGCAGGAGTCGGCAAAGGGGTAAGTAATCCATAGTCATTTTTTTTGCCCACTTTAATCGGTGTTACTAGAAATTTTCCATTAGAAGAAAATCCCCACTTAAGAACAACAATGAGAATGCCAAGAGCTACAAATCCTCCAAAGGATTGCAGATAAAGGCTGTTATTAATTCCACCGAGCATGTGAGCATTCTAGGCGTTGCCATTTATGCAAGGTAGTTTTGCCTGTAGGGCAAAGATATGTAGACTGTCGGCGTGGGATTACACAGCGCAGGAGCCGCATTTAAGAAGGCATTAGCTGAAGAATCTCCTTTACAGATCATCGGAACAATCAATGCAAACCATGCCCTCTTGGCAAAAAGAGCGGGCTTTCGCGCTATCTATCTCTCAGGTGGCGGAGTGGCTGCAGGATCGATGGGACTTCCAGATTTAGGAATCACCACGTTAGATGACGTACTTACCGATGTTCGCCGCATAACAAATATCTGCGATACACCGCTGCTAGTTGATGCCGATACTGGTTTTGGATCATCTGCTTTTAATATTGGTCGAACTGTAAAAGATTTGATTAAGGCCGGCGCAGCTGCGATGCACATGGAAGATCAAGTTGGTGCAAAGCGTTGCGGACACCGCCCTAACAAAGAGGTTGTTTCAAAGGCCGAAATGGTTGATCGAATTAAGGCAGCAGTTGATGCTCGCACAGATGAGAATTTTCAGATTATGGCCCGCACAGATGCACTTGCAATGGAAGGTCTAGATTCAACACTAGATCGCATCCACGCATACGTTGAAGCCGGTGCGGATTTAATCTTCCCTGAGGCAATTAGAACTCTAGAAGACTATAAAAAAGTTAGCTCTGTTGTTTCAAAGCCAATCTTGGCAAACATCACAGAGTTTGGTCTCTCACCGTTATTTGGTCGCGATGAATTAAAGGCCAATGGTGTCTCAATGATTTTGTATCCACTTTCAGCATTTCGTGCCATGAATAAGGCTGCAGAGAATGTCTATGAGTCAATTCGCCGTGATGGAACACAGGCAAATGTTGTTGACACGATGCAGACTCGCGAAGAGCTATATGAGCGGATTAACTACCACTCTTACGAGCAGGCAATCGACAAGATGCTTGGCAACAAGTAAAAATTGAAAACAGAATTGTTCGTTCCAGTAGCACCATCACAGGTTCGAATAATCATCCATTCACACCGATAGAGAAATGATAGGTACATGTCAAGCCATATAACTAAATCCAATCAGCCATATGACCAAGAGATCATCGACATTGTTGATTATGTAGAGAACTATCAGATCAAATCACCAGTGGCATATGAGACTGCATGGAACTGTTTCTTAGATACTCTCGGTTGTGGTTTTGAAGCGTTGGAATACGATGCTTGCAAGAAGCTTCTTGGACCAACAGTTGAGGGAATCTCAGTACCGAATGGTGTAAAAGTTCCTGGTACAAACTATGTTTTGGATCCAATTCAAGGAGCATTCAATATCGGCTCAATGATTCGTTGGTTAGATTTTAATGACACATGGTTAGCTGCAGAGTGGGGCCATCCATCAGATAACTTGGGTGGAATCCTTGCAACAGCAGACTGGCTATCTCGCACAACAGGTAAGAAGTTCACCATCAAAGATGTTCTAACTGCGATGATCAAAGCGCATGAGATTCAGGGTTGTATCGCACTTGAGAACTCATTTAACAAAGTTGGCCTAGACCACGTGATCTTGGTAAAGGTTGCATCAACTGCAGTTGTTGCACAGATGATGGGCTTAACTCGCGATCAGATTTTGGCAGCTGTTTCATTGGCATGGGTTGATGGACAATCACTTCGTACCTACCGTCACTTTCCAAATGCCGGATCTCGTAAGTCTTGGGCAGCAGGAGATGCAACATCTCGCGCCGTGCGTCTTGCACTGATCGCAAAGACTGGCGAAATGGGATATCCATCAGTTCTTACCGCAAAGGTGTGGGGCTTCTATGATGTTTCATTTAAGGGAGAAAAGTTTAAGTTCCAGCGCCCTTACGGTTCTTATGTAATGGAAAACGTTCTCTTTAAGATCTCTTTCCCTGCAGAGTTCCACTCACAGACTGCAGTAGAGGCAGCGATGACACTTAATGCCAAGATGAAGGCTGCTGGTAAAACATCAGATGACATTAAAAAGGTAACAATTCGCACCCATGAAGCATGTATCCGCATCATCGATAAGAAGGGTCCATTAAACAACCCTGCAGATCGCGATCACTGTATTCAGTACATGGTTGCAGTGCCTCTTATCTTTGGTCGCTTAACAGCCCGTGATTACGAGGATGACATCGCATCAGATCAGCGCATTGATGATCTACGCGAGAAGATCACATGCGTTGAAGACACAAGCTTTACTGCCGATTACCATGATCCAGAAAAGCGTTCAATTGCTAATGCTTTAACAATTGAGTTCAACGATGGTTCAAAATTTGATGAGGTAGTCGTTGAGTATCCAGTTGGTCACGCACGTCGTCGTACTGAGGGTATTCCATTGCTTATTGAGAAGTTCAAGACAAACCTTGCTCGTATATACGATAAGAAGCAGCAAGATGCGATCTTGGAACTTTCATTAGATTACGACAAGTTGGCAGCAACACCTGTCAACGAGTACTTAGATCTATTAGCTAAGAGTTAATGTTTGACATCACATGCTTAATGCGTGTGTAGTCTTCAAAACCATAAGCTGAAAGATCTTTTCCATAACCTGATTGCTTGAATCCACCATGTGGCATTTCAGCAACAAATGGCATATGTGCATTAATCCAGCAAACACCAAAGTCTAGATTCTTGGTAACTCTCATCGCTGTGCCATGATCTTTAGTCCAAACAGATGCTGACAATGCAAGGTCAACACCATTTGCCATGGTGAGCGCTTCCTCTTCAGTGGTGAACTTTTGCATCGTGATTACGGGACCAAAAACCTCTTCTTGAATTAGCTCATCGCTTTGGCGAAGATCAGAGATGATCGTTGGCTCAAAGAAATAACCTGGACGATTAATTGGCTTTCCACCCAGTTGAATCTTTGCATGTGCTGGTGCGTTGTCTACATACTCTTTAACGCGATCAAAGTGTGCGGCACTGTTTAGTGGTCCCATAAAGACATCTTCTTCAGGGTTTCCAACCTTGATATTACTTCTAATGTAGTCAGAAAGAATTTTAACGAACTTGTCATAAACGCCGGCTTGTACAAGAACTCTGTTGCCAGATGTGCAGTCCTGACCAGCATTAAAGAGCCCCGCAGAGGCAATTCCTGCCGCAGCTGCATCTAAATCTGCATCATCAAAGACAATTACAGGAGCTTTACCACCTAGTTCTAGGTGAACACGCTTTACATCTTTTGCTGCAGAGGCTGCAACTTCCATACCTGCGCGCACAGAACCTGTAATAGAAACCATCTGTGGCACATCATGTTCAATCATTGCTTTTCCAGCATGGCGATCGCCACAGACAATGTTGATTACACCAGCAGGTAAAAACTCATTCATTAACTCAGCCATCCACACAGTAGATGCAGGAGTTGTTGTACTTGGCTTTAAAACAACTGTGTTACCTGCTGCAATTGCAGGTGCCCACTTCCATACAGCCATCATCAGCGGATAGTTCCAAGGAGTTATTTGCGCGCAAACACCAACTGGCTCACGGCGAATATAAGAAGTCATACCGGACATGTACTCACCAGCAGATTTTCCTTCTAGCAATCGCGCAGCTCCTGCAAAGAAACGAATGTGATCAATTGTTGGAGGTAGTTCATCGGCGCGAGTAACAGCGATCGGCTTACCTGTGTTTTCGCATTCAATTGCAACGATCTCATCGATGCGAGCCTCCATGGCATCTGCAATCTTTAGTAGCGCTCTTTGGCGCACAGATGGTGTTGTCTCTTTCCATAGTACAAAAGCATCGGCAGCAGCCTTCATCGCCGCATTAACATCATCGATTGATGAATCAGGAGCGGTTGCATACACCTGCCCTGTTGAAGGGTTATAGACCTTTACAGTTTTCCCACTCTTTGCTGGCAGGCTCTTGCCATTAATGACATTCAGGAATTCTTTCATGGTCGTGCTCCTTATTTTTATTTCAGAGTAGGTGTGTGCTGCAACAAACGGTTTGTATATTCAGCTTTTGGTGAATTAAAGACATCGTTGATGCCGCCATATTCAACAATTGTTCCCTTGCGCATTACTGCAACACGGTTTGCAATACTACGCGTTAATGCAAGGTTGTGAGTAACAAACAAAAGCGCCACCGACGTTGACTCCTGCAGGTTTTTAAGGGTTTCAATAACAGATGCCTGGACCGAAACATCCAGGGCCGAAGTGATCTCATCACAGACTAGAAGCTTTGGCTCTGCAGCAAGAGCACGGGCAAT
>JACCDX011720363.1_pt1 | contig 14416 bp, 12 predicted proteins | sample 7449681 | NCBI WGS metagenome assembly JACCDX01 (sample SAMN15323450, study PRJNA562643) | freshwater metagenome | isolation source: river surface water | place: USA:Blue River Watershed | collected 2017-08-18
AATAATAATGCTCCATAGTCCAACAAATGTTAAATCAAATATTATGTATGTTATTAAACGTAATGGTGAAAAAGAAAAAGTTATGTTTGATAAAATTACTTTAAGAATTAGTAAATTAGTAGATGAATTAAATTGTGAATATTTAGATCCAACTGTTGTTGCAATGAAAGTTATTAATAGTATTTATAGTGGTATAAGCACTGAAGAATTAGATTTAGAATCTGCTAAAATTTGTAGTAATATGGTCACTGTTAATCCAATGTATGGAAAATTAGCAGGAAGCATACTTATAAGTAATCTTCATAAAAAAACATCATCTAATTTTGTTGATAAAATGAATACTATTCAAAAAGAATTTGATTTATTAGATAATGATTGGTTAGAATGGTTAAATAAAAATAAAGAAGAAATAAATAGTATGATTGATTATTCTAGAGATTATTTATTTGATTTTTTTGGTTATAAAACATTAGAAAGAAGTTATCTTATTAAACATCAAAAAACAGGTGAATTCTTTGAAAGACCACAAGATATGTTTATGAGAGTTGCTAGTTTTATAAATAAAGGAGATTTAGAAAAAACTCAAGTTACATATGATTTATTATCAAATAAAGCTTATACTCATGCTTCTCCTACATTATTTAATGCAGGGACAAAAAGACCACAGCTTAGTAGTTGTTTTTTATTAAATACTAATGATAGTCTTGATGGTATTACTAAAACATGGGACCGCGTAGCGCAAATTTCTAAATGGGCTGGTGGAATTGGATTACATGTTAGTAATATTAGAGCAAAAAATAGTATTATTCGTGGAACAAATGGTATATCATCTGGTATTATTCCAATGCTTCAAGTTTATAATAATATAGCACGTTATATTAATCAAGCTGGTAAGCGTAAAGGAAGTTTTGCAATTTATTTAGAGCCACATCACGCAGATGTAGAAGATTTTCTTGAATTAAGAAAAAATACTGGTGCTGAAACAGAACGTGCTCGTGATTTATTTTTAGCTATGTGGATTAGTAATTTATTTATGGAACAAGTTGAAAAAGATGGTGATTGGTATCTTATGTGTCCTGATGAATGCCCTAATCTTAATGAAGTTTATGGAGAAGAATACAATAAATTATATTGGTCATATGTTGAACAAAAGAAATATAGAAAAGTAGTTAAAGCACGTAAATTAATGGAAAAAATTATGGATAGTCAATTAGAAACAGGCACACCTTATATGTTATTTAAAGATCATATTAATGAAAAATCTAATCAGGCTAATATTGGTATTATTAAATCCTCAAATTTATGTTCAGAAATAACATTAGTCAGTAATGATGAAGAACATGCTGTGTGCAATTTAGCATCAATATGTTTAAATAAATTTGTTAAACCATTTAAGAGTGAAAGAACCTGGGTGATTTATACAAAAGATAATTGCAAGTATTGTAGATGGTCTAAGAATTATATGGATTATAATAAATTTGATTATATAGTGAAAGATAATACACCAGAAAATGTTGCATTTTTAAGAGAACATAATTCTAAGAATAATTTAGATTGTGCTGATGGTGCATGTAATTATCAAAAGATTTCTTATCCTCAAATATATTATGGAGATTTATATATTGGTGGGTTTGAAGATATGCTACAATATACAGCAGCTGATTATAATTTTCAAGAGTTATGGGAAACAGCTTATATTGCAACAATTAATTTAGATCATGTAATTGATAAAAATTATTATCCAACACCTGAAACTAAATGTTCTAATTTACGTAATCGCCCACTTGGATTAGGTATTCAAGGCTTAGCAGATACTTTAGTTGCAATGAAAACTCCATTTGAAAGTGATATGGCTGTTAGATTTAATAAACATATGATGGAAATTATATATCATGCATCACTTACTGCCAGTATGAATATGGCTCATGCTCGACATGATGATATGGAAGAATTTATTAAATATTATAATAAAAATGAAATTAACATTCCTGAATATTATGATAAAACTATTAATATAGAAAATGAAGATATGAATGAAATATATCATAGACATAAAATTAATAAATGTGAAATGAAATTAACATCTCATTATGGTGCTTATAGTAGCTATAATAATTCACCTATAAGTAAAGGATTATTACAATTTGATTTATGGAAAGAAGATAGTTCTGATAATTCTATATGTAATTGGGGTAATGTTAGAGATGGTATTAATGAATATGGTGTAAGAAATTCTTTATTAGTTGCATTAATGCCAACTGCATCAACCTCACAAATTATGGGAAATAATGAATGTTTTGAATGGTTTACTAATAATATTTATACACGTAGAACATTAGCAGGTGATTTTCCAATAGTTAATAAGCATTTAGTTAATGATTTATTAGCAATTGGAGAATGGAATGAAGAAGTTAAACAAATTATTATAGCAAGTGATGGTAATATAAATAATTTAGATGTTCCATCAATATATAAAGAGTTATATAAAACTATTTGGGATATTAAACAAATATGGGTTCTTAAACATGCTAGAGCAAGAGCACCTTATGTTGACCAAACCCAAAGTATGAATATATTTATGGCAGTTCCAGATTATAATAAATTATTGAATTGCCATATGTGGGCATGGAAGAATGGATTAAAAACAGGTATGTATTATTTAAGAACAAAACCAGCTGAAAGTGCCATTAAAGTAACAGTTGATCCAACCTTACAGAAAAAATTAAATACTAATGATTTATCATCGTGCGAGTCATGCTCTGCTTAATATAAAATATATTTTATAATTTCATAATGTATTTAATTATAATTTCATAATGTATTTATTATAAAATATCTTTTATAATTTCATAATGTAAGTTAAAACATAGTATGGTGGCATATTATTATGTGGTAAATTTTTACCTACTGAATTAGTTAAACCAACATTAGCAGTTTGTTGAGCAGCAGATTGCATTGCATAATTAGCACTATCAGAATTATTTAAAACAGCTCCAAAAGATGGTGAACTATTATTAATAATACTTGTTTCATATGCAACTTCTATATTATCTCCCCAAACATTACCTAAACGAGTAGCAGATGTTTTACCTAAATAATGTGTAAAATGAGAATGAGATGGTGTTTCATCTAATGTTAGTGTATGATTTTCACTACCACCACTATTATCTAATGTTCTATTAGTTAAATTAGCGCCTTGTCCACTACCTAATACAAATCTACCTCTTAAATCAGGTGTTTTAATTGCATTAAGTGCAATACTTAATTGTGCATCACCATTATTATCTAATATATATCTATCACCATTACATAAAGCCCATCCTTTTGGTATAGTATCACTTGCCCATGATATAACCATATATCTTGGAAATATTTCCATAATATTACTATTTTTATTTGTAAATTTAACATTACCGTCAATTGTTAAATTACCATTCATAGTTAAATTACCAGATAAATTCATATTAGTTGCATTAGTAATATTTGCTGGTAATATTAAAGTATCATTATTTTTCATTATATATGAACTAATATTTGCTAAATTTCTCATTGCATCGATATCTGCTTGATATACTTCATTAATAGCTGCTTTTACTTCATCTGATACTGTAAAATCTTCTTGTTTTTTATTACATATTAAATACATTAAACAAATTATAATTAATAATAAAAAGATGATTATGATATATAATGTATTTTCACTTAACATATATAATAATATAGATTATTATTATATAAAATTTATAATTTCATTATATAAATAAGAGCCATATAAGGTGGCATATTATTATGTGGTTTATCTTCACCAGTTGTATTAGTTGGTGAATTTAATGTGCCATTATTATTTTGCATAATTTGTCCTTCAGTCCAATGCCCGTGATGATTTAAACCAGCTTGATAAAATGTATGACTATGGCTATGTTTTGGTAATTCGGGAATTGTTAATAAATGAGTTTCTTCGCCTCCTTCAACTAATAATTCATATGTTGAATAATTTTGATTATTATTATTTTTACTATTAACACCTAATATAAATTTACCTCTTAAATCAGGTGTTTTAGTTGAACCACTTTGATTTACAACTACATTGACAGTTCCATCTGTATCCATTGCATACGATTGTCCATCACATACAGCCCAACCTTTAGGAATATAATCACTATTAGCCCATGCTATTACCATATATTTTGGAAATATATTCATTAAATTTGTATTTTTATTAGTGCAAGTTATATTACCATCAATTACTAAATTACCTGGACACTTAACATTTGCAGGTAAAATTAATTCATCATCTGTCAATATAGATTGAGCAATATTACCTAAATTTCTCATAGCACTAATATCTACTAAATATTTATCACTTACTGCATTTGTAATTAATTCATCAGTAGTAGGAGCATCTGCGAAATTATCTATATTAATATTTTTAGTTTTAATTATTAAATATAAAACAATAAAAACTAATAATGTTAATACTATATCTCTTATATCAATATCTAATCCCATTAAAGCCATATATAAATATATTTAGATTTTTTATATATAAATTATTAAATAAAATTATTCATCTAATAACATTAATGCCATTGCTGCATAATTATGTAAATCAATTAAAGTATCTCTAATTCCTTCATCGTTTACTAAATTTACACCATTTTTAGTTATAGATAAAGATCTCTGTATTTTGTCTTCTATTCTCATCAATACACCAATTGTGCCATATTTAGCAAAAGCATCTCCATAATCTATATTCTTTTTTGTAAATAATTCTAGAGCTTCTTTTTGTATTAATTTCATTTGTTCTATTCTATTCATATATTTATAATATAAATATATATATTTATATGAGTTAATGAGACATTTTATAGTATATATAGTATCCTATAAAAATTGAAATATAAAGATAAAATAGCTAAAGAATGTATATATTGAATATGCCTACCCACAAGAAAGGAGCAAATAATACGCGCGATGGTAATCGTCGTCGTCCTAAAAAGAATATGACCATTATATATGGCGATGAAAAGACTTTAGGACAATTATATGGAACAGTTGAAACTGTTCTAGGTAGTTGTCATTTTGATGTATCCACATTAAATAATGGTATTAAAAGATGTGCTTTAACAGGAGCAATTAAAGCAGGTTCTCGTGTTAAAGTAGGAGATTATGTTTTAATTGAACCAATGGATACTAATGATAAAAATTATTTAATTATTTTCAAATACACTCCAGAACAAAAAAAAATTCTGGAAAGAGAAGGTAAAATTAATGCACCAATTAATAATGCAGTTAATACTGTTAATAATGATATTAACGATGATAGTGATGATGGATTTGAATTTGAAGATCCAGATGCACCAATACATAAAAAGACACAAGAAGATATAGAACGAGCTGAATTAGCTTTGATTAATGATCTTGTGGATAAATTATAATTTCATTTAATTATATAAATTAATTATTGTTTTATTAAGAATATTATTATACATATAATTTAAATGTTCATTTGAAGCAACATTTTCAGGAATACCTATTTTTTTAAAAAATCCTATTCTAAAATTACTAATATAATTTGCATAATTTCTAATATATTCCATTGGTTTTATATGCATACCCATAAAACGATTAATTGTTTTTCTAATTAAATCTTTTGGATTAATATTTGTATTATTTAATTTATGTTCAACATACCAAATACACCATGCTAAACAATAACCACCAAAATCACCCATTTTTTGATTCATTATATTATTTTCATCTGATAAAGTTTGAAAACCAGATACTGGAAAATAACATTCAGGGCTACAATATTTCATTCCAGTATTATATGTTAATTTTTCTTTTAATACATTATCTAATAAGCCATCTAATATAGTTGTATTACCATATGGGTCAAATCTTTCTATTATATGTGTTTTAAAATTATAAAAAATTAATCCTGCATGTAATCCACCATCAGGTAATCTCATACTTAAAAATACTACAGCACTATTATATTTATTTTTATTATGATTAATTAATTCATTTAAATGTGGATGTATCCAATAACTATTTTCATTATTCCAAATAATTATCCATGGAAAATTATTATTATATCTTAACATATCATCTGGTAAAAGCATATCATCATCCCAATTTATTTCAATATCTTTTCCTTTATAATGAGGTATGTATAATATACTATCTTTTTGATTATATTTTTCTTTTAAATATATTGAAAATATCGCCATATCTGTAAATCTTGCTTGAAACATATTACTATGAGCATATGGTGTTTCTATTAGATTAATATTATCATTATTATTATTTATTGGTAATTTATTTATATAGGTTATCCATTTATCATTAAGTTTAGATACTATTTTTGGTAATATACTTGGTCTATTTGTTAAAAATTTATGATATTTATCATAATCTAATTGAATTATATAATAAAATGGTGATTTTTTATCGATATTTAATTTTGTCCAATTATTATAATTTTCTAAAATTTCTTTTTCTAAATTATAATCACCTTTATTTGTTGTTAATCTAGAATATAATAAATAATGAATTATATTATTTCCATGTGTATCAGTTTCATTATATTCTTTATCATTATTAGCTTTTTTCATAACTTCATTATAAATTAAACGAGCCATTTTAAAATTATCATTTTTTATACCTAATTTATAAGCTGTAATAAATATATGACTTGCACTTATTGGCGTATATTTATTTAATTCAACCCCTCTTTTTTTTATAATATATTTTAATAATGCTAAATCATTATCTTTATTATTAAGCACTATTGCATGTGATATATCATATCCCAAATCATCAGTATATTTTAATATATTTTTATCTCTTTTTTGTAATAAATGTAATATTTTAATTATCATTTTATCATTCAAATGTGTATTTAATATTAAATGAAATGTTGATGGTTGGGATATATATAATTTATAATTTATTGGTATATTATTAATAATATATTTTATAACATTATATTTACCATTTAAAAATAATACATCCAATGAGTTTAAATGATTACTAGAATATTGTTCAAATAATATATTCCATTTTATTTTATTATTTTTTATTATTTCTAAATATTCTAAATCTAAGGGATCCATATAATAAAGAAAATTCATATTTTTTTTATTTTTAAGATATAAATAATTCTTATATGATTTATTTTTAATAAAATAATCCAAAATTTTATATTTTTTTTCTTTAGCAGATAACATAAATCCATTTAATCCATCTATATTATATCTATATATTGGATGATTGTATAATTTAAGAGCAGTGATATTATTAGTTAATATTAAATAATGAAATAAATAATTATTATTTATTATAGACGTGTTAATTGGATATTTTTTTAATTGTTGTTTTGTTTTTATATTACCTATATCCATCAAATTAATTTCTTTTTTTTTCATATAATTAATATATTATAGAAAATTCTATCCTTTCACTTAATAATATTATTATTAAAAATCGAAGATTATATTATAGGAAAAATTGAGCTAAATAAGTAATTACTTCTCTTCACCTAATTAAAATCGAAGATTAGAAAAATTGAGCTAAATAAGTAATTACTTATATTCACCTAATTTTCCCCATAATATATAAACCTTTGGTTTATATATTATGGGAAAAATTGATTTCATAATATATTAATAGTAAATAAATATTATTAATATGGAAACTATTGGAGTATCTAGATTTAATAATATAGATGGAGTTACTTGTTATATGAATTCTATCTTAGCAATATTACAACAAACTCCTATATTTGTTGATTATATATTATCTATGAAGTTTAAAGATAAATTAATTGAAAAATATGATAATAAGAGTCATAATATGAGTCATAGTATTCTATTTCAATTACATAATATTATTAATATTAGTTATAGTAATGAAAATGCTATTATTAATCCATTTTCATTTCGTAAAACAATTAGTAATAAAAATAATATATGGGGAATGCGTCAACAACAAGATTCACAAGAATTTTTGTCATTTTTATTAAATAATATAGAAGAAGAAATTGCTGATAAAGTGATTTTTATTCCAGGAAATATTTCAGGAGATATTCCAGAATGTATTAATAATACAGTAGTTTATAAACAAGTTTATAATAATTTAATTGAAATGATTGCTAATAATATGTGGCAAAAGTATATTCAAAAAGAATTTTCTATAATTAAAAATTTATTTGGTTTTATGTCTCATATCACTATTGAATGTGCATATTGTTCAAATCAATCTCATAATTTTGATATTAATCAAACATTACAATTAAGTATTGATAATTGTTCTTCATTAGAGGAATGTATGGATGAATATATTAAATTAGAAACTATGGATAACTCTAATTTAGTAAAATGTGAATTTTGTGGGAAAAAAAATAAATCTAATAAAAGAACAATGATATGGAATACACCTAAAATTTTAATTATTCAATTAAAAAGATTTAAGGTTAATAATTATAGTGTAATAACTAGTAAAAATAATACTCTTATTAAATATCCTATTTATAATTTTAATATATCAAAATATATTGATCCATTATCACCAAATAAAAAAGCAAATTATAATTTATTTGCTATTAATTGTCATCATGGTATTAATATTAATTTTGGTCATTATACTACTATTATTCAAAATAGATATAATTATAAATGGTATGAATACAATGATTCTAAAGAATTAGATGAAATTAATAATATAGACAATTTAATTACTAAAGAGGCATATCTTCTATTTTATTACCGTGATTCATAATAAATAATATAATAATATTATTAATTGTTATTTGTTTTATAATAAATAATTTAAATTTATCAATATTGTAATTATATGGTAATTTAAATATAATTAATTTATTTAATGGCAATATATTAATTATTTCATAAAGAGTTTTACCAGATAATTTAATTTCTATATTATTATTTTTTTTATATTCAGGTCCTCCCCATGGTGGGTCAAAGAAAAATACATCATAATTATCATAATTTAATGAAGAATTTATACAATCACCTTCTATTAATGTATAATTTTTTACATTATATTTTTTCATATTATTTTCTAATAATTCATATCTTTCTTTATTTATTTCTATTCCAGTTGCATGTATGAAATGTTTTGCAAATGATATTAAATTCCCACCACATCCAGCTGTCATATCAATTACATTTAACATATTAGTTTCTTTTATATTTATAATTTCATTAGATATAATATCTGCATCTTTTGGATGAGTAATAGAATATAAACCTTCATTATCTATTTTCAGTCCATTAAATATTCCATTTGGTGGTTCGGGAAATACTTTTTTCAAAATATTTATCATAATTTATTATTTATAATTATAAGTATTCTTTAAAAAATTTGATTTTTTTATTATAAAAATATATTTCATTTATTAATAATGAATAATATATTGATTGAAGAATTTTCTAGATTTATAAGTTATCTTAAAGAGGAAAGTGATACTTTTCAAGAAAAAAAACAATTAGATAAAGTTAAACAAAATAGTTTTCGTATTAAAGCTGCTTCTGTTGTATTATCTATACTTAAAAAATTTCCAGAAAAATTAACTCTTGAAAATTATAAAGAACAATTAAATAATATTTCTGGTATAGGTAAGGGTAGTTTAGAAAGAATTCATGAAATATTATCTACTGGTAAATTAAAAGAATTAGGAGATTATATTGATACTAAAAAAGATAAAAAAAATAGTTTAGATAATTTAGAAGAAATTGTTGGAATTGGAAGATCACATGCTCTAGAATTATATGAAAAAGGTATAACTTCTGTTGAAATATTAAAAGATAAAATTTCAAAAGGCGAAATAACTGTAAATGATAAAATATTATTAGGACTTAAATATTATGGTAAATATAAAATGAATATTCCCAGAAATGAAATGGATAAATATAATATATTATTACAAAATTTAATTAAAAAAATTAATAAAGCACTTGTATTAAAAGGTGATAAAAATGAATATGTGTTAGAATTATGTGGTAGTTATAGAAGAGAAAAATTAACAAGTAATGATATTGATATATTAATTAGTAAAAAAGGAACTAGTTTTGAATCAAAAACACAAAATCATCTTGAAAGATTTGTTAATAAATTAAAAAATCCAATGAAACATAATGATAATAAACCATTATTAATTGATAGTATGACTGATAAAAAAATAAAAACTAAATATATGGGTTTCTCAAAATTATTAGATAATCCGCCTCGAAGAATTGATATTAGATTTATTAATTATGATAGTTATCCATCAGCACTTTTATATTTCACCGGTAGTAAGGATTTAAATACTAAAATGCGTAATATAGCTAAAAGTAAAGGATATAAATTATCTGAATATGGATTATTTGATAAAGAAGGTGAACAAATTAAAGTAAAAGACGAGAGAGATATATTTCATAAATTAGGTATGGAATATATTCCTCCAAGATTGAGATAATATTATGCAAAGCATTATTAACTATCATTAATAGTAATAATACTTTGTGTATTATTATTTTCATATTTAAGAGATGGAATAGATATAATACGACCATTTACATGATCATAATTAACTTCATTCTTTTTAGTTAATTTTTTATTTTTAATCATTAAAACTAATTGATTTTTTAAATGTTTTTTCATTTCTAAATCATCTATATCAAGACTATTTACAAATTCTTTCATTTTAATACTCTTATGAATAACATTTAATTTATTCCAAGGTTTTTTATATATATAATCATCCTCATTATTTACAGTATCTGTTTCAGTATTAATATTACTATTAATATTACTATTAATATTACTATTAATATTATTATTAATATTAATTGGTAATTTAATATCTATTTTATTCTTTTTAGCATATACTTCTAAATTTTTATAATATAATTGCAATAAATTTTCTTTTAAAGCATCCATTAATAATATAAATTATATATTAATCTTTAAATATTATCTAAGATTTAATTTAACAGGAGCATGATCGCTACCCATAATGTTTGTTAATATCTTTGCTTTTACTATATGTTTTTTTAATCTATTAGATACTAAAAAATAATCTATTCTCCATCCAACATTTTTAGCTCTAGCATTTGTTCTATATGTCCAAAAACTATATTCAATACTATTTGGATGTTTATATCTATATGTATCAATTAAATTTACATTTGATAATATTTTTTTAAAACTTTCTCTTTCTTCATCAGTAAATCCAGCTGTTCTATGATTTGTTTTTGGATTTTTAATATCAATTTCTTCATTTGCAACATTTAAATCACCGCATACTATAATTGGTTTTTTATTTTGTAAATGAATTAACCATTTTTCAAATACTCTATCCCAAGTATTAACTCTATATTTTAATCTAGATAAGGCTATACCAGAATTAGGTGTATATACATGAACTAAATAAAATTTATTAAATTCTAATGTAATAACTCTTCCTTCATCATCTATATTATTGGTTCCATCATATAAACCATTAAATACATTTATTGGTTTTCTTTTTGAATAAATGGCTGTTCCACTATAACCATTTTTATTATTACAAACACTATAATATCTATATTTATAATCTTTTATTTTTTCTAATACTAAATTATCAGTATCAACAATTGGACAAGTTAATTTAGTTTCACCAAAACAAATAATAGTTGGTTTTTCTTCTTCAATTAAATTAATTAAATGCTCTTTTTGTATAATAGAACGTAATCCATTTATATTCCATGCAATAATTTTCATTATATATTATATAAAAGTATATTTTTATAATTAAATAATGCTACATGCTATTCTTTTTAATCAAAAGTTAATAGGTCTATTCTCTGATTATGATAAATGTGATTTAATGATTAAAGGTTTAGTATCTAATCATTTTGTAAAAGAAGAACAAATTACTATTAAGAGTTATGTTAATAATAGTATAACTGAAGGAACTTATTATGATTGTGATTCAGATATGGAGATGGAAGAATTTTCGTCAGTTGATACAACTGATAGCTCTAATAGTAGTAATGATAATATTATACCTAAAAAAGTTTTAACTAATGAAGAAATTAAAGCAAAATGCGAGATACAAAATAATATTAATAGTTTAAAAAAAGAGAAAGAAAAATTAGAAGAAAAGAAAAGAGTATATGAAGTAGATGTTGATTTATATAAAAAGTTTAAAAATATACTATTAGAAAATGCTAATTTTAATATTCCAGAAATGTTTATTGATAAATATAATTTAATGGAAAAATTAGATAATGAAGGAACTTTATCTATGGATGAATTTTATAAATTATATCAACCTAAACAAGTAATTACAAGTTTTTCTAAAATATTTGAATAATAATTATATTTTATATTATAATATAATATAAAATGTATAGACAAATTGATGAAGAAAGTATTTTAAGTAATTTGGATAAATTAGAAGAAGAAGCTGCTATGATTAAATTAAATAAATATGAACCAACCTTAACTGAAATTAATAATGTAAGAAATGAAATATTACATTTTATAAAAGAAAAAAAAAGAATTATATATGGAGGTTATGCGCAGAATAGTTTAATATTTGCTAAAAATAGAAATGATGCTTTTTATAAAACAACTGATTTAGCTGATATAGAATTTTATTCTCCTGATCCAATAGGAGATTTAATTGATTTATGTGATATAATAAATAAAAAGGGATATAAATATGTAGAAGGAAAAGAGGGTGTTCATCCAGAAACATATAAATTTTATTCTAATTTTAATAATTATAGTGATATAACTTATATGCCTCCAAGTTTGTTTAATAATTGCCCAACAATAAATATTGATGGCTATTTAATGGCTCATCCACATTTAATGTTAATAGATGCATATAGAGTTTATACAGATCCTATGACTAGTTATTTTAGATTAAAAAAAACATTTACTAGATTTAATAAATTAATTAGATATTATCCATTAAGTGAAGATATGATTTATAATAAAATGGAACCTTATACAACTATTAATAAGGCAAAAAATGAAGAAATTTTGAATTTTATTAGAAAAAAAATTATTCATAATAGTAAAATGATAGTAATTGGTCATTATGCATTTAATCAATTAATGAAAATGGCTAAAGTGCCTGGAACATATTTAATTGATACTACATATTATCAATTAATATCAACTGATTATAATAATGATATTAATAAAATTACAAATATTTTAAGAAAAGAATATTCATCTTCATTAGAAATAAAAAAATATTATCCATTTTATCAATATTTAGATAAATCTACTGAATTTTTTGTAAAAGGAACGATGGTTTTAAGAGTATATGGAACAAATGATAGATGTATTGTTTATAGATATTCAAAAAAGAAGAAGACATATTTTGCTTCATATCAATTAATATTTATGTATGCTTTAATTAATTATAATATTGCAATAATGAGAAAAAATAAGTTTAATATTTCATCTTATGGTAGTATGATGATACGTTTAATGAAAGCTCGTGATAAGTATTTAGAAGAACATGATAAAACAGTATTAGATAAAACTATATTTCAAGAATTTACATTTGAATGTATTGGTGAACCAAAAGATATGTTAAGAGAATCATTTTTACAAAAAAATAAAAAGCGAGAACAAGGCAAGAGAGTTCAGTTTTTATATAAACCTACAGGAAATCCTGGTAAAAAACCTAATTTTAAATTTGATATTTCTACTGGTGAAATTATTAAATAATTTAATTTTAAATAAAATATCTAAATATTATTATATATATGACTTCACCTTATACTGGTATTCAAAAATTTGGTGCATCACTACCAAGTGAACCAATTAAAGCTAAATTATCTACATCACCAAGTGAATCAATTAAAGCTAAATCATCTGCATCATTAATGTCAGCTATTAACAATATTGTTGACACATCTGTGTATGAAGATACTTCAGAATTTTCAGTGGAATCTAGAATTGAAGATTTAGAGAAAATTAATTTAATGGTAATTAGACAAATTGAAAATACTAAAACTATGTTAGATAATTATGTTAGAACTAGCTTATTAGTAAAATTAAAACATATAGGAAATCATATTGTAGATACTTTAGAATTATTAGTAACATTAGCAGATGTAGAAGAAAATTTAAATACGACAACTAAAGACAATGTAATAGAGACTATAAATAGTCAAGTAAAAGAAATAAAAATGAAATTAGATGATGTTGATAAATTTAAATTAGCTCCATATAATATACCAATTGAAGGAACATCTACTAGAACTTCACCAGATATATCAAAATATTTACGTTCTAGTGGATATGGTTCTATTCAGCCAAAAGAAAGTCTATCGTCATCAATTGAATCAAGAACATATCCTACAATAGAAAGACCTTCTAATAAATTTCCAGAAATAGAAGC
>JACCDX010761947.1_pt1 | contig 14413 bp, 12 predicted proteins | sample 7449681 | NCBI WGS metagenome assembly JACCDX01 (sample SAMN15323450, study PRJNA562643) | freshwater metagenome | isolation source: river surface water | place: USA:Blue River Watershed | collected 2017-08-18
CATCATCTTTATATGTATCTCTTTATGTCTCTCTTTAGGGAATTTCCTTTAAGACCGCCCATTTGATCCATAAAATACTTCGTGGACGGGTTGTACGGGAGTAAAGAAGGAAGCGATCGAGGATGTGAGCCCATATCCGCTACCACTATTGTTATTACTACCACTTCCATTACCATTATGGCTCATATGCTTGGATCCGGGTGAAGCGACGGATGCATCGATCCCAGCATAACGGTGTGATGCACCGCCGGCCATCATCTTCTCCAACTGCTCAATCTTGGATTCCATTGAACGAATCTTCTCTTCATAGGCGGAGATCCGGATATTGTTTGAATTAAGATGGATATGCTCTGCATTGAGGACAATCTTTTGGATATTATACCCATTGCTTCCCGCATCACCCCACACCACTTGATTAGAAGGAACATTGGTGCTTCGATACGCAAAGGCATTCTCCCCAGAAGTTGATCCATAGAGGGCGACGCTGTTCTTCGCAATCGCTTGCGCCTTTGGGCCAAGCGCCAAGGAGTTCTCTTGGAAACAAGTTGCACCACCAATGGCTACAGAGTTAGGCTTGATACAATGCGAGTTCTCACCCACGGAGAGGGACTTAAGAATGATCAAGGTATTCTCATTTTGGCTATCCAGTCGCATCACGTGTTCCCGATCAAAGTTAATCTCTTGTACCGAGATCCTCTTCTCAATCACTTGGGTTTGGGTCTGTGCTTGGATCTGTGGCTGTACATGTGCCTGGATAGGAGCCACTTGAACAGGAGTTTGCGCCGGCATAGGGAGCCGATTCAAGGACTTCAGCTCATACGTTCCTTGGCCATCTTGAACTAACACCGAAATATGACCATCCTTGGTAATATCCAAGTTCTTTAAGACGGGGGTAAGGCCATGAGGACCTGCGGGGCCCATAGGGCCCATAGGACCCGCAGGACCGGCGGGACCAGCCACAACAGGAAGCTGAATGGAGGAGAGTATCATTCCTTCTTGAGAGTGAATCAGATGGAGGGTGTGAGTTGATTTGTCATAGGAGAGGGTAAGGGGAGTATTCTTGATCATATATTCGTACTCGTGAATCTTGTTCTCCACGAAGGACTCGATCTGCTCTTGGGTCATATCACTCGCCTTCTTGATGGATGCTTCAAGGTTCTTATTTAAGATATGCGTTAGCTTTTCAACCTTTGCAGAAATCTCGCTCTTAACCATCGATTCAAGATCCATCTCTACCTTGTCCCGAATCTCATCTCGAACACGCCCATAGTTCTCTTCTACAAAGGCATCATTCCGGGACTCGACATACTCAGCAATCTCTTCGCGAATCATCTGAGAGATTTGATCCATATATTTGCGGGAATACTCACGATGGTCCACGAGCCCCTTCTCCACTGTTCCCTTTGCCTTCGAGAGCTCTACACCGATCTTCTCGCTCTCCATTGCGAACTTCTTCTCAAAGTAACGCTGAATCTCATCATAGAGATCGATCACCTTTTGGTCAATGTGAGAGGTAACCTTTTGGGTAAAGCCATCCATCTTCTCCTTGATCACCCCCTTAATCCTCTCTTCCTTGATATCTCCGGATGAAGTAAAGGCAACATCCTTCTTTTCCTCTTTCAAGTTAAGATCATTGATTGGAGGTTGCGGCAAAGGGACCATCTTTCGTGCAGTGTTATAGGAAGAGATCTCAATATCTTTGATGATAAAATCGCGCTTCTCGCTATCATAGATAGTAATATGCTCAATCATATAGTTGGTTGTTAAGTTCTGGAGAAAGGGAACGAGGGCACCGAGGATCTTCTCTTTCTTTTGGGATTGTTCCAGAGAGACGAGGGCGGGATTAGTAAGGAATGTTTGCTGAAGCTTCTCAATAAACTCCTTAATGGCATCTAAGACACTCTTCTTGGTGTCAATGTCAAGGTGAATGTATAACATACTGCATTTGTTGATGAGATAAACAAAGTCACGCTTCTTTGCAGTTCCACTCTCTCGTCCACTCTCTCGTCCACTCTCCAGTGTGCTTTGGTTCTTGCTCTGAACTTCCATTATCTATCTTATCCAATTGGATCGAGTACTATTCATATCGAAGATATTTTAGGTAAGAATCATCCAATAATATCTCCCTTGTTGATAGAGCATAATGGAGTCGAAAGGGAAGAGTTCACGTAAGAGTAAGTCAAACGCAGAAAGTAAAAAGCGCTATCTTGGTCGTGCGATCTGGGGGCCCGCTGCCTGGCATATGCTTCACGCATTCTCCATTGGCGGTGATAAGCCAATCCGCGGTGATGAGAAGAAGTGCTACTATCTCTTTTATAAGGCATTTGCTGAGTTGATCCCTTGTGCAGTGTGCAAGGCGCATTACATTGACTACTTTTATCATATCTACACGATTGAAGAGCAGGATATTACGCGAGATGGAATCAAACGATATGTCTATGAACTGCATAACATTGTGAATGAGGACTTAAAGAAACCGAAGATCACATTCAGGCGCGCGATGGAACTGCATCGCCGAACCCGACATACGGAGATCTTCTTCTTTATGAACCACGCGATCTCACAATACTTGAAACTCGACCTTTCAATGGAGCAGTTTGATCGATTCTACACCTTCTTTATCTGCTTCTGCAAGATTTACCCAGATCGCTTCTGGAGAAAGGATCTGACGAAACTGATTGAAACACCGGGCTTTAAGGCGATCAAGACGCCCACTCAGTTCTTGATCTGGTACCAAAGCAGGTTTATATTGGGTAAGTAACCAAGAGACAGTCATACCATATCATACCAGATCATACCATATGAATCTTATTATGTCGAACATAATAAAATTTGCCTATATCTTGATAATAACACTACCATACCTACCTACAAATTCATATTGATGTAATACATCAGGTTATCACGAGTGATCTCATTGTTATAGTTTCGGACGATCATCTCGCTATCCACGATCTTCATCATCGGGTACTTCGAGACCTCTGCATAGTTTGTAAGGAGTTTATTCTTGTTCTTCGCATCTTCTACATTGACCACACCAATAGGGAAGATGTTCATATAGTTAATGGAGAGCTCGACGATGTCATCATAGATCTTGTTGCAATGTGGGCACCAAGGAGCATAAAAGATGATAATGCCTCGTTTCATCCGGGTAAAGAGCTCATTTCTGCAACGAAGAATCTTATTTTTGGGGTCATACTCGAAGTCTTTCATCTTTAGCTCAAGGACAGTTGTCTCTTTTTCATAGAGATCCCCATACATTCGCTTTTGGCGCGAGTCCATTGAGCTTGAACAACTGCTCTTACTCTTACTCCCACTCTTGCTTCCACTCTTGCTCGGACGATCTTCTCGAGCACTACAACCCACGACAGACAAAGATTGATCTGCTAAGATTCGATCTAACTGGGTTGAAAGCTTCTCATTGGAGGGTACTGTAGAAGTAGAAGTAGAAGTAGAAGCAATAGGGACTTTTTTCGTTTTCGTTTTTATTTTCGGTGGCATCCTGCTTTTAATGGATATCGATATCAACACTACTCATTGATCTTATTTTTTTATCAATAGATAGAATAGTATAGAACGTTCATAGATACAGAGAACAGATAAGATGGTCTCTATGTTTACTTTACGAGTGATTGGAGTGCTTCTGGCGCTCATTCTCACCTACCTGCTTTGCCAGCATTTGTGCAAGAGCTACCCGATGATGCGCAAGTATAAGATCGTAACAATGGTTGTGATCTTCAGTCTGGTCTTGATCCTCATCTTTCAGACGATCTCCCTCGTCTACCCCGATTTCCGCGAGAACTATGAGGATCTCTTGGAGCACATTACGATCCCCACCAAGTTTACTACTGCAAAAATCACTCCAACCATCGATATGAGTGCATTTGACCAGAAGGCGATTACCCCTGCAACCACCACCGTGATTGGTGGTGCAATGGACCCCACCGTTGCCCTTATGATGCAACAAGGTTATACAGGATACACTGGATATGTTCCTCCGACCCCTACCCCTACCCCTACCCCGACTCCTATTCCAATGCCGACAGGATATACTGGGTATACTGGGATTTCTACTCCAGCAGAAGAGGAGATGCATCATACAGGTTATACTGGATACACCGGTATTGTGGCCGCTGAAGAACACCAGGGAACTTCTGGGTCTACAAGCGCATCTGGACCTGTTGCTACTCCTGCTCCTGTCACACCTGAGCCGACTGGAGCTACGGGTCCCTCACCCATTCCTAATGTAGATATGTCGAATCTGGATATGAATCAGATCTTGCCCTTCTTAATGGGTCTTACCTCATCACTGCTTACCCGTCAAAATGTGAACGTTAATGTGTATGGAAATGGTGATGGTGATGGAAACTCCTTTGGCAACCCGAATGTGAATCGTACTCGCTTTGACAAGTGCGGTGATAACAAGTCCCGTAAGTATAATAATGATTATTACAACTATCCCAATGGCCGTGTCCGCGCTTATGACGAATGGAAGCGCCGCATTGACAAGGATAATGATTACGTTTTGATGGATCAAAATACAGTCAATCAGCGTTATAGGGATCCTCGCAAGTCGTCGTGCCCGGTCTGCCCTCTTGATATCAACTATCCCTTCTCCAACTATCGATCTGGGCGTTAAGCAATGATTCGATCTATCATCCGATCTATCATCCGATCCATCATCCGATCAATGATCAAATATAATATGTATTCTATAAATAGTATATGTTATAGAATCTGTAACCCATCCTTACCATTATAATGCCTATGAATGTATTAAAGAAGATCTCCTCTTCTGTGAAGAAGGACTATCTTTACTACACCCTCTTTTTTGTGATCATTCTTCTTTTAGTCTATGTTCTCTACACCTTCGTCTACAAGAAGAAGTTTGAGTTCTATGACAATATGAATCAGACCTCTACCACCAGTGCTGAGGATGATCTTCAGAAGCTTTTTGAGGACCATAAGAATATCATTACCAATGGTGACTTCGCCGGTGGGAAGGACGTGGGTGGATATACAGATCAATCGGGTAGTAATACCATTATGCAGATGGCAAATCCCACAACCAGCCCCTATGTTCTTCGTCAGCAAGATTCGACCAATCTTACCTATTACGAGATCATCCAACCCGCTGTTGCGAATGCAACCTATGCATTTATGTCGTGGGTTCGCCTCGATAGCCCGATCAATAGCACCTCGACGGAGATCATCAACTTCCAGCAACTTTTCCGCGTGCGCATTCTTAAGAAGACGGGTTCAAATGAGCTCCCTCCTGTCCGTGTTACCATTATCCGAACGATGGATATCGGCGGAGCCAAGTGGTATTTAGTCAAGTACGTCTTTAACACGTCAGGAGATGTCAAGGATAATATGAATATCTATCTTAACTATGGTAGCGAATTGATTGCCAAAGATATCTACTTTGCGGGAATTGGCCTTTATCAAATCCTGGGCGACGTCGATAGCTTCATTTACACGAATGGCCTTACATCCTTTATCTCGGGCTTCTACTGCGACTCGGGTTCTCTCAGCTGGAAGGATCTCAGCACACTTGGAAACAACTTTACCTTAATCAATCGCGCATCGGTTGATACAAAGGAGGGAAGTGTCTTGATGTTTAACAATAAGGCGATCCAAGCAAAGAGTGATCCTTCTTACGCAGGCAAACCGACGTTTATGATGAACATTCTCTGCGCGATTCAGATGGATCACGCGTCAGAGGAGGATAAGATGGACAAGTATTCGATCGTTGCGATAAAGGATGGTATCAGCCAAAAAGTGGCATTCGGACTCTATGTGAAAGATAACAATACCTTGATGCTCCAATGTGGATCGAAGTTCAAAGAGACGACATCACCGGTAAAGCTGAATAGCAAGACTCTCCTCTCAATCGCATTTAACAACGACTTGCACAAGGTGATCCTCTATCAGGATTGTGTTCAGATCTTGACGCTGGATGGTATTGATCCAATCTTATTTATGGATATGAATACGGAGATCAATGGGGACCAGTATCTAAAGCTGACCTTGTACGATATGATGGTTCACAACTACATTCTTCTGGATAACGAGTTAAAGGATCTCCGTTCTTACTTGATGGATACTACGCTTCGCACACCCCGGAATGTCCCATCTCTCTTTGACTACATTATTCCTCAGAACTGGCGTTGGGATGGAACTGTGAGCAGCTTGTCATCGGATTCGACCTCAGGAAGAGGTTTAAGCGCAATATTTGGATCTTCGGACGATTACAAGGATCCATTCTATCGCGCATTCCAAAACAATGAGCAGGTATATACCAATATCAAGAACGAGACTTGTTCCAAACCGGTGATCAAGCCCTCGGACTGCCCTACGGCGTATAAGAAGGGCGATGATTTCTACATCTTCATCAACAAGGACTCTTACTATCACAACAAGCTGGGTTATTATGGAGAGAAGTATTATGGAACAGATAAGGCGAAGGTGAAGTATATCTATGAGATGAACTTCCCGGATTGCCAGCTTCCGATGATCTTGACGGAGAATGAGGGGAAGAAGTTTTCCAACACCTGTCCCTTTATCATTGATCAGAACAATCCTTGTGGTATGGTGGGTTGTGGTGGCGTCGATTGGTCAAAGAAGTATGTGGAGGATTTGGGTTTGAAGGATCCGTGCAAGAAGGCGGTTTCGTACTATTGCCGGATCAACTATGACTTGGACCCGAAGTGCGTGGCGTGGAAGCCGAGTAATAAGGATGATGCGAAGAGCAAGAACATCCGAAAGTACTTTGAGAACCCGGATGAGTATTGTGATATCCGTAACTACAAAATCGAGGATCATCCGGACTTTAAGGATTACATCAAGAAGGATAAGATCCCTTGCTGGGGATGCAACCTCGATGCCAATGGGAATCCCTCGAAGTAATCATTTCTCAGAGAATGGTCTTAAAGAAAATCTAATATAGATACTATTTTATGAATAAAATAGTATACAATGATAGTAGTACATCATCGTGTGACTGTGACATTCGAAGATCGTTTTGATACATAAAATGAAAGTGAACAACGACCTATTGATTTGGCTCTTTATCATCCTCTTGCTTGCCTTTATCTTTGGTCTTTATAGCGCAGAGAATCATCGCATCCCGGACACTCTTTACCAGAGAACCAAGGGAAGCGCGGTTCCGTACATCTCATCCAGATATGGTGAGATGCAGGGAGTCGGCATCGAGCATTATAGCGAGCGATCTTCGGGATTTGATGTGATGGGCGGGGCATCGGGGCGATATGGCTGGGGAACATCGGGGGATGATTACCAGAGACGAGTGATTCGCAACTATGACGATTATGAGTTGGCGGAGGAGATTAAGGCAAAAGAGAAGGAGCATCAGGAGAAGTGCCAGAAGCCCGAGAATAAGAGTGATCCTCAATGTGTCCGGGATGATAACTTTAAGATCCGCAGTGAGCTGTGCAATCGATGCGATATCTTGACCAACCCCGATATTGACAAGTATGTGCTCAAGTCATCTGTCCCTCCTTGCCCGAACCTGAGCGATTATATCAAGAAGAGCGAGATTCCCGCGTGCAAGAATGCGAACATTGATCTGAATGATTATGTGAAGAAGAGCGAGATTCCGGCGATTCCGAAGTGCCCGGAATGTCCCAAGGCCGATTGCCCGAAGCCGACAAATACCGAGAAGTCGAGCAAGAGTTACAACTACAACGTGGTGGGGACGCAGGATATTGAGATGTTGCTCCAGGACAAGAGGATCCGTGAATACTTAGATGCAAACTATGAAAAAAAGAACAATGTTCCTAAGCCTACCAACGGCGTCTCCTCGGCTCAATCGCTCTTTGGATTTGATATGGGTGCGGATGGTAATGGTCCCTCTTACAACAAGCCCACTACGACATTATGGGGAGAGATTAAGAGCTTCTTTGGATTTGGTGCAGCGGATAAGGCATCCGCAAAGAGTGGCGTGATGAGCGAGGAGTCGCATTCGGTAACACCTGCGGTTACTGCGAACTTCCCAGGACAGGTAAAGGAGGAGGAGACAAAGATGGTCTATAATAAGGGTTCATCACTCTCAGCAACAGACGCACAGAACTGTAATACCAAGCCATCGGATATGCAGGGAATGTATGCAGGCGATAGCCTTTACTCGACAGTATAAATCGATTGAATGAATCAATAAAGAATATAGATAATATTATGAGTTATGGTAATATTATCATAGGATATGATGGATAAGATAGGATGGATTCAATATTTTGAATATGATTAATTTTTAACGGCGACGCTTGCGAAGAGGACGGCCTTGACGACGGACTTGACGACGGACTTGAACACGGGCTTGACCCTTTTTGCCCTTCTTGCCCTTCTTGTGAAGCTTCTTTGCCTGATTAGCAGCATTCTTTTGATTATTTGTTGGGTCAGAACCGCCCCTCATACCACGGCGACGAATACGGCGACCAGTAGCGGGCCTCTTCATCATCTTCTTGACCTTCTTAGCGCTCTTCTTTGCCTTCTTCTCACCCTTGCTCTTGTCAGAACCGCCCCTCATACCACGGCGACGCATACGACGACCTGTTGCGGGCTTCTTCATCATCTTCTTGACCTTCTTAGCGCTCTTCTTTGCCTTCTTCTCACCCTTGCTCTTGTCAGAACCGCCCCTCATACCACGACGACGCATACGACGACCTGTTGCGGGCTTCTTCATCATCTTCTTGACCTTCTTAGCGCTCTTCTTTGCCTTCTTCTCATCCTTGCTCTTGTCAGAACCGCCCCTCATACCACGGCGACGAATACGGCGACCAGTAGCGGGCTTCTTCATCATCTTCTTGACCTTCTTAGCGCTCTTCTTTGCCTTCTTCTCACGCTTGCTCTTGTCAGAACCGCCCCTCATACCACGGCGACGAATACGGCGACCAGTAGCGGGCCTCTTCATCATCTTCGTAACCTTCTTAGCACTCTTCTTTGCCTTCTTCTCACGCTTGCTCTTGTCAGAACCGCCCCTCATACCACGGCGACGAATACGGCGACCAGCGGGCCTCTTAACAACCATCTTCTTAGCTGCCTTGCTAACCTTTCGTACACGGCGGGTCTTGGGAGATCCACCAAAAATAGAACCAAACATTTGAGCGTTTATATACTGTATCTTTGGATAATATTTTTGTCCTATCCTAAAATCAAACGCACTTAGAGAGATCGTATAATCTCTTCTAACGCTTGATCCATTAAGATCATTCCGCTAAGAGGAGTTATCGACTTCGATGATCGATCTGGTTCTTTCTGCAACTCCATTGCAGCATCCATTCGAGTGTTTATGTCATTTAAATTACCTGAATCGCCCAAATCGCCCAAATCATTGTTCGAATCGCCCAAATCATTGTTCGAATCGCCCAAATCATTGTTCGAATCGCCCAAATCATTGTTCGTATGATAGATCAGGGCAGATGATACATCGATCTCTTCCTGTTTCGACATCTCCTTACTTTTTGCCTTCTCCTCTTCGGCAACTGCCTGAAGCATCTCCTCCATCGTTCGGAAGACCGGATACTCGCTACTGCCAAAGTACTTTAAATCCTCCGCAATCAATCCATTTACCACATCCAGTGCTCCTTGATTGAAGTATGCGGAGTAGTGTAAGTGTGCGTGAGAGTTAATGCGCTGATAGGGGTTATGAATCCGATAATAAATTCCTAAGTGTGTGAGGACTTTGTCTAGATCCTCCTCCAATCTTTCAAAGTGTCCTATAAAATTGACAACCAACTGTCGCCTCTCATTCCATATATGTTGTGCTTGATTCATAAACGTATGGATATACTCCATATCGGATACCATACTCTTCATTGTTACATATCGATCAAATGGCAAGGGTATCTTGGAACTCTTCTTCATATGATTCCATCCCGAGACCATCCGATCATATGGGTTCCGGATAAAGGTAAACTTGTAGTAACTATCCCACTTTTGTGGAGTCATCCCCATCTTAGCATTGAGTTGTGGAGATGTTTTGTAGTACATATAGACACCGTGAACGCGGTTCTCATAGTTCTTTTGGTTCGGATTCTTGAAGCGATTAAGACAGAAAATGTCGTGATCAGGTCGCTTTAGATAGTATGTCTCGAAGCCGTAGAAGCGCTTTAAGACGGACGCGACATAGGAACCACCTGTTTTGTGAATATGGATAAAGATGGCTTTGAGGTCGTGATTGATGCTACACATCGCTTATTGCTCTGATCCTTACCTTCAACCAGTTATACTTTACTAATCTTTGGATGAAATAATTTAGGAGATTCGAACTTAGATATGGATTGTGTTCGTTTAAAGGAGGAGATCTAAATGTTGTAGAAGATAGTATTCCCTTAAGATTTCGTAAACCGTAACCTTATGTCATTCTATTCAGAAGATAACCACGCAAAGATCTGTGCACTCCTTGAGGAGCTGAAGGTTAACCAATCCGAAGAGAAGTTTGGCCAGCTTATTGAACTTTTCAAGGAGAAGTATGGTCCTGAAAAGTATCGCAATGCAATGGCCAGCTACTTCTTTGAGCCTGCTATTTTTGTGAAAGTATCGGATGAGTATCGTCAAAAGCACGCAGACAAGTATAATGATGCCGATGCAGATCTCCTTGAACAATTGTTCGAGAGCGGTTCTGAAGATGCAGATGAGGAGGATGATGAGGATGAGGGGGATGATGAGGATGAGGAGGATGAGGAGGATGAGGAGGATGAGGAGGATGAGGAGGATGAGGAGGATGAGGAGGAGGATGAGGGTGAAGAGGAGGAATGTGATGCGTGTGTTTCAACGACTGATTCGAATCAAGAAGAAGATCAAACAGTAGAGGCAAAAGAGGTAGATGATAAGCCAATGACGGAAGAAGAGTTTGTTGAATATATTCAATCACTCGCAAATAAGATGAATGAGGGTGAAGATGAGACGAAGGAGAATGATGAAGAGAAGGTTGAGGAGAATAGCAAAGAGGATGATGAGGAGAATAGTAAAGAGGATGATGAAGAGAATGACGATGAGGAGAATAGCGAAGAGAATGATGAGGAGAGTAAGCAAAAGAGAGCTGAGTATGAATCGAGTATTAAGGATGTAGTTCCGATTGAGAATGTTTCATTCTTAATGATGATGTTCTTTAGCTTAGATCGTGATGAGAAGCGTGAGTTTACGAAGGAGATTTTAAGAAACAAGGATAACAACTATTACTTACAACCGAATCCTTTCTATCTGAATCACGCATCTACCAGCTATCATCAGTTTATCCAAGATGCTGTTCAAAAGCACATTGCTGATGAGGAGGAGAAGAAGCTTCAGGCAAATGAAGAGGCAAATGAAGCTCCTCAATCTGAATCTACTGAGGTCGCCTCTCCTCGTGCAGTCTCTCCCTTTGAAGCTTGCAGTGACTGTGTAATTCGATAGATCTAACTTTTTTATATATCAAATCATATTATGTATCAAATCATATGATGTATCAAATCATATGATTAAGAATGGTAATGAAGAGTTAGCTAGGAACATTTTTTAGGGAACGCTTAAATAGGTCAAATAAGTCGCAAACGTCATCCAGGCAAGGAGGGCAATCAGGAGGTACCAATAGGGCACCTTCTTTTTCCACAGTTGATAGACCACATAGTATGCGAGGAGTGCTACAAAGAAGATGGCAATGAAGCCCATTACAGGTGCGCATACATTTCCGAAGATCACATACCACATATTGAGAAGAATGAAAGAGCCGATTAAGAAGAGGGAGAAAGGTGAAGAGATCGCTAAACTGCTCTTCTTCAGATATTGATAATAGACAATACCCATTAACAAGTAGAGGATAGGCCAGACCGTGAAGAAAACATAAGGAGGCGGGGTAATGGAGGGACGCTTGCCGCAAGCATTGGTGGTTTGAGGGCGCCGAACCAAGAGACCCATTGCCATACCAATGATGATGGGTGCAATGATAATCCAGCGAGAAGGTGATGGCATAGTGTGTATGTCCTGGTTACGAAGATGGCGAATACTCTAACATAAGCTCCGACAAAACTTCGGAGAGGAACTCATAGGTATCATCTGGGCTATTGACCCGGATCCCCGAAATCCGCAAGTCGCTAATGATCTGGTAATCATTCCCATCTTCATTATACTTGTCACCGAAGTAGTAGACTTGATCGTAGTGATCAAGTGCAATCTTATCTAAGACCTGGACCTTGTCCCATTTGCTGGGATAGATCGAGATTCCCACAGATCCACCTTCGCATATCGTTACCTTATCATCAATCTCTAAATCCGCCGCTCTTTTCCGAAGCAGTCCAATCAGCTCAGTTCGATATCCGGACACCTTATCCATCGCCATATATTGCGCCCTCTCTTCGGGAGATGCGCTCATACCTACCAGGGAAACATAGATAAGTCCATTTCGGATGTCGATATGATGACCGGCTAAGGGGAAATCGACAGTGGAGAGGTATCGAAGCGCCCACTTAAGAAGCGCATTGATCTCAGGGTAATAGGTGACCTCTTTGATCTTGTTTTGATAGATGAGTTGGTAAGAATCGCCGATGCGTTGATGATAGGTCGATCCGCACTCACTAAAGATGTGATCTACATCGAGTCCTCCAAGCTGCTCTCGGATCTTCCCAAAGAGGCCTCCTCCCACAATCCCTATTTCGTTCCCCATCCGCATTAGCCCTGATAGAACTTCGGACATTTTAGGGGAGATCACTCGGGTACTCTCCGTCAAAGTACCATCCATATCAAAGAGATAAAGGTTGCGCATTCTCGCTTCTCGATTCTCTACACTCATCTGGGATTTTATCTATAAAATCAATCTTGATTAGAGAATACTAAGCGATCAAAGAGTTCCATTACCTTTGCAGGCTCATAGTCCCGGTACGCATTCCAATCATTCTCTTTATTCCACTTGATCAGCTCCCGGAAGTTGGTAAAGTAGTAATAGAGTTGACGATCATTTGCATAGATCATCGCCTTCTCTTTCAAGATAAGAAGATGCTCAATATCACCCATATTATTGGTAATAATCGGCTTGTTCATAATGGAAAACTCCGCAATAGCAAGGCCAAATGTCTCACCAGACTTGCGTGCGTGATACATCGCATCACACGTGTTTATAAAGCGAATCTTATCACGGATATTGCTGCTAAAAGGTAAGTAGCGAATGTTAGGATGATACATATCACGACCAACCTGTGAGAAGAGTGGTGCGGTATTCATAAAGATAAAGTAGATATCTGTACGCTTCCTCTCTAACAAAGTATAGTAGACTGCATTGTGAGCAATGGGAATATCAAACTGATCATAGGCACCATAACGACCAAAGACAAGGGCATCTTCCGGGATGTCAAGCTCCTTTCGCATATTACCCAGATCGCCCATCTCAGCAACCTCTTTCTTGTGATGATCTGCAAAGGGAACCATATGAGGAAGCACCTGGAGATCTGTATCAAGACTTAGATTGAGGAACTGAGAGATGGAAAGATTAAAGTCGGCTTGGGGGACGCGTGTATGGAAGACGCAATGCTTGATTGTCTTGCACTTTCCCCAAAACTCTTTATCCTCAAATCGATAGATAGTCTCGTGGCGACCGTGTACAAGTGTATAAAAGAAATGGAGATTGAGGAGGCTGATATAGGTTGACATCTCGGCAAAATCATTCAACTCAATGATTTGGCCAAATCGCTCTTTGAACTGGTCATACTTAATGCGTTCGGTTGAGTATTCAATCTCATCCTGAAATGCTGCCTGACGTGCAGGTGTAAAAGCGAAGATATAGCTCTTGTTTCCTAAAACTGTCTCATTGTAATGCGCATAGTCATAGATCGCCTGCTCAACACCACGTCCAGTAAAGTGTCGCATAAAAAATGCAATGTTCTTGGGTGCCATCTCTGTTCGATCTCCTTGTATCTCTCCTTGTATCTCTCCTTGTATACTCTCAATGGGTACATTTTATTCCTTCTTTTTCCGCGATCTGCTCTTGGTCTCCTTGGGCGCAACATTGAGAACTTTCTTTAGCACATAGACTCCCTGAAGGAAGCTATCTGCGAGATCGTCCCTCTTCTTGTGACTTTGGAAGAACTCCAGATATCCCGGATCCTGATCTTTCAAGAAGTAGGTTGCGTGGGCAATTGCAAGTTTCTTCTTGTCTCCATACGCGAGTGAAGAGCCTCCCTTCTGGGTTGTCGCATCAATCACCGTTCTACCTTCTGGTGCTACTGCTGCAGCAGCGGCCTCTGCTTTAGCTGCCTCTGCTTTAGCTGCCTCTGCTTTAGCTGCCTCTGCTTTCGCAGCCATAATCGCCGCCAGCTTCTCCTCGTACTCCTCATCATCACTATCCAATGAATCCATTTGATTCATAAAATCAATAGCACTATCACTCTCGGGAGCCGCCTCCTTGGCACCTTTCCCCTTTGCC
>JACCDX010018819.1_pt1 | contig 14411 bp, 14 predicted proteins | sample 7449681 | NCBI WGS metagenome assembly JACCDX01 (sample SAMN15323450, study PRJNA562643) | freshwater metagenome | isolation source: river surface water | place: USA:Blue River Watershed | collected 2017-08-18
GAACCCCTAATCCCTTGCGGGAACTAACACCTCAAGCTAGCGCGTCTGCCAATTCCGCCACCCGGACTGAGTGATAGGAAAGGATAGCAATTGGGTGCAAGAATAGCGAAATGAGTACAACACACACTGAACTTGAACTAGAAGCTATCCGAATCTGTCAGGAGTTAATTCGAATTCCGAGCGTTAACTTTGGCGATGGCAAAGGAGATGAGAAGGCGGTAGCCGAATACGTTGCACAGTTGTTGTCCGAGGTTGGAATTGAACCAACAATTTACGAGTCAGCACCAGGTCGTTGCAATGTGATTGCACGCATCAAGGGAAGCAATCCTGATCGTCCAGGTTTAGTTGTTCACGGACATATTGATGTTGTTCCAGTTAATGCCGAAGATTGGTCTGTTGATCCATTTGGTGCAGAGATCAAAGATGGTTACATCTGGGGTCGAGGCGCAGTTGATATGAAGAATATGGATGCCATGATTCTTGCCACGGTTCGCGATTGGGCACGTACGGGTTACATTCCTGAACGTGACATCGTTTTAGCCTTCTTTGCAGATGAAGAAGCAGGAAGCGTTTACGGTTCGCACTATATGGTCAAGGAACATCCGGAGGTTTTTGCTGGTTGCACCGAGGCGGTTTCAGAAGTTGGTGGATTCTCGGTAACGGTTTCAGGTGGAAAGCGTTTGTATCTCATTGAGACCGCTGAAAAGGGAATTCATTGGATGCGACTTACAGCTGAAGGTCGTGCTGGTCACGGCTCTATGATGAATGATGACAATGCAATCACCCGTTTGTCAGAAGCTATAGCAAAGATTGGTCGCTTTGAATGGCCACAGCGTTATAGCAAAACCGTTAAGGCTTTCTTTAAGCGAATCGCTGAAGAAACCGGAAAGCCATACAACGAAGAGGATTTACGTCCATTGCTGAAAGAGATCGGTTTTGCATCAACGATGATTGGCGCTACCTTGCAAAACACCGCGAATCCAACGATGCTGGAAGCTGGCTATAAAGCAAATGTTATTCCTGGTTCTGCAAGCGCAACCGTTGATGGACGTTTTATTCCAGGCTTTGAGGATGAACTCAACGAGACAATCAAATCCCTAATCGGTGAGAACATCACGGTGGAAACAATTACGCGAGATAAGGCACTAGAAGTTCCATTTGAAGGTGATCTTGTTGAAGCTATGTGCAACGCTTTGATTAAGGAAGATTCTGTTGCGATTCCAGTTCCTTATGTGATGAGCGGCGGAACCGATAACAAGGCGTTGGCCGATCTCGGAATCATTGGATATGGATTCTCACCTCTGAAACTGGATGCAGACTTCAACTTTATGGCGATGTTCCATGGAGTAGATGAGCGTGTACCCGTAGAAGGTCTTACCTTTGGAACCCGCGTCTTGAAGGACTTTTTAGAAAACGCCTAAAGGCTGATTTCATCCAACGCTGAACGAACGATGTCGGGGAGCGAGATCTCTTCGCTCTTGAGTACTCCGCGAAGTTGCGCACCTGTTCGTGCTCCAATTAATGATGCTGTGACTCCTGGCGCATCCCGCACCCATGCCAGCGCAACTTCTAGTGGTGAGAAACCAAGACCTTCAGCGGCCACTGCAACGGCTTCAACAATCTTGGTTGAACGTGCATCAAGATAAGGCTCGATGTGTTTTGCAAAGTGAGGTGCTGCTCCACGCGAGTCACTAGGAATGCCTTTTCGATACTTACCTGTCAATACACCTCGAGCCAATGGTGCCCACGCTAGAAAACCTAAACCGCATTCATCTGCTGCATCAATTAACTCATATTCAGCGGTGCGATTTAACAACGAATACTCGCTTTGCACAGTGGTCAAAGGTGCTTTCATGGAATTTGATTGTTGCTTTGTTGCAGCCCTTGCAACCTGCCATCCGCTGTAGTTACTTATTCCTACATAACGTGCTCGACCAGTTGTATAGGCGTAATCAAGTGCCGACAAGGTGTCATCAAGGGGAGTCGTCTCATCCCAATTATGAATCTGCCAGATATCAACGAAATCTGTGCCCAGTCGATTTAGAGAGCGATCTAGTTCTGCAATCAAGGAATGACGCGATGCATCGACCTTTCGGACTCCATCACTAAAGCTAATTCCTGCCTTAGTTGCGATCACTACTTCATCTCTATTAAAGAGCGTGCCTATCAGGCCACCTATGACTCTTTCACTATCTCCATCGCCATAGGTAGCCGCGGTATCAATAAAGTTTCCACCGGCATCCAAGAAAGCTCGACATTGATCGGCAGCCTCAATCTCATCAGTATCGCGACCCCAGGTCATAGTTCCTAGACCTAATCGGGAGAGCGCTAAACCACTACTTCCTGCGCGTCGCTTTTCCATGGCGTGACCTTAGCAAGGCCAGGTAGCAAAAGCTGCGATAGCCTTTCATTATGCGCTTAGTTTTGATTCGTCATGCTCATTCAGAGTCCAACGCCTCTGGGGTGCTTTCTGGACGTATTCCCGATATCCATTTATCTGCAAAGGGAATTAAGCAGGCTCAACAATTGGCTGATCGCCTAGGAAATTTTCCTGTCGCCCAGGTGCAAATATCGCCAATGGAGCGTTGTGCTGAAACCATCGATCCATGGTTGAAGCAACATGTTGCCAAGGCCAACAAGAATCTCACGCCAACCATCGATCCTCGTGTCAATGAAGTTGATTACGGTATCTGGAGCGGTAAGAAACTTTCCTCGCTATCTAGAAAACGTGAATGGAAAACCGTACAAGAGTCACCTAGTCGTATGTATTTCCCCGGTGGTGAAGGTATTGCAGCGATGCAGGCCAGGGCAATGAACGCTGTTCACGAACTTGCCCAACTTCCACAATCAAAAGTTGCAGTCATCGTAAGCCACGGAGATGTCATCAAATCCATCGTTGCATCAGCATTAGGAATGCACTTAGACGAATTCCAAAGAATCATTATCGATCCCGCATCAGTAACTGTCATTGAATACTCGGGTATCAAGCCGCGTCTGTTGCTGCTTAATGACACACGAGCCGTTGTAACAGATTTATTGCTCGCTCCAAAGAGATCCAAGAATCTTCTTGGTGGGGGATCAGGTAAGTGAGAAACATCTTTACAAATCCACAACGGTGCATAGCTGGCACCATTGGCCAACCTGGAGAACGCGCCTTTTACATTCAGGTTCGCCTTGATAATCGTGTATTCAGTGTTGCGGTCGAAAAGTCCCAAGTTCAGGCGATAGCCACGCGCTTGGAATTGATGATTGCAGAAGTCAGAAAAACCAATCCTTTGCTGGCTGTCGAATCTTTGGGTAAGGATGATGGTCCTTTAGATACACCGGTCGATGAAGAGTTTCAGGTTGGGGCAATTTCTTTGGCTTGGGATGAGGAGCACCAATTCATCTCACTAGAACTCTACGAACTTGAAGATGACGAAGAGGATGCCGAGGGCGGCGTTCTTGAGGTAAACATTTCATTAGGAATAGCAATAGCTTTTGTTACTCGATCGAAAGCATTAGTCAATGCAGGACGATTACCTTGTCCATTCTGCGGAATACCAATTGATCCACGGGGACATTTATGTCCGAGGGCTAATGGCTACCGTCGATAAATTCACTGTTCTAAGTGAAGGTGTTCTGAAAGTTACTGGTCGTTTGGTTGATGCATCAAATGCGACGTTATATGCAACTTCAATTTTCGATGACACAGAAATTGCGTGCATCTATAAACCAATTGCCGGCGAACGACCATTATGGGATTTTGCCGACGGCTCTTTAGCTCATCGCGAATATGCCGCTTACCTAGTCAGCGAAGCGCTAGGTTTTCATATTGTTCCTTTAACGATTCTGCGCGATGGTCCATATGGGTTAGGAATGGTTCAGGAGTGGATCACCCTCAATGAGGAAATTGAATTAGCAACATTCTTTTCTACTAATAACCATCGATTACGTTCAATGGCACTATTTGACGCGATTGTGAACAACACAGATAGAAAAATAGGACATCTCCTTCCTGTAAATGAGGATGAGGTCTACGGCTGTGATCACGGAGTCACTTTCCATGTTGACGATAAATTAAGAACTGTTTTGTGGCAATGGGCCGATGATTCATTAGCAGATTCCGAAATGGAACTTTTGCGACGGGCTGAAAAACTCCTTAGGAATGATTTGGCGCGTGACCTGGAGCCTCTTCTCACTAGCGCCGAGATCGATGCAACTCTGATGCGAATTGAGCGTTTATTGTCTGAAGGTCGCTTTCCATTGCCAAATCCGGATTGGCCAGCGATTCCATGGCCGGCTTTCTAACTTACCTCTACGATTAGCTCATGAAATCTTGGTCTGAAGTACCGATCCCTGCCATAAGTGGATCAAGAGAACTTCCGCCATTATTTTTATCCGATACAGCAACATCGGCTAAGAAGCAGGTTGCGCAGAAGAGTCAGTATCGAATGTACGTCTGCGGAATCACGCCCTATGACGCAACACATCTTGGGCATGCGGCAACCTATTTGACCTTTGATTTGATCAATAGATATCTGCGCGCATCAGGTGCTGAAGTTAATTACGTTCAAAATATTACTGACATCGACGATCCATTATTAGAACGTGCCATTCGAGATGGCGTAGATTGGAAAGATCTTGCACATCAGCAAATCGATCTTTTCCGCGGCGACATGGAAAATTTGCGAGTGATTCCTCCAGCTCATTACATTGGAGCGGTCGATGCAATTCCGTTAGTTGTCGACGCTATTAGTGATCTGGCATCCCTTTCAACGGTTTATCAAGTGGATACAGATCAGTATTTCTCCGTTCATGCAGATGATCGCTTTGGTTCTCGCTCCCACTTGTCTCAAGAAGAGATGATTTCGATCTTTTCTGAACGCGGGGGAGATCCGACTCGTCCTGGAAAGAAGGATCCTCTTGATTGCTTGGTCTGGATGTCACAAAGGCCCAATGAACCAGGTTGGGAATCTTCAATCGGATTGGGAAGACCTGGGTGGCATATTGAGTGCACTGCAATCGCACTTAAATATCTTGATCCTTCAGATTTAGATTCAACCCTGATTGATATTCAGGGTGGTGGCAGCGATCTAATTTTTCCTCACCACGAGATGTGCGCGGCGCAGGCCCATGTATTGACGGGTAAGGAGCTCGCGGCTTCCTACGTCCACACCGGGATGATTGGCCTAGACGGCGAAAAGATGAGTAAGAGCAAGGGCAATCTCGTTTTTGTTTCACGACTAGTTGCGTCCGGAACTGATCCAATGGCGATTCGTTGGGCACTTATGTCCGATCATTACCGAACAGATCGTATGTGGAGTGATTCCCTTTTACATCAAGCAGAAACGCAATTGACATCACTAAAGACTGCACTCAATTCAGACCAATGCGCACCTACGAGTTCAATGATTGATGAAATCGTTAAAGCACTTAGTGATGACCTTGATACTCAAAGAGTTATTTCTATTCTTAATCAATGGAGCGCGGCAACCCTGTCAGGTGAAAAAGGTGGGTCAGCTGCTGATCTTCGTAAATATTTAGATGCCCTTTTGGGACTTAAGCTTTAATCCTCTTTTTGTCGACGAAGATAGCGCTCGAACTCTTTCGCGATACTGTCTCCAGAAACTTCGGGAAGTTCAGCTGCATCCTTACTCTCTTCAAGAGCTTTCACATACTCGGCTACTTCTGCATCCTCAGCGGCCAGTTCATTGACCTCCTTTTCCCAAGCATCAGATCGTTCTGGTAGATCCGATAGAGGAATTGAAATATCCAGAAACTCTTCCAAAGTATTTATCAATGCCAAGGTTGCTTTTGGTGAAGGTGAAGAAGCTGCGTAGTGAGGGACCGCCGCCCACAAAGAGATCGCATCGATTCCGCGGCGCATGCAGGCATCCTGAACAATTCCTAGTATTCCTGTAGGACCTTCATACTTTGACACCGAAACACCTAGACGATCTGCGATCGTTGGATGTGCACCTGTACCCGTAACAGTAATTGGACGAGAGTGCGGCGTATCGGCAAGTAAAGATCCCAAACTCACTACTAATGACACTTCAAGATCATCTGCTAAATCAAGTAGATCAGAGGTGAAACTTTTCCATCTCATGGATGGCTCTACGCCAGTGACAATCACTAGATCACGGTTCATTGAAGGAACCGCTAGACCAAAAACCTGTGTTGATGGCCAGGTAATACTTCTAATCGCGGAATCATCAATTGATACTTGTGGTCGATTGACTTGAAAATCATAGAAATCTTCGGACTCAACTTCAGCGATGAGTTCAGGTAGAACATCATCCTTCTTATCCTTCCAACCTGACAGCAAGTGTTCGACCGCTCCAGAGGCGGCCTCGGCGGCGTCATTCCACCCAGAGAAGGCCATAATCATGACTGGGTTGCGAAGCAAAGGAATTTGATGAATCTCCATGAATGCAACCTTAAGGTAACCTTCGTCAAATGAGTACTCCATCTATTGAACCTGGGTTGCTGCGCAGAACCCTTGCTCAAAGGGTTGTTGTGGCAGATGGAGCTATGGGAACAATGCTGCAAGCGGCGAATCCAACCCTTGAGGATTTTCAAAATCACGAAGGTTGTAATGAGATTCTCAACGTTAGTCGTCCAGACATTGTGCGATCAGTTCATAACGAGTACCTGTCAGCTGGAGTAGATGCGATCGAGACCAACACCTTTGGTGCCAACTGGTCCAATCTTGCTGATTACGGCATCGAAGATCGAATCTACGAATTAGCTTTCGCAGGCGGAAAGATCGCAAGAGAAGCTGCTGATTCATTTTCAACAGATGACAAGCCTCGTTTCGTTCTCGGATCACTTGGACCAGGCACCAAACTTCCAAGCTTGGGTCACACAACATATGAAAATTTGAAGGGTGCGTATTACACGGCGGCAAAAGGTTTATCAGATTCTGGCTGTGACGCTCTGCTAGTTGAAACATCACAGGATTTATTACAAGTAAAGGCGGCAGTCAATGGTTGTCGACAAGCAATAAAGGAATCCAACAGAGACATAGTTCTCATCGCGCAAGTTACAGTTGAAACAACAGGAACTATGTTGCTTGGCTCTGAAATCGGAGCAGCACTTAACACCTTAGAGCCAATGGGAATTGATTTAATCGGTCTTAACTGCGCTACAGGTCCAACAGAAATGTCGGAGCACCTGAGGTACCTGAGCAAGAATGCAAAGATTTCAATCTCTGTTATGCCAAATGCGGGGTTGCCAGTTCTCGGAGCAAATGGAGCTTCCTATCCATTAGGTCCTGATGAATTAGCGACCGCACTTGATGGCTTCATTGATGAATACGGAATTTCGCTAGTCGGTGGCTGTTGCGGAACTACGCCAGCCCATCTTTCTGCAGTTGTTAAAAAGGTGAGCGGAAAGAAAATCTCCGCAAGAACTCCTGATCTGGATCCAGGAGCATCATCTTTGTATCAATACGTTCCTTTTAGACAAGACAAGACTTACTTGGCAATTGGTGAAAGAACCAACGCCAATGGTTCACGAGCATTTAGAGACGCCTTGCTAGCTGAGGATTGGGAAAAGTGCGTTGAAATTGCTCGCGATCAAATTCGCGATGGTGCTCACATGCTCGATCTTTCCGTCGATTATGTAGGTCGCGATGGTGCTGCAGATATGAGTCAACTGGCATCTCGCTTTGCTACATCAAGTACTTTGCCGATTGTTTTGGATTCAACGGAGCCAGCAGTTCTCAAGGCTGGACTTGAACATCTTGGCGGTCGTTGCGTAATTAACTCTGTTAACTACGAAGATGGCGATGGTCCAACATCTCGATTTGCAAAGATCATGCCGCTGGTTAAAGAGCATGGGGCAAGTGTTGTCGCCCTGACAATTGATGAAGAAGGTCAGGCCCGAGATTGCGAATGGAAACTTCGCGTCGCCAGAAGACTCATCAATGATTTACATGACAACTGGAACATGAATGTTGGCGACATCCTTATTGATTGCCTCACCTTTCCAATTGCAACAGGACAAGAAGAAACTCGTAAAGATGGAATTGAAACTATCAATGCAATACGTCAGTTGAAGGCAGAGTTCCCGGATGTTCAAACCACCCTGGGCGTGAGCAATGTGTCCTTCGGTCTCAATGCAGCAGCTCGTGTTGTGCTCAACTCTGTTTTCTTGCATGAGTGCGTTCAGGCGGGCTTAGATTCAGCAATTGTCCACCCATCAAAAATTACGCCGATGGCACGAATTGATGAACGTCAACGACAGGTGGCCTTGGATTTGATTTACGATCGCCGCACCTTTGACGGCGAAGAGTGCACATATGACCCGCTGCAAGAGTTCTTGCAACTATTTGATGGTGTCGAGTTAGCTACAAGTAAGAATGCTCGTGCCGAGGCACTTGCTGCTCTTCCACTGTTTGAGCGTCTTCAGCGACGCATCATCGATGGGGAAAAGGTGGGGCTTGAAGATGATTTAAAGGAAGCAATGGCCACTGGTACGCCACCTTTGGAAATCATTAATAGCCATCTTCTTGAAGGTATGAAGATTGTGGGAGAGCTCTTCGGTAAGGGTGAGATGCAACTACCATTTGTCTTGCAAAGCGCCGAGGTTATGAAGACAGCGGTCGCAATTCTGGAACCATTTATGGAAAAGACAGGCGATGAAGGTCGCGGCACCATGTTGCTGGCAACTGTGAAGGGCGATGTGCATGACATCGGAAAAAACCTTGTCGACATCATTCTGACAAACAACGGTTACCGAGTTGTAAACATTGGTATCAAGCAGACTATTAATCAAATTATTGATGGAGCGATCGAATCCAGTGCTGATGCAATTGGTATGAGCGGTCTATTGGTTAAATCAACGGTGATTATGAAGGAAAATCTTCAGGAGATCACTGCGCGCGGACTAGATCAAAAATGGCCAATCGTTCTAGGTGGAGCTGCGCTCACCCGCGCATATGTAGAGCAAGATTTGGCATCGATCTTTCCGGGCGAGGTTCGTTACGCACGTGATGCTTTCGAAGGTCTACGACTCATGGATTCGATCATGGCGGTTAAGCGAGGGGAGCCAGGTGCGGCCCTTCCAGCTCTTCGTGAACGTAAGGTTGCGAACACGAGAACCAAGATTGAGGATCAGCCAATCGATACTTCGCGAAGTGATGTTGCTATCGATGTAGACATTCCCACTCCGCCCTTCTTTGGTTCGCGAGTAGTTAAAGGCATTCAGCTCAGCGACTACGCAGGGATGTTGGATGAGCGCGCCTTGTTTGTTGGTCAATGGGGATTAAAAGGCAACCGCGGCGAATATGAAAGTATGGTTGAAAGCGAAGGTCGTCCTCGTTTGCGTTCACTACTAAATGAAGTCCAGGCTAATGGTTGGCTTAATGCCGCGGTCGTTTACGGATATTTCCCTTGTTACAGTGAAGGGAATGATTTAGTAATTCTGCATCACGAAGGTGAGAACAAAGGGAATGAACGAACACGGTTTACCTTCCCACGCCAAACTCGCGATCGACGTCTTTGCATAAGTGATTTCTTCGCCTCCAAAGAATCGGGCAAGACTGATGTTGTTGCTTTCCATGTTGTAACGATGGGATCTACCGTCAGCGATGCAGCAGCAAAGCTCTTTGCCGCCAATAACTACCGCGAGTATCTAGAGTTACACGGGCTATCGGTTCAGTTGACCGAGAGTCTTGCTGAGCATTGGCATGCACGTGTTCGTGAGGAACTATCAGTGAAGTCAGATGACTCATCCGATCTGCAAGGGATCTTGGATCAGGGTTACCGTGGATCACGTTATTCATTTGGTTATCCAGCTTGCCCAGATCTAGAGCAGCAAGTGCAGCTCTGCGAGCTATTAGATCCTTCACGAATCGGAGTCGAACTTTCTGAAGAGTTCCAGCTCCATCCCGAGCAATCAACTTCAGCGATTATTGTTCATCATCCTGAAGCAAAGTATTTCAACGCGAATTAATGCCTAGTACATTTTTTGATGCCGTCTTTTTCGATATGGATGGGCTCATGGTCGATTCTGAGCCTCAATGGTTCTTATCGGAAATAGAGGTTACTCAACCATTTGGCTACACCTGGTTAGAGTCTGACCAAATCGCGTGTTTAGGTGGTCCACTATCTCGCGTTGGTCAATATATGTATGACAAGTGTGGCCAGGTTGAGTCTCCCGAATTCTTTACTCAAACTTTAATTCGCGTACAGGCAGAGAAAATGCGCGGCAATACTCCGACTATGCCTGGAGCGGTTGAACTAGTTCGTAATCTGCAATCACATGGCATCAAAACCGCACTTGTATCAGCCAGCCCACGAAATATCGTAGACGCGGTTTTGGACAATTTGGGCCATGACTTATTTCCATTTTCGATTAGTTCGGATGATGTTGCACAAACCAAACCCCAACCAGATTGCTACTTGAAGGCAGCAAATATCAGCCAAACTGATATCTCTAACTGCTTGATTTTTGAAGATTCTTTGACGGGCATGAAAGCAGCAACATCAAGCGGAGCTTTCCTTGTCGCGGTCCCGCACCTAGTACACATTGAAGAATCTCAAAAGGTTAGGGTTGTTAAAAGCCTTGAGCAATTGAACTTTGAGATTTTGCAGAGGCTACACAGTGATTTTACTTCATCATTTTAACTGTTGTGTGCTGGGCAGATTGATTTGAAGTAACACCAATCGCACAGTCGAGATGGCTTTGGTGGCCAATACTCTTTCTCGATGGAAATGAAAATATCTTGTGCAACTCTTTTGAGCACCTTCTCAGCTGATTCGATATCAGACATTTTTGGATTGCTCTTTACGATTCGACCATCACCTAAATAGATAAGTTGCAATAAACGGGGGAGAACGCCTGTGTTTTTCCAGTACAACAGTGCATAGACCCGTAATTGAAAGAGCGCTTTTTCTTCCCAGCCTGGTTTTGGAGATTTTCCAGTCTTGTAGTCAACGATGCGAACTTCGCCGGTGGGCGCAACATCCAACCTATCTACATAACCATGCAGATAAACATCTTTAGCAAAGTCATTTTCCAGATGCATTTCGCGATGTGTAGCTTCAAATGTTGTTGGATTTTCCAAAGTAAAGTAGGTAGTCAAAAGCGAGGATGCTCGGTCGAGCCATTCTTTTTCATTTGTGACCATTTCCAGCAGAGCTGGCTTGTTCTCAAGCTGCGCCGCCCAGCGAGAAGGCAAGAGATCTATTGCAGTCTGCGGGGTTCGTTCTTGGCTTGGAAATTCAAAGAGATCTTGCAAAATCGTGTGCACCAGCGTGCCTCTTTCAGCATCCAGTGATGGAGGCTCAGGGAGTTTGTCTATCTTGCGAAACTTGTAGAGTTGAGGACAGTTCTCATACTCACTTACCGCGCTAGGCGATAAACGCAGATTTTTCTCATCACTCACCTGGCTGAAGATACTCGTACTTTCAATCGATTTTTCGCCTAAGATGCTCCCGTGTCTAATCTTGGGTATTTCGGAGCCGGCGATCGCATTCAACTGACCGATCCAAAAGGGAAGCTCTATAGCTTCACAATCACACCTGGCAAGGAGTGGCATACCCATAAAGGCTGGATCACTCATGATGAACTCATCGGAATGCCTGAAGGATCAGTTGTCAGCACAACCGCAGGATTGAAGTTCACAGCGTTCAAACCATTGCTTGCAGATTACGTTTTAACGATGCCTCGTGGAGCAACGATTGTGTATCCAAAAGATGCCGCGATGATCATTGGTGTCGCCGATATCTATCCTGGCGCACGAGTTCTGGAAGCAGGAGTAGGCAGCGGAGCGCTAACTATTTCGCTTTTGCGAGCAGCTGGCCCGAGCGGAAAAGTGCATTCGGTAGAACGTCGCGCTGACTTTGCCGAGAATGCGCGCTCTAACGTTGATGCGTATTTTGAATCAGCGCCTGAAAATTGGTCGCTCGTTGTGGGCGATCTGCAAGACCAAAACTTTGATTCAGAGTTTGACCGCGTTGTTTTGGACATGTTGGCTCCGTGGGAGTGTGTTGATATCGCCGCACGCGCGTTACGTCCCGGTGGAGTCTTCTTGGCCTATGTAGCAACAACGACTCAGTTGTCGGCTACCGCTGAAGCGTTGAAAGAGGATGGACGCTTCACCGAGCCTGAGAGCTCTGAAACTATGGTTCGCGGTTGGCACCATGAAGGTCTAGCTGTTCGTCCTCAACAGCGAATGATCGGACACACAGGCTTCCTGATCCAAAGCCGCAGAATGGCCCCCGGCGTAGAGGTTTTGGCTCGACGTCGTCGACCAGCGAAGGGTGCATACGGTGTCTCGGAAGATTGAAAGATTAATTAATCTAACAATCGCATTGCTTGCAACAAAGAGATACTTAACTAAATCTGAAATATTCAAAACAGTTGAAGGTTACGAAGGTAGCGCTGAAACTAAAGAACGGATGTTTGAACGTGATAAAGATGATCTACGTTCGCTAGGCATAGAAATTGAAGTTGGAAGTTTCGATCCACTTTTTGACGATGAAGCCGGGTATCGAATTAAACAAGAAAGCTATCAGTTAGATCTCGGTGAGATTACTGCAGTAGAACTCTCTCTTCTTTCACTCGCCGCAGAGGCATGGCAGGAAGCTTCCTTCGGAGATGTCGCCCAAAAAGCTCTCCTTAAACTGCGCTCCATCGGTATTCCGGGTGATGAGCTAATGATGCCAAGCACTGTCAATAAATTAAATGACGGTGGGCAAGATATCGCCCTGATAAGTAAGGCTATATCACTTCATCAATTACTGAATTTTTCTTACCTCGATGCGGAAATGTCCATTAAAAAGAGAAATGTTGTTCCTATTTCTCTATCTACCCGTTCGGGTTTTTGGTATTTAGCCGCAGTTGATCAAGATGTTGAAGAAATCCGCACCTTCCGTCTGGATCGAATCGTCGGTGATATCACCGTAAGTGAAGGTCCAGCAGATTTTGAAGTACCTAGTGGATTTAATCCTAGGGAGACAGTTTCGAGTGTGAGTCCACAGGGCTTTGCGATTATCGACGTACGCAAAGGTAAAGCTTCAGCACTGCGCGCATTAGCAACATCGATCCATTCGTTAGGGGAGTGGGATCAACTAAAGATTCCTATCTTCAATCTCGATTCTTTGAGTTCACTCGTTCTGTGGCATGGTTTAGATGCAATGGTTCAAGAACCTTCCGAATTGCGAGATGCAGTTATCGTTCATTTGGAAGCCGTGGTGAGAAACCATGGGTAAAAAGTTCTCGGCTCCTTTAGAGCGCACCGCTCGTCTCTTGGATTTAGTCCCATATATCAATGCACACCAGGGCATTTCGATAAAGGAACTTTCAGCGGTTTTTGAGGTGAGCCAATCACAAATGGTTAATGATTTAACAACCTTATGGATGTGTGGCTTACCGGGTTACACGCCTCTAGAACTAATGGATCTTGATTTCGAATCTGGCTACGTGACAATCAACAACGCTGAAACACTTTCAAAGCCACGTTCGATTACCTTTGATGAGGGCGTTGCTTTGGTACTTGGTTTAGATCTTGTCCGTTCTTCCATCGACAATCAACGCATCGATTTGCTAGAAAAGATTGATTCACTGTCAGAACGGTTGTCGAACTTAATCAATATGCCAGCGATGCTCTCTGCTGAAGGTCATGTAAATACTGAAGTTTCAAACGCCTTGAATGAAGCTATGAGGATTCAAAGTGGGCTAGAAATTAGTTATCACTCTCTGTATCGGGACGAAGTAACTACTCGCCAAATTATGCCTATCGAAATTATCGAGAACGATGGTCATAACTACCTCAGTGCATACTGCTATAACGCATCTGATTTCAGACAGTTTAGAATCGATCGAATTCAAGGTGCAAAGGTGATCGAGATTTCAAAAAATCTACCTCAGACCGCCAATAACGCAACCATCATCAAATCTTTGATCAAAGTTATTGAACCCAATCGCGATTTCGCAGAACGCTTTAAATTGAATCAAGTCACGGCGGACATGGAGTTCGAGTTCAGCTCGTACTCCCACCAGTGGTTACAAAGATCGGTACTAGCGTCAGGTAAAGGGGCGGCCCTGCTATCGCCCTCAGAAATTCGTCAATCCATAGCCGAGATGGCTCAATCGATGCTGGATCGTTACAAACCACAGTAAATCCGCCTATTGATTTCAGGCTCTCTGGTGTAATGTAGGCAAAAATATCAGCCAAGGAGTAAATGTTATGAATCTAGGTCCAAGAGAGATCGTTATTCTTTTGATCGTTGTCCTCGTACTTTTTGGTGCAAAGCGCCTTCCAGATTCAGCTCGATCACTTGGTCGCTCTATGCGAATCTTCAAGAGTGAAATGAAGGAAATGAAGGCTGATGACGCTGTAATTGAAGAAGACGGCAAAACAGAAAAGTAAATTTATGGCATCTGCAAGCGAAGCGAGGATGCCCTTACTCGACCAC
>JACCDX010602015.1_pt1 | contig 14411 bp, 14 predicted proteins | sample 7449681 | NCBI WGS metagenome assembly JACCDX01 (sample SAMN15323450, study PRJNA562643) | freshwater metagenome | isolation source: river surface water | place: USA:Blue River Watershed | collected 2017-08-18
GTAGTGATTAGTTTTGTTCTTTGCATTGGTATAATAAAGACTTTATTAGTTATTTATTAATTTATCTTTGTTCAATCCAGTTCAATACTGCAAGTGCTGCTTTGTTGGTATTTGGGGATGCACAAGCAATTGTATAGGTATCACTAATTGTTCCAATACCAGTTCTACCTAACTGAAGGGATGCTTTATCATCAATATCAATGAGTGCCGCGCCACCACCAACAACAAATCCATTTAACAAAGTAGTTCCACCAGTCGTTGCAGTTTCGGTAATATTATATTGCATAAAAGAGTTTGGATCTGGATGATTTACCCAAGTTCCTCCCGTATTTGTTGCATTCTCAATAAGTCTCCAATAAACATTCGTATTATCATTAGTTGCTGCCTGCAATGATCTCAAAAGCATTACACCAGTTAAATTATTACTCTTCAAACGAATACTTATAATGGGATAAAATGTATTTGCAGATGCCATCGTTGTCCCTGTGATGGGATTTGATATGCTCAAAAGAGTTCCAAGTTTCTCTGGTTCTCCTTCCTGGATAAGAGAATTGGAACCTTGATAAAGATAGTGAGTTCCTGCAACACCAGTTATATTTTCAATCTCAAGACGAATGGGAAGGAATGGAGTAGAACACCAAACTTTATCTTGAATATTTGAGTTATCAAAAGTATGACTTTTAATTGTTTCACCTTTCATTAGCCAATTAAAATCCACTGTTCCTGCACCATACCACTCATAAGAAATGGAAATCATTTGTTGTTTTGTTGGGTCTGCGGTTACACCAGTCCAACCATTACCATCAAATTTTTCACCATTCCATTCATCTCTACCAACTCTTATTTCCGTAGTAATGCCTGATGTTGAAGTGCGAATTACATAAGAATATGTTCCTCCATCATCCTCAAAGTAAGCACCATTGTATTCATCAAACAAACCAAATCTTCTACGAATACCTACCTGCGGTGTTTCCAAACGAATTGCAAATGCAAGAGTTGCTGGTCTTCCTGGAATGTATCTCATCACATTCTTAGTCTGTCTGATGATTTTACTTCCTGCAGTAGAACCAACTTGCATAACAACATTACTAGCATTAACATTATGAGTTGCGGTTCCGACACCAACAATTCTCTCATCCCAAACATCAGTTTCTTTTCCATACTGGAAGGTATTAAAGAAAACTGTTTGGAACGGAGCAACTTTTAATCTATTGTTATTAGAAAACTGAGGTCTCCAGTCTGTCTGGTTTCCCCAATGGTCTGCAATCTGAAAAACTTCAAAAAGACTTCTTTCTTGATTTAGAAAGTCCTGAGTGTTCTTATTCCACTGTGCCATTATTAATCAGTCCAAGTTAGTCTTTCTGGTTGATATCTCTGTGCTTTTCTTACTTTTAATGAATTCTCAGTTATTGGATAAACGTTATGAACGATTGCTCCAGGATATTCTCCCTGTAATTGCTCTGTAAGTTTATTTTTATCTAACATCTTCCCTTCTACTTCCATTCGATACAGTTTTCCTTCCCAAACTACATCTGCAAGAAATGACTCACCAACTGGTTCTGATGAATTTTCAGAACTGTTGATGTATAGATTTCCGTTGAAATCACCAGCAATATTAACTGATTCTGAAATAAATTGTCTGTATGATTTCATTTTAATAACTCACTCTTCTTCTGATGAATCGTCCAGTCCGAACATTGAAGCAGCAACATAAGGTTTTACTGCTTCAATTCTTTCTGCAGACTTAGTAAATAGCATTCCCTTAATTGCATCACTAATCTCTGCTGGAGATTCATCATTTGCAAACATGGCCAGTAGTTCTTCCATAATTCAATTAATTTAGATAACTATTTTTATTTATATTTCCCCTGCTTGGGGTTCCATTACTGGTTCTCCCATTGCAGCACCAGATTGTTGTTCTGGTGGTTGTTCCTGTCCCATATCCATTCCTTGGTCCATAGGTTGCATTGATGCTTGTTGCTGAGTAACAACCAGTTTGGGGTCAACAATTAAACCTGCTTTAATTTCTTTCTGAATTTGCTTGTCAATTTCCTTGATTTCACCATCATTCTGTTTCAGGATCTTGGAACGAACATATTCTAATGAAAAATATTTTCCAATATATGGTTCCATTGCTGCTGCAGCAGCAAGTTTATCATTTAATAGTTCTGTATCTTTTAATTCGGAGAAATGATTATCATAAAGATAATCATATTGAATGTGGTCGGAAAGAACATCCCAATCTTCTACGGATACAATATTCTTCAAGATAAGTTGAGTTTTCAACATATCATTGAAAAGATTTGAGAATCTCTTTCTTAGTCTTCCAACAAACTTAGTAAATTTAATTTCATCTCTAAGAATTTCAGAAGAACGACCTAGACTAAATCCACTACTTGAATTCAATCTAGTCTCTGGAACATTCAAAGAACGATAAAGTTTCTTCTGGAAATACTCAATATCAGCAAGTTCCCCAAGATTTTGTCCACCAGGAAGTGTAGTAATTTCGGTTCCTCTACCACCTTCTCTACGTGGCAACCAGAAATCCTCAAGCATTGCCATATACTTGCGGTCATCACGAATCTCACCAGTATTAGCATCATATACCAACTTGTTGCGATAACGATTCATCACATCACGAAGATATTGTTCTGCCTTAATTTTTGGTAGATTTCCAACATCAATATAGAAAATTCTACGTTCTGGAGCACGGGACAATCTGTAGATAACCAAAGAGTCCTCAATCATTCTAAGTTGATTGAGTGCTTTGATTGCTTTATGTAAATGCGATAATACTGTCTGCTTATTTCTATCTACCAGTCCAGAAGTAATGTAAGTAATTGAATCTGATGAAATTCTTACTTGTCTTGCCTCTGATTTGAAATTAGAACCAGAGGTCGCAGTCATTGATGAGAGTTGATTTGGATTGTACAAATAAAACTCTTCAATCTCTGGTGGATTGAAATCAATTACATTGGAATCAGAATTGATTTTGCTTAATGCATTTCTTAAATCTTTTTGGTCTTTCTTTAGTCTTCTGATATGTCTTATTTTGAGAGGGTCAATATATCTTATCTCTTTAATACCATCTTGTGGTTTATTGATATCAATTACCTTATGGTAAAAAATTCTTCCATCAATATACCAATTCCTAAAAATTTCGTGGCACTTCTTATCGAAGTCCATAATCTCTTTGATATACTTAAACTCTTCTCTGATTTTATCCTTTAACTTATCACTTGCCGGTAAATTGGATAAATCAATCTGTAAAGGGGAATCATCGGAATCAGAAACAATTGCTTCATTCACAACATCTTCAATGGCACTATCAACCTCTGGGTGAAGTGCCATTTCACGATATCTTCTTACTAAGTCTCCTTCGGATTTATATACACCTTCAATATCTACATATTGACCGTAAAATCCACTAGACAAATAGAAATCTGATTTGTCCTCATCATTAGGAGGAACCGGAGAGACAATCCTTGAAGATTTGTCCTCCGGTTCCTCAATTTTAAATCCAAACAATCTTGGCATTATAATATATTAGAAAAACTATTTCTAGTATTTATAAAGTTACTAGAACTGCCCGTCAGTTCCAAAAATACTTGTATCATCATCTTTAGCAGCATCCCACCACTGAACTTGCAAATCAACAGTAAATTCTTCAATTGCATCAGCATTATCATATGATAATTCAATTGCACTTACAGAAGTTGGGAATACTCCATAGAACTTATACTGCTTAAGAACGGGCATTTTTGATCCAGTTCCTGGTAAAGAACCATTAGTTCCTTCTGCTACGTTTCCTCTTCCAAGTTGGAAGACTTTCATTTCTTTTTGATATGCTGCAGGTGTAATTACTCCAGCAGCATCATCATGCCTATTAATGAAGTTCATCCATTTTTCAAAAGCATCTCTGATTTTGAAATTGGTGTCATTAATAACTGTGATTGTCCAAGGATCAAAGGTTCTATCGCCAGCAACCTTAAGATTTCTGCCTCTAAATGGAATATTAATTACATTAATATTAGATGCAGGAAGACTTGCTGCTTTTACCATGAATGAGAAATCTTCATCTTTATTAACATCATCTAATCCATCTGGGAAGTTTAATTCACACTCAAATAAATTTGGTCTTGCTCCACCCCCAACTAATTTGGCCTTAAATTTATCAAGAGTTCTATCGCTATAGATTGGTGTGTTTGCCATTTGTGATTACCTCTAAAAAATTAAACTGTACCGACTACTTCAGAGAAGCTAACTCCTGTGCGAGTAGCAACAAAGTTAAGACCAATAAAGTTAATGGATCTTGCTGGTTTAATATAAATGTCTGCTCTAAATTGATTAGAGTCAATTACATCTGGAGTATTGTTGGTTTCATCAGCAATTACAATGAAATCGGTAATACCCCTCTTACCTTTAACATCACGTAAGTATGGTTCTACGATGTTGATGAAGTTTGCTCTAGTAACAGCATCATTGAATTCAAATAACTGTGCTTTTGCTGCTCTTTCAATTGCCTTTTCTATAGTTAAGAATAAATTTCTAACATTAATTCTATCAAATGCGGAACTATATCCAAGAGCAGTCTTGTCACCAAATAAAATGAATCCAGCACCAGGAGAAGAAATAATTGGATTTATTCTCTTGGTGTATAGTTCATCTCTTTGCACTTGAGATGGATTGTACGCCAACTTAACTACATTATTTAAAGCACCTCTTGAACTTCCTGCCGGTGAGAACCAAGCATAATTCTCGATAGATGTTCTTGCCATCAATCCTGCGGTGTCTCCACAGCAAGGGACATATACGAATTTGGAATTAAACCTATCAAACATGTACTTATAACCACTATCAAAAACTGCATAGGAACTAGATGTTAGTGGTTCAAAAAATTCAATAATGCTACTTGTTTGTGCATCACTATTTGGATTATTAATTAATGATGTTCCACCAAATGGAGAAATTGTTGCCACACAATCCTTTCTTTGTTCTGCAATTGAAATTAAATAATTTGCTTTTGCTTGAGAGGAGTATAGATTACTTGCAGAAGGTCCGCAAATTAGATAATTTATTTGATATTCTGCTGGATTTTGGAAAAGTCTATAACTATTAAGTATGCTTGAGTCTGGAACATTATACCCACCAACTGAATTTGTTCCACCATAATCACTTCCAGCAATTAATGAATATGTCTTACTTCCAATTGTATTATAAATTTTTCCTTGGGCTTCAGTGGACCAAACACCAGAGGTGAGTGCATATACTGTTGTTGAACCAGATTGAGCAACCAAAGAAGAGGCACTTCCATTGTGGTCGGCACCAGCATAGATATTTTGCGATCCATTTGCAATTGCGTTCTTATAGTATATTGATTGTGATGGAGAAATTCTGGCATCAAGTGCCTTGGACAAACCAATAAATTTCTCTAAAACATTTCCACTTATTCCTGTAACCAAACCACGATCATCTACGACAACAAAATGAATTTCATCATACTTTGAACTTCTTTCTGCTGCATACTGACTTGTTCCTGGTTTTGGTGCAATATTCTTCCAGTAAACAGTTGCGTTATCTAAACCTAAAGTTTGGTTGTCATACCAATCAGATACAATTGAGTTAACAACACTATATTCAACTGGAGAACCACCAGAAGGTGCAATATAAAACTGATTTACTGTCTGATTTTCGAATGAGAATGCATTTCCAAATTCTGTTACGCTACCTGGGTTCTTATATTCTACAGTGTGAGAAACACCAGAGGTATCTACCCTATCAGTAACTCTAACACTTATTTGATCTTTTCCTACCTGAGTTACCAATCCTCTAAGAAAACCAGTATATGTAACTACTTCAGAACCTTGAACTGCATTTTTATTGAGGTATTGGGTTATTGCATATCCCACTTGTATTTGATTTGGTGTTTCAAACGTAGTTTCTGATCCAAATCTTAATGTTGTTGTTACAACCCCAACATTTGTTGATGATTGCGAAAGTGTAATCGTTCCACCATTTGCTGCGCTGATGCTAGTAATTAAAGTTCTTTCTGGTATTCCATTGAATGGGTCATCAGTCTGAACCAAAGTCTGTAAAGTAATTCCGGAAGTATTAATACCAGAAATGATATTGGTTCCAATCCCAATAGTTGCTCCAGAAATTGAAAATGCAGTAGATAATCCAATTACTGAAGAAAATTGAGTATTGATTCCGGAAATTATTTGATCGGCAGCATCATCAATTGCACAAACTTTTAATCCATTTGCCCAACTACCAGGCTCTTTTGCAGCAAAATACCAATTAGTATCATTTGATCTGTTTGTATCGTAATCTTCTCTATTCAAAATTTTAAATTGATCAATTGTTCCGGCAACTCCAACGTGTGCCGTATTGAGCAAATATGAGTCTCCACTATCTGTTCTAACAACTCTGAGAACTCCACCATAAGAAAGATATGAAGATGCTGTTAACCAATATTCATTTTGCCCATCTGCAGTTTGTGGTTTACCAAAATATTTTAATAGATCTTGTTCTGTTTCAACTAAAATTGGTTGATTTACAGGACCTCTTTGGAATGGACCACAAAATGCACCGACTTGCTGGGCAGATTGAGTGATGCCACCAATAGTCAAGTCAACTTCTCTCACATTTACCCCAGGGGATACTAAATTTACCGCCATCTGATTACCTCTGAAGAAGTCTATTTTGTCTAATAATATTTATAATTTGCACTCTTTAAGTTGGGGAAACTACCAGTGAACAGTTTACCAGTCCGGATATTCCCATTTGCTAATTACTTTTTGTATAGTTTTTCTACTTTCTGTTATTCTTTTTATAGTACATAACTTACACTCATAAGAATACGCAGATGCCACTCCACCTCTACCTTTACGGGTTAAATAAAAACCATCAATAAGGTCTTTTGTTTCTCCGCAGACCCTACAAGTTCTTTCAGTCAAAAATAAATACTCTCTTTCAAACTGCTCTTCTATATCCATTATCTATAATCCCACATATATGCCATATCACCGTATTCATCTAAATGCCATCTATCTCCATCAACATCAACAAAGGTGGTTTCTGAATCTGATAATCCATCAGATACAAAACCAAATGGTGACATATCTTGCTCAATTTGGTTTTTTTGTTCTTCATAAATTCTCTTACGGATATCATTATCTGTCATCTCCTTGAAATAAGGTTGGACAATCAGCCAAGAGAAAATAACCAAACACATTGCCAAGTCATCATTGCAACCATCTTCTGCTTCAAATGATTGATTGCGTTGGATAAAAGTTGTTAATTCGCTGATTACATCATAGTCTTTGATTATTACTTTATCATCTTCAATAATTGTCTTTAAGTTAGAACATCCAACCTTTTTGACATTCTTGGACATTTTTACACCAAGTTGAGATTTCTTTCCGGAGAATCCCTGACCAACTAACTGACCTGCACGACCTCTCATCGCACACATCAAAAGGTTAGTGTATTCTAAATCAAAGTGAAGCATATTGGATACCTGCTCACCAATATCATTTACTTCAACAAGAACATAAGAATTATTATATGCCCGTGCAACTTTATCAATAATTGATGGAAATAAAATTGGTTTTATGTCATTATCCCTATATTTTGCTACAAGTTTATAGGGGAATGATGTAATATCCACAACAATAAATGCAGAATAATCTTTTCCAGTTCCCCTCGCAACGTCAACTGTCATCATATAAGTATGGTCTTTCTCTGGATGCTCATAGACATCGAGACCTTTGTTGGAAGTCAATGGATCTTCATAGACCATTGAACGAAGTTTTGATGGTGCAATCAGAGTATCAACAGAACCAAGGAATTCACATTCAAACTCTTGGGTGAACTGACGTTCAGAAGTGTTCCTGATAGTCTCTTCTTTCCAGGCAGCATCTCTGCCGGGAACAGCACTCCAGTGAACTTCTAGTGGGATATATCCATTTCTACCTCTCTCTGCATCGTGCCAGAGTTTGTAGAACATATTCATCCCGTTTGGAGTAGAGATGATAATAACTTTGGTGGATTTACCAGAAGAAATAGTAGGATATACAGAACTGAAGAACTGTTCTGCAATATGGTTTGGAATGAACGCAAATTCGTCCAGGAAGATGATGTTGAATGAGTTTCCTCGGACAGCAGATGATGAGGTAGATGCTGCTACTATTTTGCTACCATTTTCAAGTTCAAGTGAACCTTTGTTCCAAGAACCAACTCCCTGCTGCAACCACTTTGGTAGGTTTTCGTAAGAAAGTTGCAATCTTCCCAAAAGTTCTCTTGCAGTCTCTGCTTTGTTTGCAAGAATTGCAATTCTTATGTTATCATTAAACAAAGCATAGTGAAGTAGATAAGAAACCACAGTTGTGGATTTACCTGTCTGTCTTGGGAGTTTAGCAATATTAAAACGATTATTGTGGAAGTTTGAAATGAGTTCCTTCTGGAAATCATACATTTCAAAGGGAATCAAACCTTCATCAAGAGACACAATCTTGACATAGTTCATTGCAAAGTAAACTGGGTCACTTTTGCATCTCAGATATTCTTGAATTTGTTCAGATGTAAATTCAATTTCGACATTTTCTGCCTTTAGGTTGGGATTCCCCTTATAATGTTTTTCAGTCATAAACTATTAAAATTCAAACCTGCTAATGTTTCCTGATATTTTAAGTGAAGTTTTACGTATGATTTTGCAATATTTCTTAGGTCGTCTACATCATCGCAAGCATCAATTTCCCTTGCGATTTTTTCGTACTCGAAGTTCTTGGTTAAATTTTCAAGAACAATTTTATTTGGATCCATTTATTTCTCCAGTAAATAGCAAAGGTTTTGTTGGATCTTTAACTGCTGGGTTGAAAGACAAAACCATAGCACCTGGATACAGTTTACGTACTTCAAAAGACACTTGTTCCTTAGAAGGTCTTGTGAATTGTGGGAAGAACATTTGAACTCCCAGGTACTTACCTCTCCAGTTTAGCACGATACTATAAGTCGTGCCACGAGACTGTACCCTTGTATAATTCTCGGATACTGAACTTGATTTAATTGGGTCTGGTTTAATGATATCAAAGAACTCATATTCTGTTGCTTTAAACTCTTCTCTCCAATTGGAATAATCATAAGATTCTGACTTATTTCCCCAGTTCTTTGCACCAACTTTGCGACACTTAACTAAAGCACCAGAAGCATATGCAGAAGGCCAAACCTTATAACGAGACTTTACCTTTGAATAACAAGCATCTTTCTCTTCTGTAGCAACCATCTTTGCCTTGCCTTCCCTATCAGGATTTGGGTCCTGACGATTCTTGCGTTCAAATGCTTTTTGCTCCTCATCATCAGAGAGTGCTGCCTTCATTTTGCTGGAACCACACTTTGGTTTTGTGGTTTGCCCTGGTTGCTTGGCACAGGGTTTCCCCGCATATTTACCACCCAGTTGAACCCAACCAGGGGTGCCATCAGAAGCACGACTCTTAGTAAACCAGTCACGCAAAGAACTATCACCACTTTTCGATTCATTCACTTTCTCCATTTTCTTGAGTTTTGAATAATAATTTGGCAACTCTTCTAGATGCTGAAGAGCAATCATTCTTGCCATTCTTTTATCACCAGTATGTTCACTTTCAACTTTAATTCCCAGTTTTAATTCTGTTTCTAAAGTATCACCAGAAATTTTATGCTTCTTCGCAATCTCCTCTGGGGACATATACTTTTTGATAGGTCCCTTTGGGTCAGTTGCTTCTAGAAGAAATTGTGAAAAAGTTTTCATTTTTAAGAATAGTTTCTCTAATTATTATTTAGAATCTTCTGCTGATTGAAGATTCTGCTTGAGAAGTTTTTGTAATTCTGCTGTAGAGCCAATAAACATTGTATTATTATTAGTAACACTCTTGGGACCAGATGAATCCTCCTCTTTTAACTTCTTCATCTTTTGTTGAAGGTCTAATAACTTATCTGTTGTATCTGCAACGTTCTTAATTAACTGACCTGCAACTTCAAATGCTCTAGGAGAATCTGATTGCTGTGCAATCTCAAGAATGCCATCTATTGCTTCTTGTCCCTTTTCTATAAGTGAATATAATTGTCCTCTAGTATAATCATAATCATATTGACTTTCTTCGTCACCTTTTTGTGGGGACTTTTTAACTATACTGGAGTTTTCTGAAACAACTTCTTTAGTTATTGGAGATGCCTCGATATCTAGAGAGTCATTTATTGCATCGAAATCATTCATTATAAGTCAACTCCTTTCCTGGAACTAAAGACTCTACCATCACCAAAGTCAAAGTACTCTTCGTCGAATCCAAACTCATCACCATATTGAATTAGTTCTTTATCTGCGGAATTTATCACATTTACAGAATCACCTTCTTCATGAGTTGAATTCAAAGTATTGTCTTGTCCCCTCAATACATCAATGGTATTTCCAGTTATCTTCTTGATAAACATTTCTTCTTGATTTATCATAATGTATGTATTTGCTACCAGTGGAGTCGAATCTGCTACTAAAATTTGAGTATCATCTTCATCAACTTTTCTTGTTAAAACTGTAGTTTCATCATTATCATAATCTTTAATTGGTCTAGGTTCTACTGTATATCTTAGTTGCCTTGAAGCACTTGCTCTTTCTGTATTTGTATAATAATCAACTTGTACCTTTTTGATAATTGGTGATTCGTTGTCTGATATCGCACCAAAAATTGCAGTTTTTGCAGTAAAGTTTAGAGTATAAACTAAACTTCTCCTTGTTGAGTAGTCACCCTCATAATCATCAGACATAGAAATTGATTCTAAAATTATTGGAATATCTCTTTTTTCTCCAATAGAATTTACCAAATCTACAGTAACATTAAATTGTGGTTGAAAATATGGAAGAATTTGCTCAATAATTTGAAGCATATCATCTTGATACTTAGATATGATACTAAGTTGTATCCCTATATTATATGGTGCAGGCATGTAAACCTGTACTGGACCTGTGCCTGTCTTATTTGCTTGAAATGTTTGTATAGTTGATACTTTCCTAGAGGCATCATATTGAATACTAGTCATCTCAAATGCCATTCTTGGTAGTGTTATTGCTACCCTGTTTCTTGGATCTGGTTTCTCGTCCAATCTTGCTAGAAACTTTTGTATTGGTCCATACGCAATTGGAACTTTTATCAAGCTAATATCATTTGAAGAACCATCCTGGTGCCTTATTTGGATATTATTAAATAATGTACCAAAGGCAATAATAGTTCTTTTTATTATTTCGTTATATGCGTATTTGCCAAACATTTCATTAATCCTATTATAATGTATTTAGAACTCTCCAAATGGATTTTTCTCTGAAAAATCTAGGATATTATCTGCTTGCTCTTCGATTTCAAAATTTTCTGCGTACTTATCGTATATATTATCTGTAATAATGGATAGAACTTTGTAACTTGCACCTGCTCCCACTACTGTTTCACCTAAAGCAAAGTTGCCACTCATAATAGATACTTTCAATGTTCGGGATTCATAATTCCAGCTCTTAACGTATGCACTAGTGCCAGTTGAAACTCCTCTAACCACTTCATTAAATTCATAGTCTCCAGTGGATATGCCTACTGGAGAATCAATTTGTATTGTTGGTGGGTTTGCTGGAGATAGGTGATAATTTGAACCCGCATTGGTAAATCTTACTGCAGTAACTATTCCAGTAGATGTTAATACTGCTTCTGCTGTTGCTGAATTTATACCAGATAATGGGAATGGAGAATTTGGATCGACAGGACCAGAGAATCTAATCTTTGGAACTGTAGAATAACCAACACCACCAGAGTTTATAACAACTGGTGATAGAACACCATTTTCTATAATTGCTGTTGCTATTCCTCCACTTCCACTAGAACTATTACTCTTAATAGTTACTGTTGGTGGGGTGGTATATCCGATTCCTGGATTTGTAATAAGTATTTTACTTATTGAACCTCTATCCAATACAGAGATTGCTTCTGCCCTTACTCCAAACCCACCTGGTTTTGAGAAAGTTATTACTGGAGGTGATTTATATCCATATCCACCATCTAGAATATCAATTCTTGCAACTGACTTTCCAGAAACACCAGGATACCTGACTGTTGCCAATCCTACAGATAATGAAGCAGAAGATGCTGCAGCTCCAACCATCTGTAAGGTTGCAATATAACCAAAATCCTTTACATTCTTATCAACATCATCCAATCCAGTATCAATTATTTCATCTTCATACTCGAATAGTTCACAACGTAATTCATAAACGTAGAGATTATTTAATTGATAGAATGGAGTTTTTGATTCAACATATTTTATCTCAAATAATGCATTATCCAAAGGAAGATAAATCAAATCTCCTTCTTGTGGTCTTTTTGCTGTTTTTATTACTTCTTTACTGAACAAACTTAATTTTGGAGTAATAAAATCTTCATACCTTTCTTTTGAAATTACAAATGTTATTTGATCGGTACTTCTTACTCCAAACTTGCTGAGGATATCAGAATTTCCACCAAATCCATCAAAAGTTGATATATATGCTTCTAATCTAAAACTATCATCAAACTTAGAGACGATTACTTCTTTAATTATTTTTTTCTCATTAATAATTTTTCTGGGCATGTAAACAACATCCTGCCCATATATTGATAATTGCTCATTAATCAAATCTTGAATTAATCTTTGTTCACTTGGTGAACCTTGTAAGAAATAAGAATTTAATGGTGTCATTATCCAATCATGTCCATTGGTGGAAGTTCATACTCTGTTTTGAGTAATTTCTCTATCTCATCTAGTTCTCTAATTGCATCTTCATATAGTTGTCTTCCATTTAATGTTATTCCACCAGGAAGTTGAACACCATTAAATTTAATCATATTTTGTCCCCACTGCCTTTTAATTAATGCAGTAAGATATCTTTTTAGCCAAAAGTCATTGTATATCTTTGGAAAATCATTTGGATTTATGATTCTATAACAATCCAAAATGATGTATTGATCCGCATCAACTTGTTGCCAATCAATATCTAGATATAATCTATGCTGCTTTTTGTTGAATCTTAATTGAACATCTGGAGTTAAAATTCTACTAATGTCTTCTAAATGAGTTTTTACCATTGCATAATTTAGCAAATCCAATGCCCCGTAATAATACAAGTCATTTAAAAAGATTTGATATTTGATATTAAATAGACCACTAGAAATTGTACTTGAATCTACTTTAAATACATTATTAACTCCAATAATTGTATCTGGAAGTGCGAGAAAATTTGTAGTTTCTTCATAAGATACAGTTGCTATTCCTACAGAGGAATTGGCAGTACTTGTTTGTATTCCAGATCTTATTGTTTCCTTTTCACCTGGTTGTAATTTGTGCTTTAAATAAACTCTTTCTATTCCATCAAAATGTCTTTCATGGAAATATTGCAAGGCATCATCTACTAAATCACCAATCTGGTCATCATCGACATTTACCTCTAAAACTGGTTTTCCTAATTTTCTGAGACAATATTCGATAAGACCTTGACGAGAATTCGGTGATGCCATTGCAATATACTCCTCCCTTTAATGATATTTATGCCTGTGCCTCTGCCCAACGCAATACAAGGTTTCCTGTAATAGGAGCACCAGTAGTCAAATAAACGTTAATTGCAAGAACATCTGGTCCATTAGGGAAAGTTCCTCTTCCTCCAATTGGAGTGTTATTCAACTCCTTAAGTTCAGAAAGATCGATAGTAGATTTATCGACAGCAGAACCAACAAAGGAGAATACAGTTTCCCCTGGAGCAGCAGATACTGTGTTTGATGTAAATGTATAAGTTGTTCCAGATGGTCCAGAATTCACAGAGTTTGAGAACTGAACATAATTCCTAGTTTGATCGAATCTGAATATGTTAATAACTCTTGTTCCTCCAGGAACTCCAGTACCACTGACAAAGAAACCAATTCTAACGTTTGCAACATCAACATTATTAAAAACTTGATATTGGGTAAAGTAATTTTGTGTTAATGAAGTAGTTGCATTTATTGTTTGTGCTCCACCTTCCCAAGTAATTGCGGATGCGTTAGCAATCTGAGCAAATGATGGTTGTCCACCAGCACCCTGTGAAGTAAGAGTAAACCACTGAACAGTAGATGGATTTGATGGATAATTTGATGGATTTAAAATTCCTTCAATAATAACTGCCTGTGATGTGGAACCACCAGTTGGAGTAAATTCAAGAGACTTCAATAGTAATTGTGCTCTATTGATTAATTCTCTTTGTCCCAAATCACCAGTAATTGCATTAGAAACACTTGGTGCAAGACGAATCATGAATGTGGTTGCTTTTGTTGTCGATATTGTTCCACCAACGAATGGATAGTTGAAGATGTATCCTCTATCACTATCAA
>JACCDX010841347.1_pt1 | contig 14406 bp, 5 predicted proteins | sample 7449681 | NCBI WGS metagenome assembly JACCDX01 (sample SAMN15323450, study PRJNA562643) | freshwater metagenome | isolation source: river surface water | place: USA:Blue River Watershed | collected 2017-08-18
AATCTCTATTCTCATTAGTAACTCCGTTCTCATTGGCACTACAAATTTAAAAAAAAGAAAATAAAATATAAAAAGAAATGGCAGAAGTTTTTGTACCACTAAATCGATTCCAGTCAGTTGTAACAAACTTGACTGGCGAACCAGATGAAATATATGTAACACCACTTGGTGTATCATCGATTGTACTATCGGCACAAATTACAAATAATAGTTTGGTAACACAACCTGTAACTATATTTGTAACATCCAATAGAGAATTACCAATTCCATCATTCGAAGGACTTTATATTAGTTCATCATTTTATAGTGGTTCAACTAATTTAGAAAGTTTTAGTGGAAGTTTCCAAAGTGCATCTGCATTACTCGCATTAAACAGACAATTTATTCGTAGAGAGGTAGCAGCATATACATCATTTCAAAATAACTTACAAGAAACTCCATTTCCATTCACTCCGGCTCGATTTGAAGAATACGCATTAGGGGCAACTGATGCTATTGCATATGATATAGCAAATTCAAAAACTATTAGAACTGATAAAGAGGCAAAATCATATTTTACAAAGAATGGAGTTAATATTATAAAAACTTTATATGATGCCGAATATTCTTCATCATTATTTGCATTAGATTATGTTGGGAAATTAGCAGGACAAATAATAAAAAATCAATCGGTAACCGGTTCTTCTGAAATTGGTAGATTATATCAAACATCAGTAACTCAATCATTTGATTCTAACTACGCAATAAGTGGGTCTGAATGGAGTGGTTCTAACTTTATTATAAATGAATTAGTTGATGTTATAACAAACACGATAGAAAATCCAAATTTAGTTGCACAATCTCCTATAAAATTGGTAACAAATGTAACTATACCAGCGGCAGATTCACTTTCACCGGTAGTTTCTGGTAAATTGGTGTTAGAAGAAGGATATGGATTCATTGTTTCTGGCTCAACCGATTTAAGTGTAATTCTTTCTCTACTTGAAAGTGCTAATGAATAAGTGATATTATCTTTAGGTAATATTTATAAGGGATTCATTATATTTATAAAAAAGCTGGAAAGTAAAGAATGGCAATTAGTAATCTATTAACAGGAAGGGTAAGGGTAGTTTCACCTAAAAATGTAACACAAGAAAGGTATCAGTTTTTGGATTTATCCCAAGCTGAACCAAATTTAGGTGTCCCAAATTTCTCAGCATCACTTTCTGGTTCTCCAGCTATCGTAGTTTCGGATGACCAGGGTAACAGAGGGTTTGTAAGAAGTTTAGATTTAGATAGAGCAACCGGTGCATTCACTGGTTCATTCACTGGGTCTTTTACTGGCTCTTATTTTGGTGATGGTAGAGATTTATTTAACTTACCCGTTGTAACCTTTATAGCAAGTGGTTCTGCAACTGCATCTTTTGTAGAGGGTGATTTATTAGTTAATACAAATGCCAGAGTTCAAGGTGACCTTTATGTTGATGATACAATTTATGCTGAAAGTATAATAGTATCTTATATATCATCATCTGTAATTTATTCTTCCGGTTCAAACGTTTTTGGAGATAACTACACCGATACACAACAATTTACTGGCTCTGTATTAGTAAGTTCATCTATTATTGTAAATGATATTACCGCATCTCAATCTATTACTGGTTCATTTACGGGTTCTTTCTTTGGTGATGGTAGAGATATATTTAATTTACCACAAGCCACAAGATTAGTAACCGGCTCAGTAACGGCATCGGTAACACCTGAAGATGGGTTTACGGTTGTTTCAATTGAAAGTGGTTCACAATTTACAGGTTCATTATTTGTAAGTGGAAATATTACAATACCATCTGGTAGTGGTTTTTTTAGTGGTAGTGGTGAGGGATTATTTAACATTCCACTATCAGCTCTTAATATAGATTCATTAGTAGCTAGTAGAATTGCGAGTGGTAGTGTTACTGCATCCGTTTCTCCAACTGAAGGATTTAAAGTATTATCGGTTGCAAGTGGTTCTACTTTTACTGGTTCTCTTTTTGTAAGTGGTAACGTAGTAATACCGTCAGGTAGTGGTTTCTTTAGTGGTAGTGGTGAGGGATTATTTAATATACCATTATCGGCTCTTAATATTGATTCTTTAGAATCAACTTTAATATCAAGTGGTTCAGTAACCGCATCAGTATCTCCTAATTTTGGATTTAAGGTTCAATCACAAGAAAGTGGTTCTCAATTTAGTGGCTCGGTTAATATTAGTGGTAGTTTATTCGTATCACCTTTTAGTGGTTCATTACAATTAGCATCTGGTTCATCTTATTATGGTGAGGGACAATATTTAAGAAACATACCTCGTTCGGCATTAACTGAAGATGCGTTAATATCAACTGAAATAAAATCAGGTTCAGTAACGGCTTCGGTTTCTCCTGAATTTGGATTTAAGGTGCAAACTGGATTTACTGGTTCGCAATTTGGTTCTCAATTTACGGGAAGTGTTGATGTAAGTGGTAGTGTTAGAGCATTTGCGTTTATAGGAGATGGTTCTCAATTGATAAATGTACAAGCAGCGGCTGCACCTAGAATAGAATCTGGTTCAGTAACTGCTTCGGTATCACCTAACTTTGGTTTCCGAGTAGAATCGCAAACAAGTGGTTCGGAATTTACCGGTTCTATTGATGTAAGTGGAAGTATATTCATACCATCTGGTAGTGGTGTATTTAGTGGTAGTGGTGCCGGTTTATTTGATATACCTCGTTCAGCACTTACTCCTGATGCATTATTATCAAACTTAATAGCAAGTGGTAGTGTTACTGCATCTGTAACTCCTGATTTAGGGTTTAGAGTAATATCTTCATTAAGTGGTTCACAATTTACCGGTTCTATTTTTGTAAGTGGAAGTAGAGGTATTGAATTAACATCTGGTTCATCTTTCTCTGGAAGTGGAGCTAGATTATTCGATATTCCTCGTTCAGCACTTACTCCTGATGCCTTATTATCAAATTTAATATCCAGTGGTTCTGTAACTGCATCGGTAACTCCTCAATTTGGGTTTAGAGTTGAATCGTTTGATAGTGGTTCTCAATTTACCGGTTCTTTATTTGTGAGTGGTAATATTGAATTATATACTGGTTCATTCTCTGGTAGTGGTAAAAATCTTAGAGAAATTCCATTAAGTGCAATTCCTGATTTAGACCTTTCAAAGATTGGTAGTGGTTCTGTAACTGCATCAATAACACCAAATAATGGATTTAGAGTAAATACATTTTCTACCTTTACCGGTAGTATGATAATATCGGCATCCGCTATATCTCTACCAAGTGAATCTATACAGACCGTATTTAATGTAATAAATAATGCAGCTGTTGCTTATGTATTTGATGGGCAACTTACTGGAATGGTTAATCCAACATTAACTTTAGTAAGAGGAGTTACTTATACTTTCAACTTAAATGCAAGTGGGCATCCGTTTTGGATTAAAACTATAAATTCATCTGGAACTGTAAACCAATACAATAGTGGTGTAACTAATAATGGTGATGATGTTGGTGTAATAACTTTTACTCCACCACTTGATGCACCGGATATGTTATATTATAATTGCCAATTTCATCAGCAGATGAATGGAATTATTAATGTTGTTGATAGTATATTACAAAGAAATTCTGGTTTACAAATTATAGGTAATACTATCATTAGTGGAAGTATAGATGTATCAAGCCCAGCGATATTTAAATCAACTATTACCGCATCTATGTTTAGTGGTAGTGGTAGAGGTTTATTTGATATACCACGTTCGGCATTTACTGGTGATTCATTTAGAATCGCGAGTGGTTCAGTAACCGCATCTGTTTCTCCTGTTTTTGGATTCAAAGTAGAATCTGCTGAAGTTGGTTCTGAAATTTCTGGAAGTGTTAGAGTAAGTGGTTCAATACTTGCACCAACTATAACTGCCGTATCGATGAGTGCTAATGATATAAGCGGTTCATTTGTTGGTGATGGTAGTAGATTAACTAATATTGTTATTCCACCATTAGAAAGTACACAAATAGCTAGTGGTAGTGTAACTGCATCTGTGGCGCCTAATAGAGGATTTATAGTAAAATCATCGGATTTTGGTTCACAATTTACTGGTTCACTTTTTGTAAGTGGAACTAGAGGTATTGAAATTGTATCTGGTTCATCTTACTCCGGTAGTGGTGCAAGATTATTTGATATTCCAAGAACTGCGTTGGCACCGGATGCATTGGATACTAATAGAATTCTTTCCGGTTCGGTAACAGCGTCTGTTTCTCCTGTATTTGGATTTAGAGTAGAATCTACTGAAAGAGGTTCTCAATTTAGTGGCTCTTTATTCTTAAGTGGTTCGGTATTTTTAAGAACAGGTTCATTTAGTGGTAGTGGTAGAAACTTATTTGATATACCGGTTGCGGCATTATCTGATTTAGATACATCAAAAATATTTAGTGGTTCAGTAACCGCATCAGTATCTCCTAATTTTGGATTTGTAGTAACATCTGTTGCTAGTGGTTCTATATTTAGTGGAAGCTTAGTGGTAAGCGGTAGTTCTAACTTTAGAATGGGTGTATCTGCATCGGTATTTAGTGGTAGTGGTGCTGGATTGACTGATATTCCGTTTTCTGCATTATCACAAGAATTATTTAGAATTGCAAGTGGAAGTGTAACTGCATCGGCATTACCTGATAGAGGATTTGTTGTTGATTCCGCATTAAGTGGTTCAAAAATTACAGGTAGCGTAGCAATTACAGGAAGTTTAAGAATAACTGCAACATCTGGTTCATTAATATTGGATTCATCATCTGCATATTATGGCGAAGGTACTTATTTAAGAAATATTCCTAGAAATGCTTTATCTGAAGATGCGTTAATATCTACTGAAATTAAAAGTGGTAGTGTAACTGCATCGGTATCTCCTAATTTTGGGTTTGTTGTAAAATCCGTAGCAAGTGGTTCATTCTTTAGTGGTAGTGTTAGAGTTAGTGGTAGCCTTTATGTAGAAACTGGTTCTGTATATTATGGTGATGGTAGTGGTTTAAGAAATATTACTGTTGCAAATTTGGCAATTGATGCGACCAAAATATTTAGTGGAAGTGCAACAGCATCGATATCCCCAACCGAAGGATTTGAAGTAAACACTCATTCTAGGTTTGATGGTAGTTTTATCGTATCTTCATCTGCAAGACCTACTCCTGATTATTTAATACAAAAAGTATTTGATGTAACAAATGATGGAAGTAGTGCATATTTGTTTGATGGTGCAATAAGTGGTTCAAATCCAACTTTAACTTTAATAAAAGGTGTAACATATACATTTAATATAAATGCAAGTGGGCATCCGTTTTGGATTAAAACCGTAAACTCTACCGGAACTAGTAATGCGTATAATAGTGGTATAACTAATAATGGAGATGATAGTGGTGTAATTGTGTTTACACCGCCATTAGATGCTCCTGATACTTTATATTACAATTGCCAATTACATGGTTCTATGGCCGGTACAATTAATTTATTGGATGAATTAATTATTCCTGCTGAAATAAGATTAATTGGAGATACTAAAATAGAAGGCAATTTAACCGCATCTATGTTTAGTGGTAGTGGTAGAGGTTTATTCGATATTCCACAATCTGCAATATCTGGAGATACTGTTAGAATTGCAAGTGGAAGTGTAACAGCTTCGGTAAGCCCCGATCTTGGATTCTTAGTTCAATCAATTAGTAGTGGTTCTACGTTTAGTGGAAGTGTTGTTGTATCGGGAAGTATGTATCTTAATTTTACTTCCGGAGCACTTTACATAGATTCATCATCTGGATTATATTCAGATGGACAATTTTTAAGAAACATACCTCGTTCGGCATTAACCGAAGATGCTCTTATCAGTACTGAAATTAAATCAGGTTCAGTAACCGCATCGGTTTCACCTGTATTTGGATTTAAAGTAGAAACTGGATTTACATCTTCAATTGATGAATTTGGTGTTTATAGTACACAAATAGGTGCACAATTTACTGGTTCACTTGATGTGAGTGGAAGTTTATTTGTAAACGAAATTAGTGGTGGGTTGTATTTAGCATCTTCATCTGTGTATTATGGTGAGGGTAAATATCTTAGAGAAATACCTCGTTCGGCATTAACTGAAGATGCATTAATTAGTACCGAAATTAAATCGGGTTCTGTAACAGCTTCGGTAACACCTGATGAAGGTTTTAGAGTAATAACACCGTTTACTGGTTCACAAATTGGTTCTCAATTTACTGGAAGTGTTAATGTAAGTGGGTCACTTATTGCAGATGATGTAACCGCTAGAGGATTCTTCTTTGGAGATGGTAGATTTATTACAAATGTACAAGCGGCAGCGGCACCATTAATAGCAAGTGGTTCTGCAACCGCATCGGTAGCAAGTGGGGAAACCTTTGTAGTAACTACTGCAAAGACGGGTTCGCAAATTGGTTCTGAATTTACTGGTTCGGTATCGGTTAGTGGTTCTATATTTGCACAAGATATAACTTCAACTGGATTTTTCATTGGTGATGGTAGATTTATTACAAATGTAGTTGCATCTGCTGCACCATTCATCGCAAGTGGTTCTGCAACTGCATCCGTGGCAAATGGATTTGATTTTAAAGTAATAACTGCGGCAACGGGTTCGGAAATAGGTTCAGAATTTACAGGATCTGTTTCAGTAAGTGGTTCATTAATTGCAGATGATTTAACGGCGAGAAGATTCCTTTTTGGTGATGGTAGGTTTATTACTAATGTGCAAGCATCCGCAGCACCTTTAATTGCTAGTGGTTCGGCAACTGCATCCGTAGCAAGTGGTGACAAATTTATTGTGACAACTGCACCATCATCTGGTTCATTCCAATCTCAATTTACATCATCGGTAGCAATTAGTGGTTCAATTACTGCATCCTTATTCATTGGTGATGGAGGTGGATTATTTAATATCCCACCTGATGCGATTGAAAACTTAGAGTTAGCTAAAATTAACTCTGGTTCTGGTGTTGCGATTATTGACCCAACTAAATTAGATGTAAACGTACCAATTACTGCAGCGAGATACGATGGTGATGGTAGTGGTTTATTTAATATCCCACCTGAAGCGTTAGATGACCTTAAGATTGATAGAATTCAATCTGGTTCGTTTGAAGCTGTAATTTCTCCAAATAGAGGATTAGAAATTGGAGCTAGAACATTCGTATCTGGTAACTTAAGTGTTAGTGGTGGATTGTTTGTGACAGGTGGTAATGTAATAGTATCGTCTGGTTCATCTTTCATTGGTGATGGTAGCGGATTAACAAATATTAATATTGCTAATTTAGCGTTTGAAACACCGATATTAATAAGTGGTTCGAGAACTGCATCAATTTCACCTGATAATGGATTTGTTGTAAATACATCAGCTAGTATTTGGGGAGATGTTTATGTTGGTAATAGTTTGGTCGCATCTACTAAAGTATTTGCACCTTTAATTACCGGTTCTCTATTAGGAACTTATAATTTCCAAGGAGTTGGACCTACTGCATCTGCGGAGTATGATATTCTACGATTTGATGAAAATAGAGGATACTTTGTACCTCAACCTGAAACTTCATTAACTGAAACCGTATCATTTAATAATGTTAGTGATTTAACAATTGTACATAATTTGGGTATTAGATATCCAGTGGTACAAGTGTACGCAACAGGCTCTGAAGACCAAATATTACCAGGACAAATTATTTCTATCGATGATGACACAATCCAACTTAAGTTTGCTGGATTAACATCCGGACATGTTGTGATTGGTAGTGGTGGTTCATTGATAAATGGTACATTGCCTGGTGATAGAGTATTTGGTGCAGTATTATCCGCATCATATGCCGTAACTGCAGAGTTTGCAAAAACTGTAGCTGGGTTTGATTCGGCATCTTTAGCATCGTTATCAGCATCATTGAGTGATACTGCACAATATGTAAGAAATAACCAAACATCATCGATGGCAGTGTTTAGTGCTGTAAGTTCTTCTTACGCATTAACTGCATCATATATTGAAAACTTAAGTGGATTAAACTTAACTGATTATGTAAGAAATGATAGAACATCTTCAATGACCGTTTTATCGGCATCATTTGCAAGAACTGCATCTTACGCATTATTTGCACAAAACGCATCGAATGTAGATACTTCTAACTTTGTTCAGAATTCACAAACTGCATCAATGTTAGTTGGTACTGCTTCATTAGCGTTTACCGCTTCATACGCATTATACGCTTTAAATGCGGAGGGTGTAAATACTGCATCATTCTTACAAGTAAACAAAGATTCTACAATAAACGCTAACTTAACTATTAGTGGTAGTTTGGGTGTGAGTGGTAGTTTAATATTACAAAATCTACCATCTGGTTCATCCGAGGATGTTGTTATTTGGAATAGCGTAACAAAACGATTAGAAAGAAGAAATATAGTAGCGGCAGTTGGTTCATCGGGAACAACCGGTACAGGCGGTACTGCTGGTACATCTGGTTCTTCTGGAAGTAGTGGTACTTCTGGTAGTTCTGGAACGAGTGGCAGTGCAGGTTCATCTGGAAGTAGTGGTTCAAGTGGAACAAGTGGACAAGATGGTTCATCGGGTTCATCTGGAAGCAGTGGTTCATCCGGAAGCAGTGGCTCATCTGGAAGCAGTGGCTCATCTGGAAGCAGTGGAACATCTGGAACATCTGGAACATCTGGAAGTAGCGGTTCATCTGGAAGCAGTGGCTCATCTGGAACAACTGGTAGTAGTGGTTCTTCCGGAACATCTGGAAGTAGTGGAACTTCTGGTTCAGCCGGTACAAGTGGAAGTAGTGGTTCATCTGGAACAACTGGAAGTAGTGGTACTTCAGGCACATCAGGAAGTTCAGGAAGTAGTGGTACTTCAGGCACATCAGGAAGTTCAGGAACATCTGGTACATCAGGAACTTCTGGAACATCTGGCACATCTGGTACATCAGGAACTTCGGGCTCATCTGGTAGCGGTGGTTCATCCGGTACAAGTGGCTCATCTGGCACAAGTGGAACATCTGGAACTTCAGGAACCAGTGGAACATCTGGTAGTGGAGGTACATCTGGTTCTAGTGGAAGTGGTGGTACATCTGGTACTAGCGGTAGTGGTGGTTCTTCTGGAACAACTGGAACTGGTGGAACTTCTGGTACATCTGCGACAAGTGGAAGTGGTGGTACATCCGGTAGTGGAGGAACTTCAGGAACTTCTGGTACATCTGGAACATCTGCAACTGCGGGAACAGGTGGTTCATCTGGAACATCGGGAAGTGGTGGTTCAGCAGGAACATCTGGTAGTGGAGGTACATCTGGTACAAGTGGCACGAGTGGAACATCTGGAACATCGGGTAGTGATGGTATAAGTGGAACTTCAGGAACTTCAGGAACCTCTGGTACATCCGGTACATCCGGCACATCAGGAACAACTGGTTCGGCCGGTACTTCTGGTACATCGGGCACATCGGGTACTTCTGGAACAAGTGGTACTAGTGGAGAAGATGGAACATCGGGTACATCAGGAAGTTCAGGAAGTAGTGGCACATCTGGAACAACTGGAAGTAGTGGTACTTCTGGTACATCTGGAAGTAGTGGAAGTAGTGGCACATCAGGAACTTCAGGAAGTAGTGGCACATCTGGTACAACCGGAAGTAGTGGTACATCTGGAAGTAGTGGAAGTAGCGGAACATCTGGTACCGATGGAACTTCTGGAAGTAGTGGTTCATCTGGAAGCAGTGGTTCATCCGGTACAACTGGTTCAAGTGGTACATCGGGAACTTCTGGTAGTGCAGGTTCATCTGGAACTTCTGGAAGTAGTGGAACTGCTGGAACTTCAGGAACTTCAGGAAGTAGCGGAACATCTGGTACAACTGGTTCTGATGGAACTTCTGGAAGTAGCGGAAGTAGTGGCACATCTGGTACTGATGGAACTTCTGGTTCTTCTGGTACTGCTGGAAGTAGTGGAACAACTGGCTCATCTGGAACAACCGGTTCTGATGGAACGTCTGGTTCTTCTGGCACATCTGGTACTGATGGTACATCTGGAAGTAGTGGAACTAGTAGTACATCTGGTACATCGGGCTCTACCGGTTCAAATGGAACTACCGGTTCATCTGGTATAGATGGTAGTAGTGGAACTTCCGGCAGTGATGGTAGTAGTGGAACATCTGGTACATCAGGAACTTCTGGCTCAACCGGAACTGATGGTACTTCTGGAACTACGGGTTCTTCTGGAACATCTGGTATAGATGGTACATCTGGTACATCGGGTTCAAATGGAACAAGTGGAAGTAGTGGTTCTTCTGGAACATCTGGAACAAGAGGAACTTCTGGTTCCGATGGAACTTCGGGTTCATCTGGAACGAGTGGTTTAGATGGAACTTATTTTGGCTCATCGGGTACATCAGGAACTTCAGGAACATCTGGAACTTCTGGTTCAACTGGAACTGCAGGGACATCTGGAACTTCTGGTACATCTGGGTTAGATGGTACATTCTTTGGTAGTAGTGGAACATCAGGAACCTCTGGTACCTCTGGAACATCAGGAACTTCTGGAACTTTTGGAACATCGGGTACAACAGGAACTTCTGGTACATCTGGATTAGACGGAACATTCTTTGGTACATCTGGAACTTCCGGTACATCCGGTACATCTGGAACTTCTGGTTCAACTGGAACTGCAGGAACTTCTGGTACAACAGGAACTTCTGGTACATCTGGATTAGATGGAACATTCTTTGGCAGTAGTGGTTCTGCTGGAACATCTGGTACATCAGGTTCCAATGGAACATCTGGTTCTACTGGTACCGATGGTACATCTGGAAGTAGTGGTACATCTGGATTAGACGGAACATTCTTTGGTAGTAGTGGTTCATCTGGTAGTAGTGGTACATCGGGTGCTGGTACTTCTGGAAGTAGTGGAAATAGTGGAAGTAGTGGTACATCTGGATTAGATGGTACATTATTTGGTTCATCTGGAAGTTCTGGTTCATCTGGTACTTCTGGAGCCGGTACATCTGGAAGTAGTGGAACTACGGGAACTGCTGGTTCATCTGGAAGTTCTGGTTTAGATGGTACATTCTTTGGTTCATCTGGAACGAGTGGAGTATCTGGTACAAATGGAACTACGGGAACTGCGGGTTCATCTGGTTCATCTGGTGTTAGTGGTACGGATGGAACATCTGGTACATCCGGATTAGATGGTACATTCTTTGGTTCATCTGGTACATCGGGTTCAAGTGGAACTTCTGGAACGTCTGGTTCAACTGGAACTGCAGGAACTGCGGGAACTTCGGGAACATCTGGTACTAGTGGATTTGATGGAACATTCTTCGGAAGTAGTGGAACTTCTGGAACCAATGGAACTTCGGGTTCTTCTGGTTCAACTGGTACAAATGGCACAAGTGGTACATCCGGTACATCTGGAACAAGTGGATTTGATGGTACATTCTTTGGTTCATCAGGAACTTCTGGAACTTCTGGAACCAATGGAACTTCCGGTTCAACTGGGACTGCTGGGTCATCGGGTTCTACTGGTACAAATGGAACAAGTGGAAGTAGTGGTTTAAATGGAACATTCTTTGGAAGTAGTGGAACATCGGGTTCATCTGGAGCACAGGGTAGTACTGGTGCAGCAGGTACATCTGGTACATCTGGTACAACACCTCCGAACTTTACATCTGGAACCGCTGGAAGTGCTGGTACGAGTGGACAAACTGGTACATCTGGAACATCCGGTACAACGCCACCAAACTTTACATCTGGTACTGCGGGAACATCGGGACAAACCGGTACATCGGGAACATCTGGTACAACACCTCCGAATTTCACATCTGGAACTGCGGGAAGTGGTGGTACGAGTGGTCAAACGGGTACTTCTGGTACTTCTGGTACAACCCCTCCTGGTTTCACATCTGGAACTTCTGGTACAAATGGATTTGCTTTAAATGGAACAACTAATAATGGATTACTTACATATCAAGAAGTTCCTGTTCAGGCTAATGTTGAAAGTAATTTAACATTTGATGGTACTACACTCGCCATAAACGGAAATATAACAGCAACTACATCGGTTGCGGTGGATACATTTATATCGGCAACAACATTTAGAGAAACTTTCAATGATTTGGGAGTAGGTGGAAGTGCAACACTAGACCTTTCTACCGCAAATAACTTTAGAAGACAATTTAGTGGTACATCTACAATAGCAATATCAAATCCACCGGCAACAAATGCATTTGGATTTACATTTACAATGGTTAATGCGGGAGCATATTCTATAACTTGGCCTGGTAGTGTAGATTGGGTTAATGGAAGTGCACCAATATTAACATCAAGTGGTACTGATGTATTATCATTCTTTACATTTAATGGTGGTACAACTTATTATGGATTTGTAGTTGGAAAAAATATGAGTTAATAATTATAGTTATGAGTATAGCAAGAAAATTAATACCATCGGATTCAGCAGAAGTGTTTCCATTCGTATTTAAAATCACAACAACAACCGCAAATACAGTATTTACGGTTCCTTTGGTAGATTTTGGATTATTGACACCAAGTCTTACAATAAGTTGGGGAGATGGCACTAGTTCACCATTAATTACATCATCATCTTCACCTGATAGGATACATACATATGCAAGTGCGGGTACTTATGTAATTACTATTAGTGGATTTATGCCAGGGTTCTCAGTAAATAATAATGCTGGTATTAGAAATCTTATTACTGAATTAGTACAATGGGGTATTGTTGGGTTAAGAATTATAAATTTTAATGGTTGTCAAAATTTAACATCAATACCTGGAAGTGGCGCATTGGGTGATGTAGGTGGTTATACAGGGTTGGCCGAAGTTGTAAGTTTTAACTCATTTTTTCAGGCAACTAGGTTATCATCAATACCTGCTGACCTTTTTGATTATTCTCCAAACGCTACAACATTTTCAAACACATTTGCATCAGTATTAACATTGACAAGTGTACCCACTGGATTATTTGATAATGTACCACAAGCAACAACATTTGCATCATGCTTCTTTGCGTGCACATCACTAACATCAGTACCATCTACTTTATTTGACCAAAATGTAAACGCAACAAACTTTTCTGGAACTTTTAGAAATTGTAGAGCATTAACAAATGTATTACAATTTACAAATAATATAAATGCATTAATTTTCAATAACTGCTACAATATGAGTAGTACAACCAATGCGTTGACGGGAACTGCTCCTGAATTATGGAATAGAACACCAACACCATCTGGAACTGATTGTTTTAATAATTGTATAAATTTAACAAATTTCGCTTCAATACCTGCAAACTTTAAATAATATGTATTTACGAATTATAGATAACACAATAAATTACCCATATAGTATTCCTCAATTGAGAGAAGCATATCCTAATGTAAGTTTACCTGCGGAATTAACGGATTCGGTACTAATTGATTGGGATGTACATGTAGTTACACCAACCCCAATGCCAAATGATTACACAAAAAATATTACCGAAGGAACTCCTGCTTTAACGGATGGTGTATATTATCAAAATTGGATTCAAACCGATGCTTCTCAAAGTGAAATAGATTATAGATTGGAAAATCAATGGTTTATTGTTAGAGAAATGAGAAATGAATTATTGGCAGAGTGTGATTGGACACAATTAAGTGATATTCCACAAACAACAAAAGATTTATGGAGTACTTATAGACAACAATTAAGAGAAATTACAAATCAATCAAATCCGTTTAATATAGAATGGCCTGTAAAACCTTAAAAGATATAATAGTTTATATTTATACCTATAACAAAATAACTAAGGTAAAATGGTAATACATAATCCTATATTTTCTGGTTCTATTATTCAAGATAGGAATAATGCATTTGCTGACCTTAGTGGTTCGTTTACAGGTTCTTTAACGGGTTCGTTTAAAGGAACTATCGATGTTCAGCAAGCATCATTTGATAACCTTAGAATAAATAATAGTTTATCGATAAGTGGGTCTGTAACAATGACTGGTTCGATGAATTTAACGGCTGGTGGATATTTAGTAGATGGAGTAAATGTAGTAGATTCTGCAATTGCATTTGCAATAGCATTAGGATAAATAAAATTAAAAAATGGCAAACGCATTTAAAAATAGTATAGCAAGTTCAATTGGAACATCTGGTGTTAAAGTTTATGAAACACCAGCAGCAACATCAACAACTGTAATTGGTGTGGGTGTAGCAAACGTAAATACAAATAACATTTCAGTTAGTGTAATGGTAAGAGATGTATCAGCTGATAAAGTTGCTTACGTTGTTAAGGATGCTTTAATTGTACCTGGTAGTTCTAATGTATTGGTTGGTGGTGAACAAAAATTAGTTTTGGAAACTGGAGATTTTCTTTCAGTAACATCA